>Ga0265797_10004914_pt1 | contig 19961 bp, 18 predicted proteins | sample P2T30metagenome_FD_192433 | JGI IMG/M metagenome (GOLD analysis project Ga0265797, IMG submission 192433) | Plant litter microbial communities from East Loma Ridge, Irvine, California - P2 T30 | ecosystem: Environmental > Terrestrial > Plant litter > Unclassified | place: USA: California...
AAGCTAGACTTTCATGAGATTTACCCCAGTCACATCGCATCCTGAAGGTGTTTACCATGCTATAGTCTCTAGTATGATAATGTATGATGCAGCGTATGCCTCTAGGGTGTATTACGGCTGGGATACAAGTTATGAGAAGGAACTTCTTCGCAGCTCGGAATCACTTACCGCTGCCATTTTGTTTGTCTCTAGCTGTCTCGAACCAGACAGAGTGTTTTTTATCAACCAATGCGCACTCATAGACCGTATTGCGCATCTCACCAGGTAGGACGAGGAACGGGAAAGTAATGTCATCTTGATGAGGCTGTGAAGTTAGAGTTTGTTCATCGCGTAGCCTGTTGTGTTGCTTGATCGTGTTTATGCTAATCATATTTGTAAGTCCCTTTGCTAGAGCGATCGATAATTAGACGAAGTAGCGCTGGATGTTTGGGAAATTCTGAGGAAGAGGCAAGTGTAGAAATAGTGAATCGAAGTAGAGAAATGAATTCTAGGAACGGTTGGTGTTTTATATGTCCGAACAAGCGCTAGTTACTCACTAGAAAAGGTGAGTGTGTTATAGGTAAAGATACGAATGAACTGGCAGTAAAGTGAGGTCTGGACCTACCAATGAGAAGTGTACTCAGTTAGAGTTACTCCCATATGAGAGCTAATGATGAGAAGAGACGTGGGACAGGCCAGTCTACGCAGTATGAAGTGCCAAAATTATCTTTGATTTATCAGTCCCACCTGAGGTTGTTGATTGCTCTCCGTATGTGCTGCGCTCCCAATGCCTCACAGGCCCCAGAATTATCACATTCAGGCCTTCCAGCATGTAACTGTTTCATCTCATCGCTCCAAGAGTGGTTCTTAGTATGCCAGCTTTCTTGTCTTGCCTCGCTCTCCTTTACTAGATCCAGTAATGGTCGCGGATTGCTTCCTCCGCCATAGACCTCAGTCTTCAACGCAGTCTTGACTAATTTCTTCCAGTCCTTCCCCTCAATCTCAATATTGAATCCCATTGGGCAGTCAAGAGTGCCAGTATGTAGGTGCTGCAAAGCTGGGTTGTTGTCGCCAATTCGATATGGTTTCTTTTGACCCGTCTCTTCTAGGCGTAGCGCCTCGCGGTCGACTTCGATCAGAACTTTGTTGAAGCGTTCCACTACCGCTTTCATTACGGATACTATTGATTGCACATTCTGGATCGCTGAGTATGACTCTCTTGGACATTGATTACAGTGTATCAACTCCGAGAGCGATGTCATCGCTTTTCGTAGGGGCAAAACAACTTGAGGGAAGTGAAAGGTGACGACAGCTTGTAATTCGGTCAGGGTTAGCCACGTTGTTGTCAGACACGAACACTGCCCTGTGGTTGGTTGATCGGAGAAAGTATGGTGAGAGCCAATAGGCTGGATATCAGGTTGGATGTCAGGCGCCAGATTCCATAACAGTGGATCGACGGTTGTATCCAAAGTATACCTGCAACGGTTTCAGCATTCATCGATATCGATCCGCTGAGTCTCACATACGTATCGTTGCACCCGGATGGCACTTGGAACTGATCTTGAAGGCTGAGGTCGTGATGTTGCGGTGTAATAATCTCATTGCCTGCCGAACCGTCCGATGATTGCACATCTTGCAGAAGCGGCGGTGATAGTAGGCTGTCGAGATCTGTAAAGTCTGGCATTCCCGAGAAGTCATTCCAAACGTCGACATGTTCGTCTCGCACTACTGCAGGTATTTCCGTAGGCTCGTCCGCTTCGTCCTCCCTCATCCTCTTCCTAGGGCGACCCATCTGCTTCTGTGGCGAGTAAACACACTCGATCTTCTCTTTCTGACAACGGACGCATCTTGGTGTATGGCCCGAACATTTCAACTTTCGTGTGCCTGGGTATAGTTGAGCGTCGCGCGGGGCAGATGGGAGCCTAGCTTGAGGTACTCACGGCACTCATCGCAAGCCGCATGGAGTTTTCCAGGTGGTTTCACATTCTGTTGTACCATTGTGCAGTGTCACAGAAATGCTTAGGCTGGAGAGGTGATAGCGCAGAAAGTGGGGATCTCGAGCAGATCAGATGTTGTTGTCGTTCCGCGTAGAGCCAGGGATGATGACTGGGTACGCCTAATCCGCCAGCTCTGCCATGCACATCCCCATAGAGAATGGTTGCGCAGGTTAGCCCCACTTGATGACGGGATACCAACGTGTTGGATTATCGACCGTCAACACATGAAATCGCAGACCCTCATTTCCTGTGAATGTTAGGTAAGCTGTTCGTTGGCGTGCTACTCCAACCTGAAACACAGCTATCCGCGGCCGTATAGGGCCGAATGAGGTGTCTGCAACCTTGGAAATACACGCAGTGACGGGCATGTCGCGTCAAGGTGTGCTGTCAGTAGACGAACCAAACACAACGAGAACTCGCAAGTTTAACCAAGCAGGTGCGACCGCTAGTCACTGGAGTGAGGCTGAATATGCCAGGATTCACGCGGAGCCGCCCTCATTGACCAATGCCATACTGGGGACTTTGCAGCATGTTGGAGGCTGAGTACGGATCCGAATATCGATAAGACCGTCAGAGTTACCCTGGGACCCAGTGCGCTGGGTGTGGCAGGACAACCGCAATGTTTCACACAGTTGTTCACCGCTCCTGATGCCAAACCTTTGATCTCACCTGGCTTCTCAGAGACTTTGCGCAATGGCGCCGGAGAATGCGGTATTGGCAATCAATCTGGAGAACGAAGGCGCATACCGCGCGCATCTGGCAATCTACGATTGATGGAAAGGGCGCAGCTGCTCCGCCTTCTTCTTGCATCTCTCCCGTCTTGGGATGGCTTCTTCGTAATCACCTCCACCGGTTGGAACAATGTGCAGCTGACTAGGGTGCCCCATGTTTGATGGCGCGCGCCCTACTGGTACATGCGCACAAAAGCTGATGCCTGATGTCTAGTGGCTGCGATTTGGATGGAGGCCACAGTTGACCATGGTCGCGAGGTTTGACGATTTTGCTTTGTATGGGCAAATGCTGAATGCGACGCCTCCTAGAGGTCGGGAGCAGGCATAATCAGACTTGAGACCCCATGGAGAGGCCGCGCAGCCACATCAAAGGACGAAAATGGAGCGTGCAGTTTGGCGAGCGTGATGCCTCTTTAACCGGATCGGGGCCTAGGGCTGATGGAGGATGGCGCCGGTGGGCGAAGCTATTGGTTGGGAGCCACCGACACTGCTGCACGTTTTGTGAGTCACAGAACTCGGGCCTTTCTGGTGCCGTGCTCGCTTCCGGTTACTATTAATCCCCCACTTCCCTCGCTGCCTGAATTTCTCCTTCCCACTCATCTCAACATACCACACCACAAAGCAATACACAAGACAGTCACGAACAATGGCTGCCTTTTAACTTCCCCCGCGCCTCTCAGTCAGCTAACAGCCGACACCTTGGATTACCCAACCATAACCACTTTCCCCACTTCAACTACAACCTCAGAGTCTTCCTTTCAGGAACCTCTGAACTCAAGTCTAGCCTCGCGCAGCTTTAGTTCGCCGTCTCCCCTCCCGTTCGACTTCACGTCGACCATCACGGCTTCCCAACAGTCATCATGGCTCTCTTCACCAGCTCCCCAAGCCTCTCGGCAACCAAATACGAGTCAACACGCATTCGCCCGTCCGCAGTCGGACTTTGTGCTCTACGAAACACCACAGGTCTCCCAACGGCCTCTGCGAGCACCGAGCGCGCCTCAGCCTGGGCATACGTTTAACAACGGCCAGCACTTTTACGCAAATTCTGCCCCGTCATCTACTACAGAATTCCAACAGCCACGGTTACGCCAACGTCCTCCGGTTCCACTGTTCCCCAGCTCTAGCAACAACACTCCCCAACTGCACAACGTCACAAACATGGCAGGTACGACGCACGCTTTTTCCGCTCTCGATCGCGAGCTCACCTTCCCCGCAGACTTGAACAGCAACAACTCCTTCGACTCGGGCGCAAGCCTGATGTCCAACTTCAACAACGTAGGCTTTTCTATGGACTCGGTGTCCGCATTCACGGCGATCAACGACCCTTCCGTTGCCGCCGGGTCTACGCGCACCGTGTCCCCCAAGGACATTTTTAACGATGCCTTTGGGTCTGCACCCCCTTCCACGGCGTTTACCAACCTTACTTCCCCTGATATTGGTGACTCCCCTTTCATCAACGACAGCTTCGAGTGCTCGCCAATGTTCAACGGCGAGCCGGTTATTTCTGACACGAGCGACTGGTTCTCCCTGTTCCCGGAGCAGGAGACCAAGATTCCTGACACTGTCTATGCACCTGCCATCTCCATGCCTATGGACCGCACTATGAGCAGCCAGTCTATGGAGCGATCCGGTTCTTCCAGCACCGGTTCTCCTCTCGTTTTGGACAACTATACTCGACGAAAGTCGTCTGTCACCAACTCACCTGCAACAAACGGCATCAGCAAGTCTCGTCGGCGCAAGGGTCCTCTGCCCAGCATCACCGTCGACCCCAGTGACAAGATTGCCTTGAAGCGGGCACGCAACACCCTTGCTGCCCGTGAGTCGCGTCAGCGGAAGTTTGACCATGTCAGCACCCTCGAGCAGCGCAACTCTGAGCTCGAAGCTGAAGTCGAAAAGTGGAAGAGCATTGCTATGGCTCATGGATACAGCGGACAGTGAATGTCCTCGTCTCTCTCATATGGTTCCCAGTGGTCGTAAGGAGCTGGTGAAGAAACCAGCCTTGCCTTTCGGCAAAAGTTTTCCTTTCCGTGTTGTTTCCCGCGGTATTTCCTTTCGCTTCTGTCGCCTTCCGGCTCCGGCTGGATGGTATCTCATGCTTTGATCTTATATTGTTGTCGCCGGTGTGCAGTCTCCCCTTGTGGTTTTCGATTGACTCCGCCTGGTGTAGGTGGTAATGTGGTGTTGTTCATTTCTGATTGATGCATTCATAGTTGTGGAGCGCTTTCGTGCTGAAGCCTCTGGGATAGTCTCCTTGAATATACATGATGTTCACAAATGACTCTTTGGCAGTGACTCTTGTGACGTTCTTGACTCTTTGTGGCAGTGACTCTTGTGATGTTCTATGACTCAGCCCTGCCAGGCTGTAGCCGCGAAGATGTGACTGTTTGTTACAATTCACTGATACGGGGTGGTCTTGTGCATGTCGATGTGATGTGTATTGTTGCACAATGATATGACTTGCGATACGCTTTCTTCGATTGCTATCTTGGTGTAGTGCGCACGCCGGTCTGGCTAAGTGTTCGTGGTGATGTCCAATACAAGAACTTCGAAGGCAAAACGAGTCACTCTCGACCGCACCAGTAGATACTACAACGACATCTCCATGTATCTGGAGCCATTAATCTATCGTCAAGGCGTGTTCGCGTGTTCGCGTGTGGGCTCGCTCGCTTCCTGTGTGGTTCGTGGTGGGGCGTCTCCACATGGAATGCAATTCTTTGCAACCTTCCAACCTTTGAACTTCCAGCTTCCAGCTGTTGTCAGCGAGTATATAAAGTCACAGAACGTTCTGCAATACATGAAGCAATCAACGGCAAGATGGCCGAGGTACGTCACTTCCACGCTTCGGAAAATTGCAATACTAACATCAAAATAGTGGTCTAAGGCGCTGCGTTTAGGTTCTCCTAAGCATCTACCGCAGTCTTCACGGGCGTGGGTTCGAATCCCACTCTTGTCAACGCTTCAATTGCCCATCTTTTTTGGCATTCCGTCGGTCATGGCTTTATTTTTGCTTTATGGAAAACGACACGACGAGGCAGCGGAGCTTTCTTTTTGCTTGAGGGCTGCGCGATGTCACGTGACTCATTACCATAACCTGCAACAACACTCGCTCAGACACACACCAACACCTTTGTCAGCATTATGAAAAGAAATAGTCTGTAATTTCACACAACGCAAATCCCCAATCCCAAACGCAGCATCAGTATATCCAACAGGCACCATGCCAGCTCAGGCAGACGACTTGCTTCTCAGCGTATGTCTCCTCCAACTCTCTCTGTGAACGCACTGGATACGACTAAATTTTCTCAGCTCCAGTCTTCACTCCGCAATGCGCTTGCAACGTTCGGCGCCAACAGCACTCAGTACCGTACCATCAAGCTGATAGTCGACGAGTATGAGGCTAAGCTCGCTATGGAGGGGCTTTCGATCTCTTCAAACGAGCCACAAGAGAACGGCGAGAAGATGTAGACAGGCTAGGACGTATCCAAACGTTGGCTTTGTGTTAAACTACCCAAGCTGACGACAAGATCGGCAACCCTTCCCAGACGTCAACGTAATCCTAGCGTCAGCCCTTCTTATATCATAACCACTTTCTTTGAACTCGCTACTTACACCCCCTTGGTGTAGACATGGTTCGTGACACTTGATGCCAAGCAGGTCTCAATTCGGCTAGCCTCGACCTGGTGGGCAAGGACGCTCGAACTTGATGAGGACGCTGCCTAGGTACTACCTAGGTATCGTCCCCAGAGGGCAGGAAGAGGACAAATGAATTACATCCGACGCAGCAAAACGCACATCCTCCCATTCGCCGACCATGCTGGCAAAGAGGCGCTTATGGTGTTTGACGGCACCGAAACGTGTCCCCTTCCGCCGCTTTACAGCTTCTCGTTCTATTTCACGCACGAAGCCGTCAACTCAGGGAATGTTCACCCAACTGAATTTCTAAGAGCCATTATTCAAGACACCCCATTTGTTTCCTATCCATGTCCCTTCCGGCTGGAGATATATTTTCTGCCTATGCCAGGTGCAACAGCTGAAAAATGCGACGAGGCATGCATTGCCCACTACGAAGAAGAAAAGAAAGGTCGAGGGATTTACCACCGCCAAATCATGGCGCTCAAGGCTTCCATCAGGTCTGGTCGCAGTAGCAGTACCGATCGTGGACGTCTACCTGGCTTCGTGTCTAGTTACGTCGAGGACCGATCTTACGATTATCACCGGGGGCTTCTCTATAGCTACCAAGGAGCAGACTGGCGTACAGATGAGCAGCTGGTGCGCCGGATAAAATTCAATGCCATTCCGCACGCAGAGAACAGCTTGATGGCAGATGAGGTCAAGGAAGACGAATTTACACCGATCCGCGTCACTCTGCAAGCAATTAAGAAGAGCGATACGGCAGGGCATGTTGGCGAATGGATGTTCTACAATGCACATGGTCCGACAGAGTGTATAACGAACGGGCCGTGGCAGGAAGCAGAAGAACGTGGGTGGACCACGTGGCAGGAGTGATCTGATGTTACTACTTGGTATGATTCTTTACACAGTCAACTTCGAGCATCTAGCGGAACACTAAACATCCCTTGAGAACAGAGTACTTCTTCCTACTACAACAAAACGTTAAGAGCTATATAGACACTTGTATTCATAGAATCTAGAAGTCTACAATGCTATTAATCTTTTCAAGTTTTCTTGTTAGGAGCTAATGTAAGCTGCAAGGTAGAGCTTATTATCACTATACCTATTTAGTTTTTACCTCGGTTGGGGTGGCAGGATAAGTGCCGCAACCTCAGAAATGGCGTCGACACTCGGATGCATGGCAACGCCTTGTTCATAGATATATGAACACCGGGGTAAATAAACTTGTGAGCCGCGGCTGACTGCATACATTATGGTCGCAGCTCTGATCTAAGAACCGTTGGTCAAGCAATGCTTCCCGGTATACGCGCCCGTCGTTTGCAGCGCGGAAGAACAGCCGCGTGTTTGGTCGCGGTCCTCGAGCGTCGAAGAGGAAGGTGGTGGAGCCCGTCCAGGAACATGACAAGACAATGGCATGCTATGTGCCGCTGTGGATCCGCTTAAGCAGCCTTAGACTCGCTTGCTGCCTTCCGAGAAGGCAGCCACCCGTTGACCGTTGAGTCCAGATTCAATGTTCCCTGTCGAATGGGTTGGCCGTTCTCATAGAAAATTGCTCCTGCTCCTGCTATATACCATAGCTGTTGCGGTGCGCCTACGTTCGTTCGACATTCTTAGGTCACCAGTCTGATTCCCAGTACCATGGTCCAGCATACCGGTTGTGTGACATCTATCGATGCGCTCTCTACGCAGGAGCCTGACTTCATCGTCATTGGTGGCGGGATTGGTGGTTTGGTCGTTGCAAACCGTCTGAGTGAAGATGCCGAGAAGAAGGTACTCTTGATCGAAGCGGGAGCCAATCGTAGAGGAGACCCCAAAATCGACACGGTTGGTATGTTATCAACGCTGTATGGAGACCCCGATTATGATTGGGACTTTATGACCGAGCCCCAGGTGAGTTACGTGTTACGATGCCACGTCGTCTGGTGAAGGATTGACCGAGACTGACAATCACCTTTGGAGATGCACGTCAATGGTCGGCAAATCCCACATCCACGAGGAAAAGTTCTCGGTGGATCTTCAGCAATCAACTTTGGTGCAACTGTATATCCTTCAAAGGCCGATTTCGAATCTTGGGAGGCACTCGGCAATGAGGGCTGGGGTGCCACCGGAGTCGCGCCATACCTTCGCAAGTTCAGTCGTTTCACAGCACCGAGTGCAGAAACGAAAGAACTCCTGAGCATAGATTATATCAATGAGGAGTTGCACGGTAAAGACGGCCCTGTTCCAGTAACAATTCCGGACGTTTATGGGCCTTTCCAGGCGTCATGGGTCAAGACTCTGGATAATCTTGGCTGGTGCAATTCAGATGATCCTATCGAAGGCGAGAAGCTGGGCACATTTGCTTGTGGGCTGTCCATTGATGCAGAGACAAAGACCCGCGGCTACGCTGCGTCGGCCTACTATACCCAACAAGTTGCGGAAAGACCTAACCTGGAAGTATTGACAGAAACATTCGTCGAAAAAATACTTACCAATGTTTGTGACGGCTCCGTACAAGCGATTGGGGTAAAGATTCGAACAAGGAGTGGGGTACACGAGATCACGGCGAAGAAGGAAGTCATCCTCTCCGCAGGCACCATTCAATCACCACAAGTTCTTGAGCTTTCCGGTATCGGCCAAAAGGAGCTTCTCGAGAAGCATGGAATTCCGGTGGTTCTTGACAGTCCTGGTGTCGGCGAGAACCTCCAGGACCATGCCATCTCGGCGCCTTGCTTCGAGATTGCGGATGACCAGTTCTCGGCAGATATAATGCGCGATCCAAACATCGTACAGGCCGTGCTCCAACAGTACATGTCCACCAAGACCGGCCCACTTGTTGGTATTCCGATCAGTGTGACCATGCTTCCGCTCATCGACTCTGATGGCCGCGTCAGTCACGATGAAATTGCCCAAATGGCGAGGCAGTGTGGCGAAGACAAAGACTTGCCTCTTTGGCAAAAGAGACAATACGAACAGCTCGAGAAGCAGATATCAGGCCCGAATGAGGCAGCTGGATATGCGATGATGCTGCCACTGCAGTTGAACATCTCTGCGGGAGCTACGCAGATGAAGGAGCTACTTGCGCCATCGAATCCCAAGAACTTCATCACCATAATGGCGGTCAACAACCATCCCTTCTCTCGTGGCTTCTGCCATATTCGATCCGCGGATCCGAAAGAGAAGCCGATTCTAGACCCAAAATATCTTTCTCATCCCCTGGATCTCGAGATACTTGCCCGGTATACGCAATACATCGAAACCATTGTCAAGACTGAACCCTTCGCTTCGTTGCTCAAACCTAGTGGGCGATTGCCGGACGGCAAGCGAGCCACGGATCTAGATGCGGCGAAAGATATCGTCAAGGAGCGATTGCTGAGCACCTTTCACCCCACGGGTACATGTGCCATGATGCCCAAGGAACTCAACGGTGTCGTCGATAGCAGACTGAAGGTACACGGGACAAAGAACCTGAGGATTGTGGACGCATCGATCTTTCCAATGGAAACGTTGGGAAATATCCAGGCAACAGTGTATGCGGTGGCGGAGAAGGCAGCTGACCTTATCAAGCAGGACTGGAAGAAGTAGTAGTAATGTTCGTATGCAATTAGCTGCCTGAAATTGACAAACAGCCGCCCCCGAAGCCGACAACCCGTAGTCTGGTAGCCTAGGGTGGCGAGGCTCAACAGGGGAGATACAGTATATATTCGACAAATGAAGATCTCTAAATTCAAACACAAAAAGAAGAAGTAATCGCTTTTAGATGGTGGAAGTATCAAAAGAAGACGTAACTAAACATAACGAACATAGTGTCAACAGATGCGCATGCCCAGCCACATTTCGGCTGTTGCTCGTACATAAAAAAAGGAGGAATTGGCTACAGAATACATGGCGTCTATATAGTGGTATAAGTCGTGAAAAAAGCAAATAAACCCCAATACATGAAGCTGTCGAAGTAGGCTTATTCGATCTCGGAAAACTGAAGGGTTGTGTCGATTGCATTGCGGCCGCATGACATGCCGAACGCAACGTCTTTGCTGGACTGGAGGAGCTTCCAGGCGGCGATTAGCTCGTCTGTCTTTTCATCGTGGCCAGCACCTTGCTCCAGCGCCTGCAAGATTGCCTTAGTCTGGTATGTCCACCAGTAGATACCACCGTGTTCTTCTGCAAAACGACGTGTCATGCCATATGCTGGCTGACTAGTTCGAATAACTAGTTCAAATTGGAGGGTTGAAGCCTGTAGCCATGGAAGAATCATCCTCGTGTCACAAAACCAACCATCAACGCCGATGGTCAGGACAGTAGGTTCAATACCTGCTTGATTAGCCGCTTCAATATCGCTGACGATCGCCTGGGTAAACTTGAATGTTCTGTGCTGCTTGATCATGTGGCTCTGCGAACTCGCCAGAAAGCTGTCATCGAGAGCGGGCGCTGGAATATACCGCGTGGGCACGTCGTAGCAGCTATGGAGAACAGCAGATCCACCGGTATACCCACTCCACGCCGCGTAGTGATTGAGATATCGACGCCCAAGCATCGGTAGGCCCTCTTCGATCGTATCCGCATTGTCTTTCCAACTCTCAGGTGCTTTTGCGGAAGATCGGTTCACGATGATTACGCTTGGAGGCGCACCATCAACGGCGGACGTGGTTAGTGCAAACCGGAACGATGATACACGCTGGCGTGGAGGCACTCCTTGGCACCGCTCTAAGTGCATTGCGAGGTTGATGGCGGTTGGTTGATAGAATTCTAGCTCGATGTTTGGTCTGAGACCATTATCACGAGGATGAATCTCGTCGTTGATGTCTAAGTTTGCGCAGGCTTACGTATGGTCAGCTGTCGCGTTAGGTGGATAGGTAAGATAAGAGGTAGCTGGCAGTGCAACAGGCAGCAGTCGACAGTCACGTTCGCGCGCTAAAGTAGCGTCGCACGGTCCAACTGCTGCGTGTATATCAACTCGGCTTTCCCACGTCCCTCAGTCTCTCACCAGCTTCCTTTGCCATTCTGGCTTAGATCAAGTGTAGTATCTGTTCTTTATAGTTTAATCGCTATAATGCCACTACGGTGGCTTTCCGATTATTCGTATTTTTGTAATAAGACCTTGGGTCCTGAGCTTGCTCACACCCAAGGCCATAGTGTCGCCAGTATCCATGCACTACTTCTGGCCGACGCGAACTTTTTCATTGAGCGTTCTCGCTTGCGAGAACCTTGAGGAAGAACATGAATGCTATCCATGACCCATCACTCCAATGGCTCGGCGCGACACCAATTCGTAGCAGCGCGCACAAGATTGACTAGCCTAACACGTCCTACTGCAGTCTTAGCGCCACATGCACCGACCATGAAACTTTGACATCGTGCTGGTCATCACTCTAATTCCCTCACAGGCGTCTTTTCAAACTAACCTCCTCCAAAAATGAGTGATACAAGGCCAAAGAAGAAGCGGAGAGGTGGACCTCGTAGTAGAACAGGTGTGTACCATTAAGCTTGCGTAGAGTCATGCTCAAATATGCTGATTCCATCAAGGTTGGTACGTTGTTATCAATGTGAGAACCTCGACTTCAGACTGATTGCCTTGGTCCAGCGCCACCTGCAAACGCCGCCATACACGCTGCGACGAGAAGAAGCCCGTGTGCGGAAACTGTGAACGCCTGAATCTCGATTGCGAACCATCCGAAGAGGTGGCGTGGGCTGCTTCGCAAAGTGATGCAATACAGGACGAGCCAAACAATGACGCGATGAATGATGCGCCGTTGCTCGTTGACGTCTTCAGGACACGTATGAATGATCTTGACCTCCCGGGAGACTCGTTATTAGGTCAGAATTACATACCCGTGACTGGAATTACACCACCAGGACCGACCGAGACGAACGGTCGGAAGAAGATACGCTTGACTCCGGAGAGCGCGTTTCTACTGCAAGCCTATGTGCGCACCGTAGCTACCTGGATGGACATCTTTGATCATAGTAGCACCTTCCAGCATAAGATTCCACAGCTTGTCCTGGCATCACCGCTCTTGTTCCATTGCGTGTGCGCCTTTACTGCAAACTACCTAGCGCTTTCAAACTCGAGCCATGACCCTTCTTGGCAAGTCACGGCTAGGAAGCATTATGGAGAATCGTTGCGTCTGCTGATAGATGCCTTGAGTGTGCCATCGCACGAACACGCGCTGACCGCAAGTATGCTACTCTTGAGCTACGAAATTCACGGAGCTTTGCGCTCCGAAGACTATCGCCGTCACTTTCTAGGCCTGACGATACTTATCAAGTCGCGACATGTCACTGCACAGTCGAGCGGGACGGATCTTGCGAATTTCTGGATCTATATTCGGCACGAGATTGTAGTAGCCATGGCAAGCGAACAGCCACTAATACTAAACCCTGCAGAGTGGGAGGTATCTTGGATTGAGGGCGAGACTAGAGAAGATGTGCTCGGCAACCATGTTCTCTGGATACTAGCAAGAGTAATCAATCTCATCTTTGGACCGGACGGACGAACAGCAGCTGGTAAAGAACAACGCCAAAACTTCTTGCACGAGATCGAAATGTGGCGACAGGGACTCTCCGATACCTTTGTGGGTATTGGATATGGTGACAAAGACACAGATGGCTTTCGTAAAGTGTACTTCCCTGTTGCTGCCGCTGCCGCTGCAGCCTTTTGTGCGTACATGCGTGTTTTGGATATTCGATGCGTTCTGACATATCCAGGGTATCACATAACACATATTCTTCTCTACGCGGAGCCAGAGCTTCAGGATGAAGCCTATATACCTCTAATCCAAGAGCAGGCTATGAGAATTACTGACATAGCCATATCGGATTTCCCTCCAGCGTTGATGGTGTTCTCTACGCATGGTTTGTTCTATGGTATGTTGTCAAGCATCTTTCCAGTCTCGGAATTCACACTAACTCTCTCTACAGCTGCGAAACATATTCACGGCATATCTAGGAAGGCAAGAATCTGGAACATACTGAACGAAGTCGAGCGTCAAACCGGATACAATACAGGAACGACTGTAAGGCTCCTTCAGACTCTGGTTGAAGAAGATGCACAACGCCGCAGCGGAAGCATGCCATGAGCTACACGGACCACGCCGAAGATGCTCCGATCCAAGTGTCTGACTTGTAACTCTAAAGCGCGACTGCGCATGGCCCGTATCTTCCGAATTCCTTCTCACCCATGTACCTGGATATCATCCGGTATCGGAACGAACTGTCTTGTCGATCAGCTGCAGGCTCAAGCGAGGCCATCATCCGATTGAACACAACGACAAAACTTTCGGAAATGATGGTGGTGGTTATGGTGGGCTGTCAAGACGTTTGGCCTATCGCTTGCCTCAAACGAAGCCACAGCGGTAAAGCTTCAGACCCATAGCGCGTATAGCACATCTGCTGCTGGCAAACATCAACATCACCAACGTAGTTTCCCAAGCTCAACACGAACTCCGATGAAGTGAGCCACGCGTTGTCCTAGTAATAAAATTAACTAGGACAATCCGTCGTCAGATCACGCTTATAGCACTCATCTTGTTGAATATCAATTCCACAGACTGAAAACAAGATCCGGAACTTGGAATCTGGGATTTGGGACGTGGGATTCGATTTGTGACACTGCGAGCTTCGCCACCCGCACAGCCCACAAAGTCGGATGTAGGCAGCAACACAACCCGTCGAAATATGTACCCTGTTCAAACAAGCGACTGGGCATCGCATATCAGTATCCTTTTCGAGACATTTGTGAACATATCGCATGAATTTGCTCAGCTCTTGGATATCGTCTACGCCACAACTTCGTTTATGCGCGGGTAGTCCCTCAGGGCCTCAGCCATTTGCGACAAACCGTTTCGCGCAGCCTCCACCAAAGCATCGATAACAACTCTTCAATATATTTGCCACTCCAGCCAGTTTCTGGCACGCCATTTTCATTCCAATATAGTTCATGATGGCACCTTTACTCAACTCTCAAGACGACCGTGCAGCGTTCGTTGATGCTTGCATCGATAAGCGCAAAGTAGCAATGGATGTTTGGGAGTCACTTGGTTTGACTAGCGAGAAGAGTGATGATTCACAAAAAGGGTATTTCGTCAGGAAAGAAGCCAACGAGCTGCAAGAAGCGATTGAGCAGATAGCAAAGCCGGTCGCTACTTCCTATCGTGGCAAACTGGTGGAGTTGAAGTCCTACCTGGCGGATGAGTATGTCTTCTCCGATGACGTTTCCAGGCTCGGAAAGGAGTACGGAGCAAAAATATGGGGTCGCATGGAGGACGGCGAGATACGTTCGTCAGGTCAATCTCAAGGAAAGGGAATTGAAGAACATGACTGGGATGACACCACAGATTGCACGAAGTAAGTTTCCGGTTGCATTGCCGCGAGTGACTTTGTTGACCCAATTGCAGCATTCTCTTTTACTTCCGCTGCTGGATCATATGCATTGTCGTAGCTCCACGAAGAGCAAAAGGAAAAGGTCGAGGCCGAGAGTCAGGTCTAACCGAAGACCATCGCAATCATGTCATTATCGATCTCTCTGAGCCTGATAGCCCTGTTACTCCAGGCATCTCGTTCCGGGCACCGGAGCCGCCGCGCATGTACCCGACGTCTGAATCGCGCAGAGAGGCGGATAAAACTCCAGGCACTTCTCTGAGTTCCGCGACGCATGTGAGAAGCAACAACAGCAACACGACACCAAGCAAGAGGAAAGCGCATGATTCCCATGAACGGGCGCCTTTGGGGAAGCTTCCAAAGCCGTCAAAGAGCGCTCGGACGGTTCCAGTACTTGCACAACAACGAGATACCTACTCGATCCCTGACACCCCTCCGGCGTTTTCGAATCCAGTAAACTCGTCATTGGAGAGACGAAGAGAGACAACACAAGATACAGATGCGACGTATATGCCTCGAGGAGTCACGGCGGACACCGAGACCATAGTCGGTGACGAAGAAATACATAGTAGAGAAGTCGGTAGGTCCAGCGACCCGAGAAAAGACCAAGCATTCGAGCTAACCTAGACACCAGACTTCTGCCTACAGAATGTCATTGCTATGGCCTGTCAGGACGAGATGCAGTACGAATATGAAGACGAGAACGCCGCTGGCCCATCGGGTACCTATCTGAACCCCCTCAGGCAGGACTCTGTCATTCCACATGATACGCAGACACAGAAAGATATGAGAGAAAATGATGGCCAACCTGGTCAGGATGACGACACATCCAGCGATGCATACAATGACGCGATCATACGCTCTCTCATCTCCGACTCCTCACATGAAACCAGGCAAAACCGCATTTACCGCCTTGAGCTTATCCGACTTCTCATTTCCTATCTTGATGGCATCAATGAGTTTGACTCCACTAGCTACAACTTCGCCGCTGAAGAACGCATGAACTTCCTACTTAACCATCTCCAGTGCACTGAGGCAGAGATATGGCATGCCAATCATAGCAACAGTGCGATTCGCTTGGGCCACACACTGGAGCGTTGGATGGGTATGCGTCACCGCTTAAGCTCTTTCCGCAGCGCAACGGGCTACTTCGGTCCGCCAGGTCAGCAGTGGGAAGAGTTTCTGCGAGGTATGAATAATATTCCACACGCGAGGGCTATCTTAGCTTTTGTGGAATTGAAGAATGACGGAGTGTTGGAAGAGGGGAAAGGAATTGGTGCTGGGCATGGGTTCAATGAGGATCTCATGGTGATGTTTGATTTGCTTACAAGTATAAAGGGGTGTAATGGCCCGGACGCGTTCAAAGGTGTGAAGAAGTTCAATGAGGGATTGTGGAAGTGGTTTGACGATTCTGAGGAGAACTGAACGGATGGCAGGACGGGGATGGCGACGACGCTGATCATGACGACGATGTGAACGATTTTTTTCTCTTGTACTAGTAGATCTCCAGCTTCCAACTAAGACGTTCTTATATTCCTTCACGACGTAATAAGCAAGTTTTTTCAGTATCTTGGAATGTTACTGGATTGAATGCTCTAAAAGGGAATCTAATATGCCAGTTTGAAAAACACGCATAGACTCAAGGAAACTGCAGCTTATGCTTCCCCATCGAATCTGATCCGTCCATGGTATCTCTGATGCCGCCACTTTGTTTCTTCCAGCTACCCGTACCACAACGCCCTATGTGAAACTCCATTTTGTGAACCTCAAGCTACCACGGGGTGGTCGTCCATGCCAGTATAAACACCGTTTGTGAATTTCCTTACAACGCCATGTATATGTATGTGTGCTCAAACGCCGTATCATCCGTCATGCTCATGACTGCTCGTTGATGTGACCGTTGGTCGTAGTCATGACAGGTACATGAACCTTGACAGTAGAGATGTGGTCTTGCTCGTCGGTAATGGCCACCTCGGTGGTCTGGCCATCAGGTATCATCTTGTGTTCTAGACTCCAGCCCGCCCTGCGCGCCAATTCGGCCACGATGACATCGCAATCGCCCAGGAGGTTGATGTCAAAGTTGATGTGGTGGATCGGATCTCGCGAGATGTAGATTTGTGGTATGTCGCGGGGTAGGAAGTTTGGAATTTCGGAAACGGGTGCCACTTTCATGCTCGTACCCATTACGATGACGAGATCCACCTTGTCTTTATCGACGTCTTTCAGTCGATCGAAGAAGTCGTTGGGTAGGGCTTCGCCGAAGAAGGTGATGTCGGGCTTCATGATGCCTGGCTGCGGGATGTCGAACGCGCCGTCTGACTCGGAGTCTTCATCGCTCGACCGCTTCTTCCTGGCCCCGTTGCCATTGGACGTCCGCTTGCGCTTCTTGCTTGGCTGCGCAGCAATCTCGTCCTTGCAGCGTTTGCACTCGGCTGGCTTCTGCGCGCGCACACAATCGAAGATGTCCTCGCCTGGCACCTTGAATTTGCATTTTCTGCACGTCGCAGTCGCCCACGAGCCGTGACATTGGATAAGCTTCTCCTTGCGTATGCCGGCATGTGCCTCCACGTTATCAATGTTTTGGGTGTAGTTGGTGAGCAGCTTCTCCTTGTCCTGCAGCAGACGGATGAACTCGTGCGTGGGCGTCCATTTCTCGAGATCGGGTATGATGTCGCCGGCCAGGGCGTAGAAAGTTTTTGGGTTCTCGTCGAAGTTGTGGATGTCAAAGACCTCCTCGGGCTCGTCGAAGCCCATCTCGCGCAGTCGCGAGTAGAAGCCCGTGTTCTTGGAGCGGAAGTCGGGGATGCCGAGGCTCGTGGATATGCCGGCGCCGGTGATGACCATGATGTTGGTGCGTTCGCGCAGCAACTTGGCCGCGTCGTCAATGGTCTTGTATTGGGCCAGCCGCGGGCGCTTGTTCAGTTCGCGGTTGATGGCCAGGCCCAGCAGCTGGTAGAAGTTTTCGTCGGGCGCATCTTCGAGGAACTTGGGGATCTTGACGCCAAAGGCGGTACACAGCTTGCGCGCCGTCATCTTCTCGCTGGTGATGTTCTCCATGACGAATGCGCTCGCGCCAATCTGGTGCAGTCGCTGGCGCAAGCGGCGAGCCTCGTCGGCGGTGCACGTGTCTACGCCTATGCGAGTGTCAATGGTGGTTGTGGCGGAAAGCGCCTCCTAGGCCCGACTCACCATCGTCCGAGTACTCAAAGGCTTCCACTTCGTCTAGAATCTCCTCGTACAGGGAGGCTTGGTCCCACGCGCCGCCGTCTTCGTCATCTTGGTCGGGCGCAGGCGCAGGCGCGTCCTCGTCTCTGGATTTGGTCGCGCCTCCCGCTCCTGGTTCCGCCTTGATGCCCGCCGTGGGCGGCGGGGCGGGTTGCTGGGCGACGACGGGTCCCTCTGAGGGATGGGCAGCCATGGTGTTGTCTCCCGCGTGCACTCGCTGTCAACCAGTGTTACAAGTGGAGAGTTGAAGCGAAAGGTGGTCCGACGGGTAAGTTGGAGACACATGGCACTAGGCTCCTTTGGGCCGGGCGGAGATGGCCGCACTTAGTTCGCCAATCCCATATCCCCCGGACTACCTCGGTGGTTGACATCCATGGCTACGCAGCGAGTTGTCGTTGTCTGCTTCGCCAATCTCAGCATATAACAGTATGCAGTATCGACAGAATATGCACGAGCTGCATACCGTGACGCAGCCACCCGGGACTTGACTCCAACAGACAAATCACAGCAGGAATAATGCACCTTTCGGCACGTCGAGCCAATCCTGGGTCGCATCCTCCATTGTCCTGCACGCCTGCTACCTGTCGCTTTTTCGCTCAACATCCTGTAAAAGGCTCTATGCCTGTCATATAATCAAGGTCAAGTCTCTATTTCTTCTCCTTCTGTCGCTCCTTTCTTGACTCTTCATGGCTTCAACTACTACCCTCGCCACCGGGCTGGTCCCTTCTTTGCTTCTCACCACCGGGCGGATGCTGGTTGACAGCCATGACAAGCTTGTACAACCACCTTCCATTCTAGCCTCGCCTAAAAGTCGTCACCGCGGGGTTCCCTTTTTACCCAATCCGGGTCATCCTAGTAACGCCACACCTTCATTGAGCAAGCTAGAATCCCTTCCCGTCGAGATAGTTGATCAGATACTGTCTTATCTCATCTACCCTCGCTGCCGCTTGCCAGGTCTCACCGAGGCTCAGAGCCGATACGACGTTTCGGAACAACAGAAGCGGAGCATCAAGAATCAAGAAGATCTTACCCAGACAGCGGACAGCCATCGTTGGGCTGCCGACATTTTTTCACTGCACTTACTCTCGCATCCCTTCAATTCTCTCTCGCTCACGTCCAGGCGGTGCAATGAGTTCGTCGAAGGGTACTGCTCACATCTCGTGCGGCAATGCAACATGTTCAATCTACCATTCGCCCAGCTGGACATGTATGGCATTGTCTACCCAGATCTAAGTCATATCGTATATCGAAGACTGTGGCTGCAGCGTGCTCCGCGGAGATGTATCTACTGCTCCGCAGTGTTAGACAATTATCCCTTTCCACTGGTCAAACGTGTCATCACGGCTTGTGAAGGGTGCTTCTATCGTCAGACCTTGGTTAGTAACATTCATTCTTAGTTTCTGCTGTCTAAACACATGAGCTGACGAAGAACATCAGACAGTAGACGAAGTACAGATGCAATACCACATCTCCACTGCTACTGTTCTCTCCTCTCGAGACATCAGAGGCAACCATGGTTCAGTGTGGGTCTTACGTGTCGATGTGGAAGAGTTGGCCCTGCAACTTTACCGTACTCGAGAATTTCACAATGCTCGTAAGGAGCAGTTCGGTAAGCCGTGCTCTCTCTGTGCCATCACCAGATTCAGACCAGAGCATCACATTGGCAAGCCACGGCCAGTCCAAAAGGCCGCAGTTCGCTTGATTGCGAAGAAGCGCTCCACGAAGCGCCCAACTCGATCTTGAATTTTGATTTTCAGTTCGGCTTTGTCAGTTCCTCTGCTTACGTTTCCACTTCTTTGTTGATTCTGCATTGTGACCAAGCGAATGGTCTAATAGGTCGGTGCTGGGTACATAGGGTTCGCGCATATAGCTATATTCCGTCAAAACATACATTGCTGCTTCTCCGGTACATATTAAAGAATGACTTCTAGAGAGGTTTGCATACGGCGTGTGCAGGACCGCAGAATGGAGTTCACATGTTAGCGCGTTGGGGTATGCGTCATAGGGCTGAACAACGCGTTCCCTTGCCGAAAGCCCACGC
>Ga0265797_10004915_pt1 | contig 19950 bp, 23 predicted proteins | sample P2T30metagenome_FD_192433 | JGI IMG/M metagenome (GOLD analysis project Ga0265797, IMG submission 192433) | Plant litter microbial communities from East Loma Ridge, Irvine, California - P2 T30 | ecosystem: Environmental > Terrestrial > Plant litter > Unclassified | place: USA: California...
ATGCTGACACGATTGGTCATGCGTGGGGTACGCCGTGAAGCACTGTACATCCAAGCTCTCATCACCAACAACATCAGCACAAAAAGGGATGTTGCTACGTCTTCCCAATATCCCGAAAAGGTGTTGGTGTCTCACCTTATCAGACTTTTAAAATGAAGTTAGCATTACTCGGGGGATGGGCAGAAGTATAAAGAGGCATTTTCTTTCCGCTCTTCATCGATCTCATCTTCAGCTCACAACCACAACATTCCATCTCCACTTTTCCCTCACTCAAAATCATCTTCTTGTCAATATGTACGCCCTCACCATCATCGTTGCCGCCCTTAGCCTGGCTACTGCCTCTCCGGCTTCAGATTTCGCATCTCGTCAGGTTGCTGCTGTTGCCTCTGTCGACCGCTTCACCGGTCCTGGCTGCACCGAAACCATTTGCAACATAGCCGGCTCTGGCGATCTTCGCGCCGGATGTAACGCCATCACTGACTCTTGCCAAGGGAGCTTAAGGCTAAACTACGCCAATATTGGTTGCAAGGGTAAGTGTCTTTCTGATAGAAAAAAAGAGGTTGCCTGGGTATAGCAGCTGATTCTAAACAGTGGCCATCTGGACCGACGCGAGTTGCACCAGCGTCACCCAATTTGCTAACGTCACTACGCCTGGCCAATGCTACGCTCTTGGCCCGCCTATCAAGGGTATCTCCGTTACCTGCTGAAGTGTTTGTGGTAACAGTTGGTGTTTCACAGAATCAGGACGTGTTCCTATCTCCAGAGCATGTACGAGGTAGAGCACGATCTTCAGAGTAGACTTTGCCGCAAGGCACGAGGAGGCTACGTGACTGTTATCCAACATAGCGGTCTGATGTAGCAGCTTGTAGCAATTCAATATACCACCTTTCGTATGGCTATCTGAGATTCGCGTGTGAAGGTTTGTGACAGTTCTGTAGATAAGGCCCATGTTCGAATCCAGGTATTGGACAATGTTCACTAGTGCCAGCCCTCTGCGGATTAGAATTAATGCTTTACGGAACAGCGGAAGACGTTTGCTATCGAATAAGAACATTGCCACTAGGAGAAATCAGTCACATCGGGAGTTGTAGAACGAGAACATGTTGCTGCCTACGAGCATCTATCTCTCTTTTTTCAGAGCTTAGCTCCAACAACGCTGCCGCCATCAAGCGCAATGGTAGCGCCATTGACGTAAGAACCTGCCCGGCTCGAAAGCCAGATACATGTACCCGCAACGTCTTCCGGGCTACCAATTCGCCCTAATGGGATACCGCTCTCAATGACATCTTTGAATTTCTCCAGTGTAGCCTTCATCATCTTGCTCTGGAAAGGACCACAAGCAATCGTGTTGCTCGTGATACCGCGCTTGCCCAGGTGGCTCGCCAATACTCTGCTCATATGGTGAAGACCGGCCTTGGAAGCGGAGTACGCAAAAGTCTCGAGGGCGGGGACGCGCAATCCATCGACGCTGCCAATATTGATGATGCGTGCTGGGGAGCTCGGGGTAGAAGCGGCTTCGAGAAGGGGTGTGACAGCTTGCGTGAGTTGAAAGACACGTTTCAAGTTGAGGTTGAGGACGCGATCCCATGCTGCGGCGGGATACTTGTCGAAGGACTCGCCCCAGTTGCTGCCGCTGTTGTTGACGAGGACGTCGAGCTCTGCAATCTGTTAGTTTCTGCCACATTGCGGTCTCGATGCTTTCTCTTCAAGACGAGATGCTGAAGACATACTTCCTGCTCGCTTCTTCAACTCGTCGGCGATGTTCTTGGCGGCATCTTCTTTGTAAAGATCTGCTGCGATAAAGTCGGCCTTGCCTTTACCGAGCGCGTTTAATTCTTTGCACGCTTGCTCGCAAGCCTTCGCGTCGCGCGACGATATATACACCGTAGCGCCATTCTGAACGAAACCCTCGCTGATCATGCGGCCGATGCCTTTGGCACCGCCTGTGACGAGAACGATCTTGCCCTGTGTACTCGTTAGTTACCAATTGCGAAGGGTAGTGTCCATGTCAACGTTGACGTACTTTAACATCGAAAAGAGAGCTGTTATCCATCTTGAATACCTGCAGATAGTACAGGAAAGGAGGATAGAGCGGAAATAAGGATGAGATAAAACATTGCGACAGACGGGTAGAGGGTCGTCATCGGGGGTTACGCCGGAAGCTGAAAGCTGGGGTTGAGCCGAGGCTCGGTATCTTGTTATTCCGCTGCGCTCTTGAACTTCCGATCGGACATGACATCACGGCAAGCAGACCCACTCAATCCTAAACATCTCAGTGCATTATCAAAGTTCATTAATATCTATCACAGGCTGGTTAGATACCCTCAGTATATCGTCAGACCCAAGTATCAGCTAGTAGAGCCATCAGTATTCCTCAACCGTAGTCATGGCCTACCGCAGCACAATTCCCATCAATGCTGTGTGCTTTGTCACGCCTTGGTTGCATCAACGACGCGACTATGTGGCTGTCCCAGTCCACCGTCGACAAGCCTCCATGTGCACTTTCCAAGAAAGGGCTGTGCTTGTCAGCCAACTCGCTGTCTCAGATCACAGACAAGGGAAGCATAATGTCAATGAAGCAGAGGTAGTAATGATATTTTTGTTTTCTTCATTGAACGTAGATAACCAGTCTCATTACAACGTCACTCATAAGTATACCAGCTCTTTTTCAGTTCCCTCATTGCGTCCTCTGCCTCCGCATACTTCCTACTTCCCTTTGGTGCATCGCCCAGCCACTCGGCTATCTGTTTCCTGTTCTTCATGTACTTAGCCTCCGCCCTCTTCCTCTCTCTTGCTTGGCTTTTGAGGTATGAAAAGTCATCATATTTAAGAGTTTCTCTCCAAACCTCGCGCATCCTCTTACTCCACAGACAGCAACTTGATCCGACATCTGGATCCTCACCAGGTACTAGCTGAATCGACTTGTTGAATAGGTGTGGTATATGAGACGTTACGGATTTGGACTGGGTGGCAGGCCAGATGAGCTCATCATAGCATTGCTCACACACTGTAAACTCGGGTAGAGAGGGAACAAAATGCCATGGTTTGCGGAATAAAGTCCTGGACCTTGCACACTCGCCCTTGAAAGAGTTTTCCCGGATCAACTTGATGAAGCGATTCAAATCGGGTAGTTGACCGGACAACTCAGCCTCCCTGTCAAGTTCCACGAGTAGGTCCAGGTATTTGGCGAAGCGAGAGGAGCTTGTACGCAAGCTACATGTATCCGAAGAATCGATATAACCACGCGGAATCTTGGTGAAGCAACCCCGAAGTGATGGCAACAAAGCCTCGATCATTCTCCTATCACTTGAACATATAGCAAAGTTGACTATGTGGGTGCCATCCCGTTGATTAGGAATGCCGTACCAGCTGACATTACGTTCTGCGCCGGCTTCACGATCTCCAGGGCATGGACTGACTACATAATCCATGATATCCGCGATTGCATAGATCAGATCGAGTGATGTACGACGTTGCTTTACTGTAAGTAACCATGCAAGACGTGTCCAGGGACTGCTAAAGTCACAGGTCCGCTCGGCCGGCCAGTCGCCCAACCATATCTGTTTGAAATCCACGTCAAAAGGCGTTCCAGCAAAGACGCCTTCGTAACAGCTAGGGCAGATGTTAAAGTTCTTGTGGCCTTGTAAAGCATACCAATCATCATAAGGTCCAGATTTGACAGATCTTGGGCAATCAGGGAGTGGCCTGTCCATAGAAGCAGTCCTCCGAGACGACCTATCACGGCGGCCGTCCTGTGAACGAAGACTATCCGATCTGGTCCTTGTTGTACGTGCCGGCTCCTCTACTATCTCAGGGTCTTGTCTCCTAGGCCGGGAAGGCAATTCTCTCGTATATGGTGAGCCAGGAACCGACGGCGAACTCGCTCTCGGAATATCCACATAACTGTCTCTTGGCGATCCGACAGTCGAGTGATCGAACTGATAGTGCTCTTCGGGCGGCATGAAGACATCGATGAGCTGATCGTCTATGGGATATGGTAAAGCAGAGTCGGAACTTGATTGTCTCGCCGGGGACGGACTGTGAACATCGATTCGAGGCCTTGGAAGCGGCATGGTATCGTATCTACCATATCGAGAAGGCTGTCTTGATCTGTCGCTGGTAGGTGCGGGAGGATACGTGGAGTGCCAATCCGCCTCTGATATGGGTACCCGACCACGGCCTGGCGAAGAAGGCTGGAATGTCGTTGAGAAAGACAGGGGAGAGGCCGGTCGAGCGCCACCGCGAGAGGATGGTCGAGAGTCTGGAGGAGAATCGCGTAGGCGTGTGGGTAGTTGAGGCGAGGGTGCGCGCTGCGATGGTGAGCCTGGTCTGGATAATGGGCGCGAACTGTTGGCGTAGATAGTGTCGACAGGCACAGGTCTTGATTTTCTTGTGCTGTTCAGCGAGGACGAGGATGAGCGCGGTGACTGAGCATTTGAGTATTCCTTTGAGGAGCCTGACGAATCACCCTTACGTATCGTCGGCAGTGGACGCTGTCCAGAATCCCGCCGATGCGATTCAGGCCTCTCGTGTGTCTCGCGCAGATTTGTCCTTAGGTCCTCCCGTTGTAGGTCGCTCTTGACGAAGCTGTAACGCGCAGGCTTTCGTTCGGTTCGCAGGTGGGTCGTGCTGTCGGTTTCGGATTCGGAGTCGAAGACGTACTCCTTCTTGGACGATCGCGACGTCGTGTAGGAGTTGTGCCGGCTTTCACTTGGTCTCGGTCTCGAGGGGGTCATGGGTTCTGGAGAGCGCATGTACTCGGCAGTAGACGGCGCTGTAGACTCCTTCTGGGGCTTGGAATAGCCATAGGGGGTCCTCTCTCGTTCGACGAACAGAGGGGGGTCCGGGACGTCAGTGTTGATGTGAGACATGCCCCCACGCTCAGCAAAACTCCTCCGGCGACGGTCCCGAAGCGTGCTGGTCGTATGCGTGCCATGGTCGTCGGAGCTGGTCTCAGACACGAGAACAAAGCGGCGGTCATGGTCTTGTGCGACTCTCGGCTGCTCAATCTCGTCGAGGAGCGAGTCCTGGTCGACGGTGCCCCGCGTGTTGATCGGCGGCTCACCCTCGGCCTGCCCTGACGACCCCACGGAGGACGGCGCCTCTTTTGCTAGCGCCTCCCTCTCGTCCTCGACACTTGGAGACGGCGGCCATGTCCTCTTCTGCAGGTGCGGCCTGTATGAATGCGGCGCCGACTGTCGGGGTGGGGAAGTGCGGGGTTCGTAGGCGCTGTAGGTGTTGTAGGACGACGTATATGGGTTGCTTTGGCGCATGTCTGCCAGCTGCTCGCGAGCCTCAGCTAGAGTCTGGTCGTGCCGCGAGTAGGCATAGGCGGTGCTGTCGCGAGATGTATAGTGAGAGTCATGGCGCGGGCGCTGGTAGTACCGGCTGTCGTATTCGTAAGACATATATTTGGGTACGGGAGAGATGGTCAGGCGAGCAGTGTCAGACTAGTGGCTATCTTATGCATTGAGCTCTGGCGGTTGGCTAGGGCGGCTTCAAGAGTAACGAGATGGAATTCGAGGGCCGGGCAGGTATACATAGCGCGGCAACAACGGGCATGTTGGACGTACAAAGATGCTTGGTGACGCATGGAGCCCCGTCTGTGAATTGCGGGTCGCGCCTTCTTCGCGCAGCGTCCCCACCGCTGGCGGACCCTTATTTGTTCGCTTCATGTTCCCTACACGACGCCCACCGCCTGTTCGCCCGTCTTCGCCTTGCAAAGATGCCTAGGTAGGACCTTGCAGGTACCGTTACGATATCGTCTTCTTCACTCTGCGCTTGCTGGTGCCATCATTCACATATGGTACTTTTGCCTTCTGTACTATACAAGTGCCGTATTAAGCATCGGACGCTCCCTCTAGCACCTTCTGAACCCTTGCCCCAAGCAAAAATAGCAGTATTCGCCATCATGCTACGATGCAGTGACACTATGACTTCACAATACATAAGTGCACTTCTTCTCTTCACATATCCCTATACTTAACATGCCGCACTATTGGCGCAGACGTTGCGCTACATCGTCTATGAGCCTGCAACCCTTTGTGCGCCACCTCGATATGCTCAGGGGAAATCTTCCCAACTGTAGGACATTTCTTCTATCTATCATCTTCTTCTATCAGTGGCAAGTACAAGTACTGCATGCTCTCCTCAGGTACCGAATCTTCCCTCGTCGCACAACCGGCCGCCTCCGGAAAAGCGGTAAACGGCACTCTAGCACCGCCACATTGTCTGCAGCCACCCTCACTAGCCTTGTCACGCGCCTCACCACTTTCTTAGCCCTTTTACAACCATATCAAGCGCAGTTGTCACATACAACGCGCTTTCATTCATAATCGACACCAAATCATACCGCACGGCGCACAAGACCTTGCCAAGTCGTCGACCGACCGGTCACAGTCTGCCTTGCGTCTCAATCTCCTGCTACTAGTACTTGGACTCATCCCACCGGTAGCCCAAGGCCCAGTGAAGCTTTCACCGGGTATGCGGCTCTGCATGTGCATCAAGGAATATACTTTTGAGCTTCTTGCGATCACGTCAAGGACTAAAGATTTGCTAAGTCATCCGCGTGATGCATGTAGCTGCAGGCAGTGTGGCTGTGCAAGGCATCTTTTCCGGAAGCGGCCGATGACGGAGTAAGCAAGCACCGATATAAAAGGGAAGACTCGGGAACATGAGGTCGACGAGATCTCGACATGGACAGCCGTAGTGGTAACTCCGGTAAATCCAGTTTCCAAGAAATATGAGTTATTTCCTCGTCGTCTTAAGCCCGATAACTCCACCTGCAGTTTCACACAATGTATTCAAGGCATTGAGAAAGATCATATCATTGCAATGACACAGGTGAGGTACCTATATAAAGCGTGGCAAGACTTCAGGTATCGTAGACCAAATCGAAGACATCATAATCTTTTGTATTCATTACAACCATGGCCGACAAAGCTCACCTTTCCAACCTAACCACCCGCGAAGCCATAGCCGACACTCTCCACCGTTGCATCCTAGGTCTCGACAGTAATAGCCGGTCTCTGATGGAATCCGCCTGTCTGAAAACCCCTGAGATGACATTCATATACGGTCCATCAGGCAACCAAGCCACTTTGGCCGGCTGGGATGCCATCAACCCCATGTTCGATCGTGTCTTCGGCCTCATAACCACGCATACTGCAAGCAACATACGCATTGAGCTAGAAGGAGAAAACGCGAGTACGGCGCGAATGACGGCACATGTCATTTCCTACCACGTGAGAGGGGAAGAAGCGTTTGTCGAGGCCGATACCAGTTACACAGCGAGTTCGTTGTACGACATCGAAGTAATCAAAGATGATAATGACCAGGGACTGTGGAAAATCAAGACATGGAAGGCTACAATGTTGTGGACAACTGGGGATATCAAAGTGTTGCATCCGTAAAGACATAACTGCATATCGGCTACATAACGAACTTTTCTGCTATCGTTCTTCCAATATCATCATCTTTTTTGTTGTCTTTTTTATCACATAACGAGATGTTTATCGCAGAGAAACATGTTTCTAATCCAGACGCCGGCGCCGAACCAACATGCCCCATTGATCGCTATTTCCGCACAGACCAAAATGTCGGGCGCACATGTGCCGCATACACATGTGCTAGGGTATCAAAAGCAGCTGGCACATAGCCAAAGGGGGAATTGAGAAGAAATCGCTGGACGTGGTCTGGGATTAAGAAGATTAACAAGATAGCCTGGTCCTTAGTTGCCGAGCTTAGAAGTAGTTGCCCTTGGGGATGGCGCAGAAGATGCCGACGGCCACGGCGGAGATGATGAGGGCACCGATGATGGCCTGGATGAAGATGGTGTCTTGGATTTGGCGGAGAGCAGGTTCTTGAACCCAGACTTCGCGGTCAAACACCTTTCGGATAACATTGCGCTTCTCATATCTGGCGACCCATGGCTCATCTTCCCAGGAATTGCTTGATGCATGTGAGTCGATGCTCTGGAAAGAGTCGGATTTGATGTCATAGCTTTGCGGCTCGTCATCAGATGCAAAAAGCTCCCATTGACGCAAATGTCGGTGATGCATGCCGTGCAAGACCACACACATGCCCTTCCATGCTGCGATCAATGTTGAGATACCGATGAAGAATCCGATGAGAGAGATGACGCGCCATGCACGACCGGCACTGCTAAGAGTAAGGATGATCGCGACTATCAAGCCGGCCACAATACCGAAGATACCGAGGCCGCGAGCGAAGATGACACGAGGACGGTTGCCGTTGCAAATGGTCCAGCGGATGAAGTTAGGGTGCGCCTGGCAACGGAGCGACCACTCGACAGTAGTGATGATGTCACTGAATGCGGACGGGTGTGTCGTGTTCTGCAGAGCATGCAACAGTGCTGTGCGCTCTTTTGATGAGAGGTTCAGCTGGCGCGAACCATTGTCGGCAATATAGATGGAGATTATGCGATTGATCTCTTCCCGGTAGGGCTGGACAGATACTGTGGCGGATGAGCGATTGGACACTAGAGAAGAGAGGAGATTAGCAAAGGTTATACTCACGTGGTTTCCACTTTAGTCCTGCGTTGTCAAACGCACCAGCAGCACGTTGAGTGTGATCAACTTTGCCGGTGGTCATGCTCTCATCGTACGAGTCAAGAGAATACTCGCGCCCAGCAGGCTCGACACTGGTAGGTGTACGAGGTGGGGTGAAGAAGGGGTTGTTGCTGCCCTTCTCCGATTCAGCGACCTTGCCCTCGTTGGCGAAGTCGGTTCCTTTCAAGATGGCTGCAGCGTCGGCATTGAAGTTTGCTGGGCCGTTTTTGGTGTCAGAGTTCTTTTCGCCAGTCCACTCGGGAGACAGAACCCTCTCGCTTTCTGGTAGCGCATTGAAGCGCTTGACGTAGTCGCGGTACCAAAGGAAGAATTGCAGATTCTCTGCCGACAGCTCAATGTATTTGAGGAAGTTCATAAAGTCACGGACCGTGCAGGGCTGGCAAGAGTCAGCATTGCTCCTCGTGAAGGTGATGCGGAGAAGAGTGGGCACTTACAGGGCAAGCACCGCCTGCGATAATGGTGTCAAAGGACAAGGCCTCGGGAATACCGTTGGACATGCCGCTGTTGCCAGACTTGACTGATTCATGGATCGACCTTCGCTGATGTTCACTCGAGTTGGTCGAGGCAGTGCCAGGACGAGGCACACGCTCAGGACGGCGATAGGACAGTGAGTAGACCATATTGAGCAGCCTCTAGCGTCAGGGTCTGATCAAGAAGGAACGTGGTGATGTTGCGGGGCAGTGACGACAACGCTTGTCAAGTCGCGTGGTCGTTTGTAGGTGATAGGCAAGAGCAACCGTTTATACGCACCGAGCCGCGCGTAGAGATGGAGTGCTATATACCTACTCGATCGATGGGGCGAGTGGAGTACCGAGTCCAAGCTAAGGGAAGACTGGAAGAGAGCTATTGGGGTAGTCGTCCAGTAGCTGCGCACAGAGACGACCTTTGTGTAAGACAGGTCGTAGCGCGGACCTGACTAGTGATGGCGAACAAAAAGTGGAATGGAGGTAGAGGAAGTTTGCGCCGTGCGTCTCGAGAGGTCAAGTATGTAGAGATGATGGGGTGTTTATACCCGACTCCCGGCATGGCCGTATACCCATGCCCATCTCGGCCAGAAAGCGCTTCATTCGTGACAGGCACATGGCTCTCCACCTCTACTGCTTCCTGCCGCGTACGGGCATTTGCCCAAATGAGAATCGGCTGTAGCGTGGGGACGTCAACGCCTGGTTGCACATGGGATCCTCGAGGTCGCCGACGAGTAGGCGCGCCCCACAGCAAGCGTAGACTGCAGCACCGCGACAGATGGCAGAGGCTAGCATACCGGGACATGAAGATATGCACTAGTGCCACGCGCCGTGAGGAGTCGGTAATCTGGGCAGAACCCGTGTCGATCGTCTGGACCCGGACTAGCCCCCTACCACAATTGCAAATCTCTACCCGGTTTACCAACCTTCTGGCTGTGTAAAACACACCATGGCGCCGACGGTCAAATGTCACATTGCGATGCAGCCGTTGGGAAATGAAGACTCGACACACCCACCTTGTCAGAATGTCTTGGTGTTCTAGTGATGCAAGAGATACCTCAACGTTCGCAAGTGCGGGTGGAGAACCGAAGCGAGCGACAGTCACGATGCTACTTTGAGAAGCTGCAAAAGCTACAAAAACGCGGAGTGACGTTCTCTCAGACAGCCACAATGTTCTTTTAGACAGCCACGAATTTCATAATTGTACGCGATCGACAGTGCATGCATAATGCCAGCAGCAAACGAACGCCAACACTCCAATCGGCAGCCGTCATCGTCGGGATTAGCGGTCAGGATGCGCGCATGCAGCCTTTGCCCGCGTCGCGCTCGGCCTCGAATCGTCACCACGCGTACCAAACTATGCGACCACTGCTTCGCTTAAGCCTGGCCATTCTGCGACACCTCATCGACAAAAGGTTTGCTTCGCGCTCTCACCACTTAGAGTCGTCCTGTGGCTTGCGAGTCATTGCGATAACGTTGAACCGGTGGATAAGGCAAAAGCAGAGCTGATCGGATCCCTGCCCGCTGCCAATCTGGTATGCAGCAACGGCAGAAGCAAATGTGCCGCCTACGACATACCCAAGCTACAACCGAGATGGGGGAAAACGCCACCATGGCCAGGTCCTTGGAACCTCAAAGTCCGGACTCCTTTGGTGCCAGGCTGATAGAGACAAATGGGTATTACTCGGTGGAATATGTCGCGCGAATCCTATATTCCACTCTACCCCTATAAACAGCATCATCTTCGGCGATGCATGAAGGGCCTTTTCTGCCGACACCCGTCGACGTCAAAGATGAATCGTGGACACCACGTCTCAACACTTGCGATGCCAGCACCAGATTCTGAGGATAGCCGAAAGTCAAACCCTGCCCCCGCGGAATGTTGATCGATCATGTGGCTACAAACAAGCGTACGAGATGCGAAACTATCTGTAGCAAGCCCCGATCGTGGGTCCCTTGTGTTGCGCGATGGTGCTGGACTGTTAGCTCAAACGCTTCGTATATGCCGTACGATGGTAGAGATGTAGCGCTAGAGCTGAGATCCGCCGAAACTTTGGAATTTCAGAACTTTGACACTGAGTCGCAATCGGTCATTGACAAAAGCGGATTCACATCTTCAGGGATTTCCTAAACGAGGTATGTGAGACACGATCTGCAGTAGCAACTTTGTACGCGTCCTACGATACTCGCCACCGCAAACTTTCAGAATACGATCTCAAACCTCGTTAACACCGCGCAGCCCGCTACGCATTTGGTCGGTCAAATTTGTCAAATCGCTCAGGCCAACAGCCCCCAATCAGTGGGACTTTCGATGCTAAGATCTAGGCTGCTTCTAGCGGCACGCGCTTTGGCCTCGCCGATTGGACTCAACCCACAGGTTGGGAAATTGACGCGATGTGAGCTACGCGTGGCTTGTACCTCGACGCATTGGACCCTGTGCATCCAGCCCGCGAACGGGATGTGTTTGCATGGAGTTGTTTCTTTCTTCTTCCCGTGCAACGTCCTCGCTATTACTTCCGAAGCCCTGGATCTGGCGAATGCTTTCTGTCGTACCGATAAGATGGGTTCAAGCCAGGATTGCTGTCGTATATCTTTGCTAATCGACTGTATACCAGGGAGCCTATGGTGTAAGTCTCTGTACGCCGCTGCTCGGTATCCCTTAAACGTCATCGACCAGCAACATCCTCCTTGAGGAACTTCCATGTCGCAGCACCGAACGTTTCAACAGACGAACAACCGGAAAGAGGGCATGTGTACGCGACGACAGCGGGAGGCTCAGGGGAAAAACTGATGTTCGCGTAGACTGGCATGTAGCGTGACGCCTCCAACAAGTGAGCTTGTGTGACGTGATTGGTGCACTGAGCGGCACATGGGAATTGCGCATATCGCTGGCCCGTCTTTTGCAGAATCCCATGCCCTCATCTCCGTCCCGTGCGCACATACGATCGTGGGCTTCCTTTCGACCTAGGTCCAGCTTCCAGACAACTTGAGGGACTGACCGCTTTGTGGCCGATGCTGCAGAAGCTGCTAGTTGACGGCAAGCAGCTTGTATGCTGAAGAGCTGACAAACACAAATGCAATCCCGTACGCCTGGCGTTCTTGGTGGGCGCCAGCGATATATTAAACAGGCAGGTAGCTGGGTACGTCTGCTTGGTCTAGCGATAGAGACATCGGTCGCGAGCCGAGTCTATGCGTTGCAGTCCGTGAAGGTGAGTGCACAGCTCGGTGGACGTTGCGTCAATGCTGAGCGATAGAGGCAATGGCAACGTGTCGATGAATCTATATTGAAGGAACATTCGGTGACATCTGCCACGCTAACCAGTTGCATCCGACGACTGAAGCTGACACGAACGATCAGAAATCATCGTCACATCGCGATAGTACCACTGGTGTGTATATCTCACGGAAGCGTAGACTCGCCAACTGCCTTTCGCAACGGATTGTTCGACGAACAATGATCATGTCGATTTCCAATGGCGATGGCGTGTTGTGATCAGAAGAGCATGATGTTGCATAACTTCCAACTTCTATTCATCTCTCGTGTTCCTTTTAATTCTCCCTTTACTGCACTCCTCGCGTAGAAAAGGTTTCTCGTCCTTGGACGCCGTCCACACATGCCGAACTATCTCCCTCTGGTCATGATATTCGGAAAAGAGAGGTGAGCAAACGGAGACTCATGGTGAATGAGACCCTTAGAGACGTTCCATTCTTCGAACATGTTTTACGCAAAACAGCCCTTGACAAACAAGTTGTTAATCATCCAAATACTTTACTCGTAATGCTATTTCCTTCCATCTTCGCTCTACACATCGTCTAAATGGCACCTTCCTGGCGGGAACCTCAACATGCCTGCCGTACGCCGATCACTCTGATAGAAACTACTGATGAGCAACCGATCTCCCAGATTCCACGATTGGGGTTCCAGGTCCTTCATTATCACAGATCTTCCTTGGATCCAGATTCCCCGCTCATCGTACATTTTATTGGCATTTATCACACCTTCGCCCTCGCCCAAGCGGTAGCCTTGTCCGAACTACAGCGTACATTAAACGATTGCCTCCGCATAGGATATCACGGCCGCTATTGCGACCTGATCGATTGCAGTTTTCGGGGGTTGATCACGGTGTGCAAGGAGAGTACGCTGGATGGTTATATATTCATGCGCGAAATTCCGGTGAGCGAGTTTCGCTTGGAGAAGCTCAACATGTCGCACGACGCATCACAGGCAGGAACATGTCTTGCAAAGGAGACCAAAACCAACACGCAAGTAATCGACACCGCATGGCCACTCATTAGGCTGCCCGCCACACCAGAGCAGCACAAAGAACCAACAACTCCGAAACGCATAGCGAGGCGGGGAGAGCACGTTGTGATGCACGAGCCTGCTCCGTTGTCTCCGCAATTCCCTCCACTAGGTGTCCAGTTCGACGAAGAACGCCAGCCGGAGTGGTCACAGACTCGCATGCCATGGTTCGACCGGCGGGACGATGCACCGTTCCGTAGACCGGGCCAGACGCCATATGCGCAAGTCATGGCCTTCTCGACAGCTGTGCCCACTTCATCTACATGTTCTATTCGGTTAGGATCTGGGCACAGCAGCGAGTACACAACAGCAGCTTCCTAAGAGCCGAGCAACATATAGCATGAGAGACATTGTCTGGTGCGTGGGAGAAGAGGTGAGATAGCTACGTTAGTAGATGATAAAAGCAGCGTCTTCAGAAGGGCTGCCGATCAATTATTGGGTATGATCATGATTGGAGATGGTTTATTCGGTACTTGAGTTTAGTACAAATGGTTCACATGCTCGTACAAGGGTCAGAAGCTGACTTTTCAGAATGCACTCGAGGTACCAATAGCATTTTTGCAGTGAGGAAAGGGCTTGTAATGACGCTGTGTTTGACTGATTGGTCATTTGATCTGGCGACCAGGCTTCATGCTGTAATTACAGTGTCGCTGCACCCTTGAAACCTCGTCCCCATGTTTGGTCATCATGCTCTTTTACAACCCCTTCTGAGAACCCACTCTTCCTGTAGGTTCTCGCCATAGACATTCTCCCGCCCAGTCAATCTGTGACACTCTCCCTACACACTCAAAATTCACAATACCAGTCGCAACAAAATCTACACTCTGCTCTGGCAAATCCTCACTTGGTCACTTTTCTTGGCGCCACCGCCACTGCCTGGACCCCTGGCAAGTGCGCCCCCGGCACGTACCGCTGCGACCCCACCCTTACTACCATCGAAACGTGTGCTGTGTACGGCTGGATTTTAGTTTTACTTTTTAGATCGAACACTTGGATCATCAATGCCGTTGACGGTGTGTTACACTGCCATGATGCTTGAATTTAAGGCAGCATGTGCACTATGGGGTTGAGTATGACGATGCGATTGCTTACTGTGATGCAGCGAACTTCATTACGCCGATTGGAAAGGAAAGGAAGAGCGCTCGTGTACTCACGCGAGGGTGCTTAAGTGGCTTGAATGGGAAGGCTAATGTAGATTTCAGGCTAGCACATTCAAGTAGTGAACTGCGTTTTGCCATGCTTCGGTATCTGCTACTCCTGAAGATCTTCTCATATATACAAGGCATGGGTGACGAATGACTTAGTCTACTGAGCCTCCACAGACCAATCGGTAAGCATCAGCAACTACTGCACGTTAGAAAGAGGGTGTGTGGGGTTGCACCGACCATCACAGGTGTGAGTGGGGCTTCGCGGAAGAGGCGCCCAACGAAGAAGCAAAAAGGATGCACAAATGTGGAGTACTCTTTGGTAAATGAGATCTACAAGATCAACCTATCGAAATAGCAATTACACTGAATTCCCTGACGCGTGATCATGTGAGCAACCGTCAATGCTTCTCTGACCAGTTGGTTTCTGCGTTGTCGACAAAAGCATAGTAAGACAAAGGAATGACAGGGGGTGATCTACGCACGAAATGCCTTAAAAGTCGAAGTAACAGCCCGCGTCGCGTTCATGTGCCCTGGAAGCGCGGGGATCCAGTCCTGATCACCGATGTCCTCGATGACCTTACGCGGCACGCTACAGCTGTTCATCATCTCCATGCTTTGTGTTTTCATAGACGAGCATCCAACGTAACATTCTTCGTCCATGATCTTCTGCAATGAGTCGTCCTTCCATCCGAAGACATAGTCGCCGTGATTGCCGTACCCGGTATGGTCACCGAAAGAGTAGACAAAGGGCTGGCTACCGTCTTCTGGCCAGAGCGAAGGGTCGTTGAACGGTGCGGTTTCGTAGATGACTTCGTACATGAGTTGAGGCATACGCACGGGATGGGAGGTTGGACAAGGGCCTTGGCTTTCAAAAGTACCAGATACTGGATAGGCCTACAGTACATTAGATGGCATCATCCCAAGCGAGGTAGGGTTTCTTTTACCATGTGCGCCATGTGGTCTGGTGAATCGAGATCTTTACCATTCCAACAGCTACTACAATCAGCACGGCTCTGGCATCAAGGAGATATGTCACTGCTCACGTTGGAAATCTCAAGTTAACCATGATGCCTGCGGGGCAGGGCTTGGTAGGAAACGCTTTAGTCTCCGGGAAGCGGGTGCCTGGGTTTTGCAGACATGTGTACGTGAGTTGTGGGTACCTATCCGCTTCCGATTTTGTGGTTGCGGTTGGTGAACCGATTAGCATGCGAAAGCCCGGTTGAAAAGCTTTCACTTTCGCCTTCTGCTGGTAGTCGGCAAGTTGGTTCTGCATATAATAAACGGTCTTCATAGGCGGGAACAGTCAGTACACGTCCCTTGTCTGGTTTGTGCTTTTAGGACTCACCATGCCACCATTCTGACCTTCGAACCCTGCATTGCCTTTCTGACTGACACGCTTATAGGTTCCGTTCCTTGCGCGAAAATAGAGAGAAGCGGTCCAGTAGTTAGAGAAATCGTCTGCAGGCTGGCATGTGGTGCAGGTGGACATTGCTGGTGGATCATGAACATCCGGGCTCATGTCAGGGACGAAAGAGTTTCCTCCAATGATCTGGTGGAGATGGGCTGACGGAGCGTTTCCAGGCTCAACCAAGGGATCAAGGCGGTCTACCACGAGCTGCGAGCACCCGAACCGGATGAGAGCATGGGTCGGGGCAACGAACGCCAACGCGGTAAGAGACTTCAAGAACATCTCGAGCTAGTTTGTCGTGAGCTGCAGGCAAGTATAGAGAGATATCTTTGCAGGAGCTACTCCGACTTATGTGTTCGAGAAACATCAACTCTTCATAACAGAACGGAAGTAACGGACGACGCTACGGACGGGCCGCAGCGCAATTCATTACTCCGACTGCATACTTCAACCGATAAGGACATGAGTGCTACCAATGCCTGGCTCGAAAACTACGTTAGCCCCACCTAATATATGTGAACGATTGTCGAATGTACTGTACTGTTCAGAGCAAGTGCCGGGTTTGATGGATCAGCGTTCATTTGGGCTTTGTCGAACACATTGGAATCAATTTTCAGATCCCTGCAATTGTGAATCGAACAAGTGACATCCAGCTCACACGCTGTTATCATTCGGCAGTCCAGAAGGGGGATATGTTGGCTGATAACCCGCAATTGTTGGGGTCCACTCGCTACTCAGTAAAACCGCACAGAATCCATGAGAAGAAAGCGAAGATGGTAGCGAAAAGAGGATAGCGCAAGCCTGAGGGAAATTCACACCGTATGCCATAAAAGCCATGCGAGCGTATCATACACGACTGTATATGACACAGGACAGATGCGAACTCCAGCATGATCTTCCGCGTAACCGAGTTGACCCCACAGACCGTGCCATGAAGTAGATTGGTATGCGGGGCATCAGCCCTAACAGCCACATGTTTTCAATCGACCTTCTGTTTCTTTGCTAAAAGTTGCTAAGGAGCATAATCGGTCATAAGCTGTAGCTAGCCAGCTGTGCGAAGGGCAGCATAGGAATCTTGCGCGGCGAGGTATTGCTCGATCCAGGCATAAGTGGCTCATGGGCGTAGCGGAGGGCATAACGCGTATCGCGCGGAATATTGTATCAAGCGTACGGCCGCGGAGTCCTCTACATGGTATAGATGACCTGTGGGGAGATGATGCCCTATCCATGGAAGTCTTAGTGGGATGGTAGGTGACAAGTGCGCGACAGAATGCTTCGCGGCGCGATGCCGGTTGCGCCTACCCGAAAACGGCATAGGCAATCCGTAGACACGTGTCAGCCCAACCATCAAACTCACCGCTTGAGCCTCATTTCCATCACGATCGCTCACTAGATCCTCCAACCTGCAGAAACGTAGATCTCAATGCAGGACCGCACCAATGATAGCTCTTGGAAGTTCAGGGCGCTGCACCAAGGATGCAAACGCTTATGTCTCACGTCGACTCTGCAGCATGAGCCCCACGCGTGAGGGTGCTCCCACGGAATGACTCTTATCGTACGTGCGCGATCGTTGAGGCTGTTGACAAGGCTAAACTTGGATGCAATGATCTTTTGCAGACCGCTCGGTGATGTCTTCCCCATAGCGGTGTGTTGTCTGGAGTGGATCTCGAATCTGGGGACGCGACTATATAGAACTGAACCTGTACTTCGCACTTTGAGAACGATCGATACATCTGCCCCTACCGTCATATTGTTAGATTCATTTTTTAATCTTCGTCATTCGAACACAGCACCATGCCCATCATGTCGCCTCACGTCATCACTGCTTTTCAGCAGTACCTGAGATGGGATAACGATATCAAACGACACCTCGATGCAAAGACTCGAGCGAGAACAGTCTCAATTACAAGGAGTAGCCGCACTGCCTCCATGGAAAGACAAGACCAAAACGTGTGGCGCCCGAGTAATGTGAGGAGGAATTCAGCGGGGAGTGAATGGTCAGTGTAAATGATGGGAGGTATGGGCCTGAGTTGGAGAGGTATGTCTCACTCTCACTCTACAATTCGAAGACACTTTAGCATGCTTCACCATTCACTATGAGCATATGGCAAGCCTTGTGCCATGACAGAACTCTTCGAATGAGACAGTTTTCTTGCTCAACCTCATCCTCGTCCAATCTCTGAGAGTTTCATTCTCGAGCATCACAAACTGACAATCAGATGCAGAACACCACAATCAACCCCTACGGCATGATCAGAAACCCATACCTCGACTACCTGTACCAAGGCCAGTACGAGTACGAGTTCCTCAACAACATCAAGAACAACGCCAACCAGCACATTGGCGACTACAAGGCCCTTGCGGCTAAGCCACCAGCCCAACACGATGCTTTCCTAGACACTGTTAAGGACCATGCTTACCACGTCCCCGCCTACTTCGACCGAAGCGAAGCGCCCAAAAATACACATGAGCATGCTAGAGAAGAGGTGAAGCTCGAATTTGACCCTCCACTCAGCCATTATGCGGAGCTTAGAGGTGGTCTGCCGATTGGCTATGTCTGGATCCCACCAAGTTCTCCTGAACCTGAGCCTATGCCACGCAAGGCAACTCCGGAGCAAGACGTCGTTCCCGTCACTCCGTCAAGGCCAGTCAGGACTGTGACTACTATTAAGAAGCCCAAGAGGAAGAAGACTGTCATTTTCGCCTTCAGCCCTTTGCAAAAGAAGCGCAAGCGAGAGACTACCGCCGAGTACCATATGCGCTTCACCAGTCCACTTTCGGAAGAGCTGTCGGATGCGCCTAGTGGTTTGCTGACACCTGAGCCGAGAGAACTTGTACTGCATCGCAGGTAGTAAGTGGGCATGATACGTTCGGTGGATATTGGTGGACAAGACCAAGTGGTAGATCAAGAGTGGGAGAGGTTACTACGTATAGGAAGTTGGCTGATAATGGGGCTATAGTTCTTTCTTCCCATTTGCCTTCAATGCCATACCCTTTTGTCTCCTCACACCCGCAAAGCCTTCTAGTATACCGACCCACATCTGAACCAACGTGATGACTATCCTCGCAACGTGATCTTTCCATTCAAGGAGTGGTTTCCTTCCACGCATGAACTTGGCATCTATTACCTCCCACCCAGCATCACCTCCTAATGCCTCTCCAACCTGCAATCCACTCCGACAACCATCCTCATGAAAGCCATAACCTGTCCATGCGCCTGCGTACCAGATACCTTGCTTTCCTTGAATCTCATGAAGCCGATCTTGCGCGAACACCATGCGGGAGTTGTACAGTGGATGTCGGTATTGGTAGGTTGCATGGGTCAGAGCCGGAGAGGGAGGATGTGGAGGGTTGAGAGTGACAAGTACGTTGTTGTAAACTTCGCGCGGGATATGCTGCAGAGTGTTCATGTCGTAGGTCAGGCAGACGGTCTCGAGAGCACCCGAAGAAGTGGTCAGGTTTGCGTACGATGGAGCTTTAGACTTGGATGTGGTGATGTAGTTCCAGGCGGACCAAGCTGTGCGTCGATGGGGCATAAGCTAGACATTGTTAGCTACACTTGCATATGTGGGGCATTTGAAACTTACCGAAAGATCGGAATGCAGGTATGCTGTATTCGGCGTGGTCTCGAATGCATCCATAATCTCCTTCTCTGCCACTGTCGCGTCGTCACCTAGCATCCACCTCGCCTGATCTCCGTGACAAGCAAGCACCACTTCATCGAATACCTCCGTCTTTCCCTCTCCTTTTCCACCCAGCCTTAAATCCACTTTTCCGCTTTTCCTAGTCACGGCCAGGACCGGTGTACCAAGATGGCCTTCACAGTTTCCAGCCAACTCCAATACAGCGTCGATATATTTACTAGATCCTCCTTCAACGGTCAACCATCGCGGTCTCTCTGCAATCGTGCTGAGCAGGTGGTGATTCCACATAAACCGTACCAACGTCAATGCCGGGAACTCAAGAGCACACTTATCGGCGCCGGTACTCCATACACACGCAGTCATTGGAATTAGATAATCGTCTCTGAACGCGT
>Ga0265797_10004916_pt1 | contig 19946 bp, 19 predicted proteins | sample P2T30metagenome_FD_192433 | JGI IMG/M metagenome (GOLD analysis project Ga0265797, IMG submission 192433) | Plant litter microbial communities from East Loma Ridge, Irvine, California - P2 T30 | ecosystem: Environmental > Terrestrial > Plant litter > Unclassified | place: USA: California...
AGACGTCACAGACCAGATGTCGTCAATGTATTCGCGCCAGCTGAGTCGCGTGGAGGTCCAGGCCGTTACGTGTTGGTGGCACGAGCAAGTATGGGGAAAGGCGTAGTGAAGCGTGGGGTCCTGCAGATGGCGTCGTGATGTAGCCACTAGGGACTCTGTCTCCCCTCGCGAAAGGCTGCAACGTGATCCTGGCGGGCCCACGATGGTGACTTGCAGCGTGGGATGATGCGTGCGGCGGGTACCGAGGAAAATGAGGGTGCCCTTCGTGGTGCTTGGCTCGGAAAACGCGCGCGGCGGAAGATCGGGCAGCAAAGTATGGATATATAGCTATTGAGAAATATGAAAAGAATTGAGACAAGGTCTCGACTCACTTCTATCTGAGGGACTGGCTTCCGACCTGCATACACACTCACCAGCAATTGTCGTCGGGTCTCGTTTGGCCCTTCCAGTATGGGATTGGACCGAGATAGGCCGGCATAGTGGAGCGTTTACCTTACGCTTGATGGTAAGTGAGTGATACGGCTTTCAACGACATGACCCGATCGATTGGTCTTGTGCTGGAAAATTACCAGCGTCAGCATAAACAAGCAACAAGCAAGGCGTCACCCGTGGCTAGGGCGTCGACGTGGACCGGTTCATGCCCGCGCAGAAGTACCATGTAGAGAGAGATCACGAGATGAAGTCCGTCGGCGGCTGGCGGAAAAGAGGGGTCGTTGAAACAATCTCACCTTCAATTTGTGTGGCAGCTCCCCGAACCGCCCGTTGTGGAGCCCGATTGTTTTGCCGGGGCTACCCTATCTCTGCATTTTTGGCCTGGGCCAGACGTCAACAGTCATTCCAATCCGTGAAGTCTTCGGTGTAATCGTGGCAAAAGCAATCTTTGGGTGTACTGCAGCACGTCAGTGAGCTGCTAGGCCGCTCACCTGCATAATCCTATTCAGGAACCCGAGCGCACACATCTGTCTGTACGCAACCGTAAAGAGAAGTGACTGCATTAGGCCGAAGCACACCCTTCGGACTGTGCTGCGAGGGTGAAGTTCAGCGGTCCTGCCAAACGCGTGTAACCATCGACAAGAAGGCCCATCACGTGCCTCTTGATGCTTGCAGATGTCCCAAACCGACAGTTCTGACGCTGAAGAGGAGACGCTCACGCCTCAGCAGGAACTGGCAAGGGCAACTTGGGCCCACAACAAGTCCAGAGTTCGCGAACTGTTCGAGACGACACCACTCGGCGCCGATGATGCCACAAAGTATCTTTCATGGGCGTCGTTGACTGACCTTGCCATGATGCGCTTCCTGCTCGACCGTGGAGCCGACGCAGATTCATTCAGCATCCGACTTGCTCATCGTGGGTCACTGGACATAGTCAAACTCCTAACAGAGTTTGGCTTTGATGTTAAGTCTAAAGGTCATATCATACTTCAGTAAGTCCATAAGTGTTAAAATTCTCTGTGAGGTCGCTGACGGTCTCATAGAGACTGCGCGGATTCCCGAGAGGATCTCGACTGGCTACTTGATCAAGGAGTAGATGCCAGTCTCACAGATCTCACACGTGAAGACACTGGCTTTCGTCTTGGTGGCAACCAACACGATCATTCTCTCAAGGTTCTGAACAACATCGCCAAGAAAGGAGATATCGAGCTATTCGATCATATCGTTTCCCGGGGAGCCGATCCTCTACGTAGCATGTCGCTCCATACTGTATCTCAATGTCGCGATGTCAGGAAAATGGCGGCAATGGTGGATCATCTCTTGGATCATTACCACATGGACATTGAAACCAACAATGAGGACTTCCGCGTCGCCTTCTTCGATTCTGGTCCGGACTCTGGCTCACCGTTGATGCTCGCCATCTATCACAAAAATTTTGCGGCTGTCCAGAAACTCATTGAAAGAGGGGCGAAAGTTACACGTCCAGGACTTGAAACTCAAGCCATTGGTCATTGGTTCTTCGCTGGCTTCCTGCCAGCTCTTGGACCCCTATTGGACGCCGGTGCCGATGTAGATTACGCCTTCGAGTACGCTGTATCGAGAAACGACGTCGACGCTGCAAGAATATGTTTGGATCGAGGTGCTGATTCAACCCACACGCTGGGAAAGTGGCAGAGAATGATCAAGAGAGGAGCACGCGAACTGAGTGATTCTGAAAGCGAGGAGGGCCACCGTGAGGCAGAAGCTGAAGAAGGAGATGAAGAGCAGGAGGAGGAAGACGAAGAGAACGTGGAAAGCAGAAACAGGATGAGGGTCTTTCTAGAGACGATCAACAGTGCCACGCCTCCCACGGTATAGCAGGTGTTCATGTGTCATGCACAGCTTCGTTGAGATCGCTGGTCACGCCAAACGCGACACCTTAGCGATCAAATCGCGAACTGCTGAGTGAAGGCCACCTGCCATGTAGGTGCTAATAGACGCGGCTTCAGACTTTGCTTCGGCCATACTGCACGACACTTGAGATCGAGAACATGCTTGAGCTTCGCATCGGACCAAAAGCGAATACCGCCATCCAGAGTCTCATGTTCAGCCCTGTCGGGAGTAAACACAACCTTCACAAGATTGTTTGAGTCGTATCGGAGAGACCTTGACAGCGCATGTTTTGGCGCTTGCTCAAGTTTGATGCCGTGAGCTTGAGACAGGTGGATGTCATCATTTTCGCGACAATATTTGCATCAAGCTCGTGCACCTTGCATCCAAAGGTGCCATATGCGCTGTCAAGTTGTGACCACAACGTGTGTTTGTCCGGCTAGTACGAGAGAGATACTTTCACTGACAGTCAGTTCCGCGTGAGGGTGAGCGTGCGCGTGACTTTCATGTAGGCAAACAATTGCGTCGTTCAATGAAGTGACGTTGCTTTGGCGCATTAGAAAAGACCTGCTTGACTTCCGCTCCTTCCTCACTGCACCCGCTTGAGCTTTGACTGCGACAACCTCCTCCAAAACAAAACACGGCAAGATTACAACATTTGACCCAGTAACACCACACAGCCTACTCACGTAGTAGACTTTGAGTTCATCACGTAACTTCACAGAACTAGCTACATCCATCACTGCAACACCCGAACGACCTCACCATGTCTTCAACCTCTGACATGCCGCCACCCGCCACCAAAGGTCGCACCCCAAGAAAAAACAAGATGAACGACACCGCTCCCGACCCCAATGCCGACCGAGATGACAACTACCCAAACCGGTGGAGGATCGAGAGGGGAAAGCAAACCGCCAAATGCATGTTCTGCAGCAAAAGTCTCGCCGGAACCAAGTGGTGCGTCACTTGCGAGAACTGCAACAAGCGCATGTGCTCTCTGTGCTGGGAGGGCAAGAGATTCAATAAGTATGGCGAAGAAATCTTCGAAGGCAGAGTCCAGAACGAGGAGGGCTGCTGGTGCAGATTCTCGACCAAGTTTGATCCGGCGTGGCAAGGCGCGAGCGACGCGAGGGCAGCGCGCATGGATGGGCTCATGGCGGCAGAGATGCAGGCCAGACGTCTGCAAGCGGCAGTGGTGGTTTCGGAAGACGAGACCGACATCGAGCAGCCCGCGACTAAGCGACTCAAACTCGAGTCCGTCGAACCGGAAGAGGTCGCCTCGCCAAGCGACGACAGGTACGAAGAGTCTGCAATAAGATTCAATGAGCCTTTCCGTGCGCGCCAGAAGTCACCAGCGGTCGACTCCGTACAGCAGCACACACCCGAGTTGTCTCCCAAAAGCCACATGAGGATCCATCATCTCCAAAACAAGACTACCGTTATTATCGGCGCAGGTGTCGTCGGTCTCGCAATCGCCCGAGAACTGGCCGCTGCTACCAAGATTAACAATACAAAGCACGAAGTCATCGTTGTCGAAAAGCACAAGAGCTACGCCCAAGGAGCTTCCCAACACTGCTTCGGGATCATCGCCGAGCATGGCGTCCCAGAAGGCTATGAACGTCTCCTTGCTCTCAGTCTCGATTCTTGGCGCTCACTTCTCGATGATGAAGATAACAACTATGGCGAGGAGCTTCAGTATCAGGCTGATGGGATCATACATGTCGAGCGTCCGAGTGGACAAGAGGAGAACGCTACTCTTGCTGGAGCACCTGACTGGTATGAAGCTCGCCCACAGGACGACCTCAACACTTACGACTCTGACGTAGGCAAAATGTAAGTACGCTTCTACTCTCCAAAAGTAGTGAGGCAAACGAGTTACCCCTGCCAAATGTACACGAGAGCTACTTGGCTGACCATTATGCAGTGCAACAAGCAAATTTGTCAAATTCCTGTACCAACAGTGTAGAGAAATGGATGTCAAATTTCGATTTCGCCAGGAGCTCACCAACATCGAGAAGACGAAGACTGCAAAGCTCATGTCGGTCGACGTCGCAAGAGTCGGCAACCCTGACCGCTACGTCGAAGTCCCGTGCCACAACCTCATCGTTGCCGCGGGCGCGCATACCCCAGATGCTCTTCACGAACTCGTTCCTTGGATCGAGCCGAGGACTTCACTCCTGAACATCAAGCATCACTGCGATATCACCCGTACCAAGGGTCACATGATCGCCGACATCGAGAATCTCGGCCTTGTCATCCACACTCCCACCAGCAGCGATCCAGTCATCGTGTCTGGGCAGTCCGGAGAGGAGCTGAAGGTCGCATCTGTTCGCCCCAGGATCCAGCACGTCCTTTTCGACGACAGCGAGCCCGAGACCGACCACTTCTCGGATGCTGCTTTGGTGGCTCGAGACCAGTTGAGCAACGGCGTCGAATCTACCAAATTCAAAAGCGGCGTGGCGACCATCAGCACTGCGCAGAATGGCCTGCCGCTGATTTGCAAGATCCCTTCGGCTCTCATTGATGACCGCTTCGAAGGCGAGGATGACAACTCTTTGGGTTTCTACATTGCCTACGGCTTTGGCATGTACGGCACTACCATGTCTCTTGGCGTTGCGACTGCTATTCGGGCCATGATGTTCGGGCAGGATGCTGGTATTGGAGAGGCTTTCGACTATCCTTGAAGGGCGTTTGTGCGAGAACTGAGAGACACACTTTTTGGAGAGTTGGTTTTGCTTTCATGGTTGAGAAGTGTTTCGGCTGTTGGGAAGTTATTACATTGGATTGTTACGGTAGTAGTACGTGAAAACGAGTTTGTCTATAACTCAGCTATCAGCTTCGTCTGCGCCGTTCAATTTGCTAGTCTTGTCAGCCAAGAATAGAATGGCCATATGTCTCATTGCGTTCTGTGGGAAAGCCTGAGCCAATGAATGTGTATGGCTCAATTCCTCCCAGATCCACCATCATGAGTCGCCCTATCAAGCAGTTCCGTCTCTGCCGTCCTTAGTGTAAATGCTGCCCTCGCCATGAGCCCGCTTCCAAACCTCCACTTCCATACCCCCACGCACAATGCCAACACGCATTGTAGACAGCAAATTGTGCGCCGCGTTAGAATGGTTGTAAACTCCACCATTGAAAACCGCCGTCGCATCCTTCCCAATCCAAGCCTTGATCATAGCCTTCCCACCAGGATGCTCGTTCGAGAATCCCGCAATATCGTGAACCACGCCGGCAACAGCGATGAGCTCACGCCCACCCGTGCGAGCCTGCTCGACGAAATCATCCCATTCCATGACTGGTAGCTGTTCGAGCGGGACTCCCCAATCGAGTTGGGCACGCTTGCGATCGAGTTTCTTCTGCAATTGTTGCACGCGCCCTTTTTCGATCTCGTTGGAGCGGAATTGCTTTAGATCGTAGGCTAGGCCGAGTTGTTTCCAGAGCCAGATTGACCATTTTGTCGGATCGTACTGATGCCATTCGATGGCATTGCGGTAGTCGGACGGAAACTCGTGGTGGAAGTTGTGGTAGCCTTCTCCAAGCGTAATAAGGGCGGTGAGAACGTGGTCGCGGGGACTGTTGCGATCGTCGAAAGGTTGGTCGCCGAGCCAGTGTGCTAGGGAATTGATGCAGAAGGTAGCTTGTTGAACAAAGAAGAAGCGAAGAATGCCTGCATAGACTAGACCACCTGCGAAGTCGCCCCAGAGGCCGGCGACGAGCATGGGAAAGATGAGGCCCATTGTCAAGACTACTTTCAGGTAGTTTCGGTGCTGCCACATCACGACTGGGTCGTCGTTCAGATCTGTAATATCCGATCGGCCAGCGCGTTTAGGGTCCTGTTTTAGCAGCATCCAGCCAAAGTGGGCGTACAAGATGCCTTTGTTGACGCTATACGGATCCTTATCTGTGTCGGTATACCGGTGATGGGCTCGATGACCACGAGACCACCACTGGATCGAACCCTGGACGGCGCCTCCACCGAGAGCGGCGAGAAAGATTTGCAACGGCAATCTGGCACTGTATGAAGTGTGCGACCAGAGTCGGTGATAGCCAGCTGTGATCCCGAGCCCAGTAAGGAAGTAATAAACAACTGCCCAGATTGCGGTTAGCAGGCGAAGTGGCACCCAGGTTGTTGAGACCAGACCGGCCAGCGGGATGCCGACGATGAAGATGATGTTCAGCCAGTTTGCGTGTTTGTGCCAATTGGTCCATGTTATACTCGTCTCGGAGATGTGTTGTTTCTTTCCCACCCTCGCTGGTGCGGTTTGGCCATCATGCTTGCCTAGAGCGGAAGTCATTGCCTCGAGAGTGGCTGGTGGAAAATGTGTGACCAGCGTCCTAATGAATCAGTGAGTCCAGATGATTTGTGGTAAAGATGAGGAAAAGGATGACACTCAGGGAATGAAACAGAATATATATGTCGACCGGCAGACCAAACCTGACAGCTCTGAAACTCGTAGAGATTCTATATGGCCGTAATCTTTTGATATAAAGAGATTTCATTGGCTACACAGCCCAAGCAATACCTTCTGAGCCTACCGCTGTGCAAGATACGCATGCTGGTGATGTCTTTCGCACGAGAACGGAGAGCGCGTCCTTAGCTTGGGTTGTCAACATCGGTCGCAAGCATCCGCTTTGGCGTAACAGCCAATGAGAGTCGAGCAAAAGTATATCTATCAACTTTCTTACGGCCGGCTACGACCGTTTCAGCGCAATCATTTATTGTGAACACATCAGGTCTGTCTATCGGCACTGTGGTCGGTATTGCGATGCCCGTAAGCAGGGGCGAACGCATGGGTCACGCATCCAAAGGTTTCTTGTTGTTCGAGCAGGAAAGTCATTAACAGAACATTGGCGAAGTGTAAAAGTTTAACCGCCTCGAGATGGAGGACCCGAAGGCAGCGATTCTGAGAGCAAAGATAGGGTAGTAAAAGTTTTGGTACATCTTCAGTATATCTACAATTATCTCGTACATGGCTGCGAAGCTTGGCAGCAATCCCCCAGTCGTTTGTCTAGTTGCGAGACCGGTCTGTCTCAAGATCGTCTCTGCGTCCCTGGCTGGTTTGCAAGCTGGAACCAGCTTGGGAGCAGCGCCTCATCTGGAAGCCTCCACCTGTGACCTCCCAAGCAGGGAAGCCTGTTCTCCTTCGAACTTTTGGGATTCGCGGCTGCTCATGTGCAGCAACGCCCCGTCGAATGCTCCTCACATGACTTTAGGGGCATACACCAGTGCCCCACCACATTGTCGCCGAATCTTAACATGCTTATTTCAGACCCAAAGGTGCCAAAACTCTCTCCCTTGCCACCTGCGCGGCAACATCACCACCCTTCTGCAGAGCCACAGCACCCACAATCGCATAGATGGTCTGAGCAAGCACAACATCCTGACCAGAAGACTCCAGGTTCTCGGTCTTCCTGGGCTTCCATCGCGTGACCTTGTCAAGACCATATGTTCCAGCCAACTGTGCTAACCGCTTCTTGTCCAGAGCCATTGATTTTGCGTGTGGTGTGATGTTGTTAATTCCGCTGAGTGAAGGGTGTGCGAAGACGTATAGGTGGTGAGCAGCGTTGTCATCGGGAGCCATGGGCTGTTGCAGCAGAGCGAGCGAGGTCTGGAGGTCGAGAATGCGCTTGCCCAGGTATGCGAGCTTGTCGTTGAAAGGGCGACGGCCGTGGTCGAAGGACTTGTGGGTCAGAGCTTGCCACTGTTCGCGCGGTGTTAGTTTCTGATCGCTGTAGATTTGCGCAGAAGTTCTGCACAAAAGACTGTATTCCTCTTTCTTACCTTGATCTCTTCGGGCAGCACTTCCCTTCCCCTCGTTCCCCTTCCGCCAGCCTGTCCGACAAACTTGTCAAAAGCATCATCCACCAGGTCCATCTGCTCGTTGACCTTCCACAGGGGTTGGCTAGGCTGCGGTCGTAGGCGGAAAGGCATGCGCATCTGGGGTGGTGTTTGCTTCCATCGTGGCTGGTCTGGTGAGGGCGCGCCAGCACTTTTTGCGACAGAGGTGCTGAAGGATCGGAGGGTGTTGGGCTTAACAGTTTGGCGCAGAGTCTTTGTGCATGAAGCGCAGACGAAAGGGGTGCGTGAGGTGGACATTGTGGCGGTATATGGGCGAGGCGACTGGTGGATGGCGTCTCCTGCTGATGGGCAGAGAGTCTGGTTGTCTGAGGTTCAGGATTGCCCGGGCGGCGGAGACTTTCTTGGCACCTCCGGCGCGCATCAAAGAGTGAGACGGGCGCGCGCCAGGGGGGATGCATGCAGTGAGAAGGGACATACATATATTAATTGTTGAGTCTTTATCGTCTACCTAATAATCCATTATCGCAGTCAAGTTGTCGATATATACTTGAGTGAGCAGGTTGGCCAAGTACATCCTGACAGAGCATCACTTCATCCTTCGACTCTCCAGCGGAGCATCTCCACCAAAATGGCCAGCCTCAATGGCGACTTTACCCAGGACGGCCGTAACTGCGAAGGCCTTAAGGATGCATTCAACACATTCTTGCCAAAAGACTTCAGTTGCCGAGTTCGATATACCCATTCGCCACCAAAACCATGCGAGCCACTATTCTCGCCACTACCTGGTTCCAAACCCGAGAAGACACGGCTGGCTAGTCACTTCTTGACCGTCAGTATCCCGTTGAATGAACAATTGCAAACGACTAAGGATGGCAAGCATGTCCTCGCCTTCGCAATGGAAGTCTTGATCTACTCGTCGCAAGGCCTGGTAACCATGTTCGTCAGCAAAGCCGATTCAACCGGCCACTTGCCACAACGCAGACCAAGTCCAATCAAGTCAATAGCTACGACCTTCATGTGGTGGTTAGCAACTGAACAACGACAGCGGACCAAGTCAACGGGCACCAAAATCGTCATTTCCCTCTTTGCCCGCGCCCAATCTCAGTATCTCTTCCCTGGATCAGCCGACCACGGCAAGAAACATGTCCTAGACGACCGACAACTCATCCGCTGGTGGGCACGAGTATTGGATCCCTTGTTTTCAACAAAAGCCGGTTCTGATGCTTCACAACACTTGGATCTACACGGCTATATGACCGTCCCTGGCTACCACGGCATCGAGACCAAATCTTTCTTCCCCTCAAAACCAGACAGTTCCGAAAAGAGCCAGAACTGGACACCAGGAAACCCTCTCATCGAACTAGCCGAAGCACGCAACGTGCCAGAAACCGCACCGCCCCGTTGTCTCCTCCCTCGATTCCCAGACGACCCTAAAGCACGCTTCATGCAAGATCTCGACGACGAAGTAGGACTAGTAGAAGATGCCGGCTCCCTGGCAGTAGCCAGCCCCTCCAAACAAAAGTCCAGCCGCTGGAAATCCATCAGCGACCTCGAACGCTTCTGGGAAGCGATGGAGTTCCGACAAGAATGCTCTTCCGGCCGCGTAGTAGGCTTCCTCTGGCTCGTCATCCGCCCTCCAGCCTCCGAAATTGCACAGGCGAGAATCACCCTTCTCGACCGCGAATCCTCCCCATCAATAAATCCAACCCCAACAACCAACTCCCAAGACTCCCAAACTTCCACCTCCTCCCACAAAAGCACCTCTTCCAACAAGAAACAAAATCGCCGCAAACCCCTAACAGGCCCCATCATCCCCCGCGCCCCCCGCCTCAAAGGCAGCTCCTCCAAAATCTCCGCGACCTCCAACCCTGACTCTTCCAGCGCCGGCGCCAGCGCGTCTCTACGCAACGGCCCCGTCCTCACGCAAGAAGGCTACGACAGCGCGATGCAGATTCTCCTTAATCTGGATTTCTCCACTGCGGCTGCGGCTGCGCATTCGACGGCGAAGTGGGTGGCGGAGGTTTCGCGGATGGCGGGGGTGAGTGGTGAGGAGTGGGGGTTGGAGTGTGAGGGGAGTGCTGTTGTTGAGACTGCGGCAGGGGGTGCAGCTGGTGGGCAGGCGACGAATGATTTGGGGGGGTTGGTGAGGAGGAGGAAGAGGAAGGTCGATGATGGGGAGGCTGAGGGGAGTGGGGTTCAGGCTGGCAAGGATGTTGGGCCCGTTGCTGCTGCTCCTGATGGTGTGAATGTTCTGGTGGGAAGGAAGAAGGCGAAGAATTGATCGACCTTGATCTGATGCGCAGGTCGTAGTAATTTTCATGTTGAAAACGACAACAAAGTTCTTGATGCAATTGCGAAAAGCTGTACCGATATTGATCTGGGGTATCTTTTTGTCTACAAGTATTCCTACACTCATTTGTCTCATCTAATCGAATCCGACCCAGTCGCCATCGCCCTCACCAGCTTCGTCCATGCTCTCGTCTTCCTCGGCAGCATCACCGTTAGTCAAAGCGCGCACGCGGTCCTGCTCGTCAACCTTTCTCGGCTGAGCGAGTAGATACTCTACGGTGTGAGCGTTCTGCTCGGCGACTTTCATGATCTCGCCCTGCAGGCGGGTGATAGCGCGCTGGATCAGCCTGGTCACTTCTGCGTAGTCGCCTTGGCGCGCCTTGAGTTCGCGGCCGTGTTGGCGGAGCAGGGACTCGATCCAGCGGAGGTTGAACTCGAGGTGTGGTGATGCGTCGGCTTCTTGTGCGACGAAGCGGAGGAGGCGCTCGAGGTATACGATTGGCACGTCGCGGACGAGCAGGTCGATGTCGGAAGTGGGTACCGAGCGGTAGACGCGTGTGAGGAGTTTTGTGTTGGAGAGACGGAAGGCCATGACGAGTGCCTTGAGGTATTCGCCACGGGCCAGGGTCTTGAGAGTTGATGATGGTGTGACGTCGACATCAAGATCAAAGGGGTCGAATGCCACCGTTGTGTCGAGAGAGTAGACAAGAAGACCCTCAGTGCTTGCTGCGCAGAAGGAACGACCGGTAGGTGCGAAGGCAATACCAGGCACACGCACTTCGGGTGCTGTTTTGCGTTGTGCGGCGTCGCCACGCTTAGCGCCTGGAAGTGACTTGTCTATGCGGTCTTCCAAATCGGAAGCCTCGCCTTGCTCGTCCAGGAGTCCCTGAGGTCCGGCTTCGGTGAGGAGTTTTGAGTTGAGGAACTCTTGTGTGCCATCAAGCGAAAGGTTGACGGAAACTGTAAACTTGCGCAGCAAGACACCAGTCTCAACTGCATACATGCAGATGTATTTGCTGTTGCCACTGGCGAGTAGCACTGAGCCGTCAGCTGCATATGAGATGGTATTGAAGCTCTTGGTGCCAGCAACGTTGGCGGCGGTGCGGCGATCGCTGACTTTACGTCCACCCGAGACATCACGGCGACCGTCCATGCCAGACTCCTGCGTACCTTCGTCGATGGACCAGAAAGTCACTTGTCCATCAAGAGATGATACGGCGATCTGCTTGCTGTCGGGCCTCACTGTCACGGCGAGCACATCTGACTGGAGCTGCAAGGGCTCGGAGGTTTGTGTGCGGTTGAAGATAGACCAGATGCGAACAGTGTGATCCCAAGAGCCAGAAACGAGCGAGCTACCGTTGGGTGCAAAGGCCAAGCTGGAAACTGGACCCTCGTGGCCGGAGAGCTGGTCAAGAAGTTGACCAGTCTGAACAGACCAAATGTGAACGTCGAAGTCATCGAGACTGCCGGCTGCAACAACTTCACCAGATGGGTCAACTGCAATGGAGCTGAAGCTGAGCCTCTTGGGTGCTGTGAATGTGCGGAAGCAACGGTATCTGATGAGATCGAATGCTCGAACACTGCCGTCCAATGAAGCTGTGAACAAAACATTGCCCCTCTTCGCGAACTCGCAAGCAGTGACACCAGAAGTGTGCTCGGTGAAAGTCACGATGCAGAAACCGCTGGCTGCGTCCCACACCTTGATCTTGCCGTCATCGGCACATGTGATGATCTTGTCGCCAGAAGGTGAATATGTGAGTGCGTTGAGGTTGTCGAAGTGGCCCTGTTGCTTCAGAATGTAACTCTCGCTTTGCCATTCCCAGACAAGCAATTGACCAAGTGCAGAAGATCCGAACGCAAGCCATTCGCCGGTCTTATTGATGGAAACAGTATCGATGTTCGAGGCTGAGATGGAGAGCTTGTGGATCTCGCTGAAGCTAGGCAATTCGTGCAGCATGAAGACACCATTACTGAAGCCGGTAACCAAGAGATTTGAGGATGCGTGGAAAGAGGCTGTGGTGAGATGGGCCTGATCCTGGAAGAAGTAGTTCCTCTCAGCTATCCTCCACCTTTCGTCGTCCGCAGCAATGTCCTCTGGGTCAGCATCCGGCGATGGCAGGTAACGCCATTGGAAGAGAGCGCCATCCTTTGAGATTGTGTAGATTGTTTCCTGGTCTGCAGAGAACCATGCCGCGTATACTGCCGTTCTGTGTCCCGCAAGTATAGTGGGTGTGAAGCCCTCCTCCGGATCCAGACTCCAGATTCGTGCCGTCAAGTCTTTACTCGAAGAGAGGAAGAAGCGAGAGTCGCTACTCCACTCGATGTTCTGTACTGTATCGTGGTGTCCAGCATATTCCCTGTACTTCACAAATGGCGCAAACTCCAATCCACCACCTTCGCTATCTCCTTCTGCAGAGCCAGGTGTTGACGGTGTTTTCCAGACCTCGATCTTCCGTCCCAGACCAACTGCGAAATGCTTGCCGCTAGGTGAGAATTCGAGCGTTGACACTGCTCCGCGCAGGGAGAAGTGGTATAGAACGACCCGTCTCAGGTAGTGGCTCAGGATGGCATGGCCTTGCTCATCAATTGTCAAAAGCAATTGTCCCTTCGGGTGTAGTGCGATGCGCGAGATGTTTGTTCGGTGTGCGAAAGGCAGGGTGTGCGATTTGTTGTTTACGAGGTCGAAGACAGTGACACGGTTGCCCACTGGCGAGAGCAGGCTGTTGCCATCTTCGGTGAAGACGAGGTTGCCTTTGCGATAGACAGTGCCGAGCAAGTTCGAGAACTGTTCGCTTGTTAGTGATTATCTCTGCATACCAGGTCGCCACGACTTACATGAAAGTCGGTCTTCATCCTGAATGTGGTATGAAGATTAATGCACGCCTCCTTCGCCCTGCGCCAGAATTAAACAAAAGGTGGTATGCAAGTGGTTGTGCAATGTTCGTACAGGGCCGCCCGAAAAGTTTCACAAGCTTCCCTCTCTCAATCTTCAAAAGCCGCGGCGCCCGCCCAAGCAAAGTCAGCCAAAGCCAAAGCCAGCACCGGCGGCAACTGCACCCCACACGGCCGCTACAGGGCCGACCCTCGGGCCGAGTGCGCACTAACCACTTGAGGGGGCTCCCCTTTCCTTCGCTCGGACAGGGCGATTTGGCCCCAGGGTTCGCTGGTTCGCTGTTGCTGGCGCCGTTGTCGAGCTGCTTGACTCTCTGTGTTTCTGCCTCTCATCACTCAATCGCATCGTGCCTGCTCGCCTCACACCCAAACCTCACGTGCTGCCCACACGTCAACAACATCCTCAGCATCACATTCGCTTGACGGTAAGTGTTCACTCATCCGCAGCGCTCGCAGAGAGAAAGACGCGGCGGCGGGAGAGCTTGGGCGGAATATGGAACCCTTTCCCCGTACCAACACCCAACATCAATCTCCCGCTCGACTCGCCCTCCCTTCGTCCACGCGCTGACAACCAAGATTCAGCATACGACCAAGTCCCTCCTGCTATCACCCAGCAGATCTTTAGCACTCTCCGATACGCCTTTGCCCGTACCGATCTCCCTCCGGACACTCTGCGCGGCGTCGTACTTCATCACACCGAACGAACGTCCAGAAACACTCCAGAAATAGTCGCAGAGACACCACCCACAGTCAAAATGGCCGAAACTATGTCGCCGATTGGCATTGCCAACGTGCGTATCACGAACCATACAGTTGCTCGCGCCTCACCAGATGCTAACAGCATGTAGCTGCCCAACCAGCGTCACAAGATTGTTGCGAAGCGCGGTGCCGCTTTCACTATCATGGTTGCCGGCGAGTCTGGCCTGGGCAAGACCACCTTTATCAACACCCTCTTCTCCACCACCATCAAGAACTACGCCGACCACCGCCGCCGTCACGCCAAGCAGGTCGACAAGACCGTCGAGATCGAGATCACCAAGGCCGAGCTGGAGGAGAAGTTCTTCAAGGGTAAGAGCGAGAACAAATATATACAACTGGTCGCGATATGACCGGGTGGCGTTCGCATTGACTAACACACCATTTTCAGTCCGCCTTACTGTCATCGACACTCCCGGCTTCGGCGACTACGTGAACAACCGCGACTCATGGCAGCCAATCATTGAGTTCCTTGACGACCAGCACGAGAGCTACATGCTTCAGGAGCAGCAGCCGCGCCGCACTGAGAAGATCGATCTCCGTGTGCACGCATGCTTGTACTTCATTCGGCCCACTGGCCACAGCCTCAAGCCTCTGGACATCGAGGTCATGAAGAAGCTCTGCACTCGTGTCAACCTGATCCCTGTGGTCGCAAAGGCTGACACCCTCACACCCACCGATCTTGCCAAGTTCAAGCAGAGAGTATGTTTATACGCCACGCTACATTCGACCAAAAACAATTGCTAACATTCCTTAGATCCGCGCAGTCATCGACGCCCAGAACATCAAGATCTACACTCCCCCTCTCGAGGAGGATGACGATGCTGGTCTTCAGCACGCTCGTTCTCTTATCCAGGCCATGCCCTTTTCCGTCATCGGCAGCGAGCGCGACGTCTCGACTCCTGACGGCAGGACTGTCAAGGGTCGTCAATACGGCTGGGGTGTCGCTGAGGTGGAGAACGAAGAGCACTGCGATTTCAAGAAACTCCGGGCTATTCTCATCCGCACACACATGCTTGACCTCATTCACACAACTGAGGAGAACCACTACGAGGCCTATCGCGCAAGCCAGATGGAGACCCGCAAGTTTGGCGAAGCTCGCCCTCGCAAGCTGGACAACCCCAAGTTCAAGGAAGAGGAAGAGGCTCTCCGCAAGCGCTTCACCGAGCAGGTCAAGGTCGAGGAGCAGCGCTTCAGGCAGTGGGAGCAGAAGCTCATCTCCGAGAGAGACCGCCTCAACAAGGACCTCGAGCAAAGCCACTCGATCATTAAGCAGCTCGAGACTGAGGTCGAGGGCATGCAGGGCAGCATGTCCAGAACTGGCAGACGCTAAGTGTAGCCGTGGACGTCCGCGGCGGACACGATTCTACAAATATACTGCATACTACCCGAAAAGCGATTAAAGCGCGAAACTGAGACGAAAAAGCGCAAGGCAGGGCGCGGGCACACGGGCGACGAAAGGAAGATGAAAGGAGTGCTTTGCTGATTCCCCAAGCTTTTGCAAAAGATACCTGGTCTCGTTTGGGCTTTCTTTGCGTGGCTTTTCCTTCTGTATCTACCTATTTTCCACTTCCTTTTTCTGACATGCTTGCAGCTGGAAAGCTGGAGCGAATTTGGCTTGGCTTGTTTTTGAGGTGGTAGTTGATAATGGCGAGTAGCCTTGTAATAATTTATGATCATGCACCAGTCGTGTCTCAATACTTGGGATTTTGCTCTTGAAGGTAGGCTGTGTGAAATCTCACAAGTACAACTGCGCCTTAGATTTGAAAAGAAGGACATGATCAGATCACATCGCGAGGACCCGGTGATCCCTGTCATCCCTGACAGCTAGCCTCGAGGGCCAGTCTTTTCACGGGTTATATAGAAGTGAGGTCAGCTGTGGTTGGTACGAGTGAATGCTTGAATCCTTGGGTGCAATCGCGTGCCCCTCCGATCACGCTGCTAGCGTGCATAAAATGCCGAGCCAATCAGCATCGCGTATGATGGACGTCGAGCTCACACAGGTGGTTTTGCTCCATTTGCACTATCAACTTCTACAAAAAACCGATGTGACCGAATCAGACCACAAGTTCCGCGATAAATCTTCCATACGATGTGATGGCCGCCCCAATTTTCCCGGACTCCTCAGTCCGCATCCCAGCTCACAACGCGCCCATCCACGCCCTCGCATTTTCATCTGGAAGTGGACAATACCTCCTCACTGGATCTGCGGATAGGACTGTCAAACTGCTGAATCCGGCTACTCGGCGAACGATCCAGTCGTACCAGGCTCACGGCTACGAAGTTCTGGATATTGCTGTCAGCGGCGACAACGCGCGCTTCGCCAGTGTTGGCGGCGACAAGACGGTTTTCTTGTGGGACGTTGCCACGGCGCAGACGCTGCGTCGGTTCAATGGGCATGCTGGCAGAGTTAATGCGTGCGCTTTCGGCGGCGATGAGGATAGCGTTTTGTGTACTGGCAGTTTCGATGGGACGGTCAAGGTTTGGGATTGCAAATCTCGCAGCGACAAGCCGATTATGACTTTTGGCGATGCGAAGGACGCTGTTTCGAGCGTCGCGTTTAGAGGCGCGGAAGTTTTTGCAGGAAGTGTTGATGGGAGAGTGCGCGTCTACGACTTGCGGAGTGGTGAAGTGGACGTGGACGTTCTTGCCACGAGCGGCGTAACGAGCGTCGCGCCTTCTAAGGATGGAGAGGGCTATCTGGTTTCTACGCTGGATTCCACTATGAGGTTCATGGACCGGCCTACTGGGAAATGCTTGCAGACGTTCCGCGACGATGGATTCCGCAATGCGACGTATCGCGTTCGATCGACTTTTGCGATGGCGGATAGGCTTGCTGTCAGTGGCACGGAGGACGGTGGCGTCTTCGTGTGGGATGTGCTCTCTGGACAGTTACGGCACAAGCTTTGGCACCGACAAAACGGCCAGAAATCAGCTGGCGAGCCGGCGTCGAAGAAGGATGTCGTGTCTGCGGTCGCATGGAATCAGATGCGCAAGCAGCTGGCAAGCGCTGGTGGAGATGGCGAAGTCTGCGTGTGGAACGTCGAGACTTGATGTCACTCTCTCGTCACATTTCGCTCCTGACCGCCATACAACCAATTGTATGATATTGTTACATGTACAATGCGCGATATCGTTGAAGCTGACATAAATAGCCGTGTCGATACATATGCGCCCTTGCTGTCAGGCATGGTACAAGCTTCGCAACTTAGGACTGTTTCTTACTTCGTCCAACGGCTCAATTGGCTTCAGATATCGTCGCACATTCGATCTGTTTCTACGAAAACCTCAAGTTACATCGTCCATTGCTGCAATTGGCGACTGTCGTTGCGCTCGGTGCACATGAGGACAGCCAGCGATGGCACGGAGCGCAATAGAGGACATCTGAGCCCAAACAGGAAGGAAGAGGACATGGTCCTCCAGTCCTCACTACGATCCGCAGACTGTATAAGTAGATCCCTTCTCCCTCGCAGAAACAGCCCAAGTTCTCTCAGAGTAGAATCACATCGCGAGTTTCCAGTTCCCACCACACCTGATCATCTGATCTCACACCAACTGCATACTCATCCCGACCACAAACTCTACCAACGCACATACCAATCACACCCGACCAATCGCGAACATGTGTTCCAACAAGAACAACAACCGCACCCGCGCTCTCGGTTACTATGTCACCGAGATGGACGGCAAGATGGTCGACCGCAGCAGGGTCACCGACCCTGTTCTGAGGGTAGCTGGGATGCCCCAACCCATCCTCCCGGCCGAGCAGCCTACCATCGCTGCCGACCCGCTCCCTCTCACTGGCGACGCCATGCCAGCTGATGCTGCTGCGATCGAAGCGGCTCAAATCCCGCTCGCCGACAAGCCGCGCGAGTACCAACCCATCCCGGCCTTCAACGCCGGACCTACTATTCAGGCCCAAAGGGAGGCCCACAGGGCTCCACTCAAGCAGCAAGACCGTGCCAACAAAGAGGCCATCAAGGCCGATCGCGCCACGCGCAAAGCGCACAAGAAGCAAGTGCGCAAGCTGCGGTCCTACAAGACCGCCAAAGAGAACGCCGCCGTTCTCCCCCAACTCCCCCAGGTCGCTCGCTCCAACGCCGAGGGCCTTACCGCCGCCAAACAGCTGACGGCCCAGCAAGCACCGAGGCAAATCTTCAGCCAGGAGAGCCTCATGAACAAGTGCCGTCAATATGGCTACAATCCTCGCGCTCACGACCTCGTCAAGGCGAATATCTGGCGCAACAGCATCATGATGACGGACGTCGACCTCCGAGACGACGAGGAGCGCTCCTACGACGGCAACACCATCCGTCGTGGAGCTATCTACGAGCCTGAGACGGGCGAGCACTGCGCCAAGATCAACCTGAGGATCTTCGTCGAGATGGCCGGCAACCAGGACCGCGCTCTCTGGGAGCTCCGCCGCATCGCGCGCTACTGCCCTCACCTCCGGAAACTGCGCGTCGAGGTCGTCGGCGAGAACAACCTCCAGGTGGCGCGCGAGATTGCGCAGATTCTGCTTGCCGAGTGCGAGAGCGGCGAGGCGGGCTTCCGTGGCCGCGTCAGGATGCAGTTCGTTGCTTCTCTGTATGAGGCTTGAGGAGCGAACGGCTATCTTTTTGTTTGACGACATCGACGAAACTTTTGCCTTTGAGAACCGTTTTTTCTTTTTTTCTTGCGATACCCGACATTGCATCACGGGCGGCGTTTTTTCCTTCTTGCGTCTGCATTTGCATTGGTTTTTGGTTTTCTGCAAGCATTGTTTGCTCTCTCCGGTTCGACATTACGCACATGGGTTTGCAGCGTCTGGCATTAGCATATGAGATATGCAATTGCGATGGAGTTTTGGGACTTTGATTTTTCACACGCATTGTTTGCTCTCTCCGGCTCGAGGCTACGCACATGGGTTTGCATCTTTTGGCATGAGCACATGAGATGGACATTGCGATGGAGTTTTGGGATTTTGTTTGCTTTTGCTTTTACTACACCTTGAGATTGAGGCAGTCAATCAGATTTCTGTCAAAAAGCCATATCGTGTGTCTCTTGCTGTGTTTTATGCTTGTCAATGGCCTCTTTGGTATTGCCGTGTTCCTCAGCGGCACCATAGTTGCACTCTTTGCTCCACCGATCTGATACACGCTCATGTTCAGCCCTCGTACTCGAGTATTTGACTAGCGAGTTGAGTACCTTACTAGATTGGGCCATCTGCCAGCTGTACCATAGGTAGCTTTTCGTAACCGCCATGTAGTCAAAAGTTTCCTCCCTGCTAATAATACAAAGTGCAACGGCAGCGTAGCCGAAGTCAGAAGCAAACCTTCACGGATCACCGAGTACTGCATGGCCAATGTCACATGTATTCTTAATTTCTTCCTCCCTTCTCGCCTACCACGACTGCTCGTGACGTACTAGCTGTTTGATGGCTGCGGCATCAATCCTCCCATCTTCAAGATCTGTAACGGGATCGGACTACCCTACTGCGGATCAAGTCTTGTCTGTGGCCGCGGAAGGCGATAGTAGATGTTTCAATGGATGGTGAAACGCGGGGAGGATGTCTGGGAGTCTTATTCGCTGCGTGAACCCTTGCCCCTGGAGTAGCGCGAGAGTGTTGCCCTGCATGGACTGCTGGCGGCTGCTCATCCCTGCCCGCCGGGCATTTCCTATTTCCCGACTTGCATGCCAAACAGGGGCCCTCCACCAATCGTGTGGTGGGAAGTTGCTGCTCGTGCCCAAAAGCAGCTGACAACCACACCACCACCTGCTCGGCTAGCACGCCGGCCACAGTAGAGACACATAATTTGCCCGCCTGCCAGCCGCAGACGCGTCGTCGTCGTCGTCTCTGGTCTTCCTCCACCAAGGGAACATCTCTCTCTCTCTCTCTCTTGCTGTCTCCTGTGTTCGTGTTTGTCTG
>Ga0265797_10004917_pt1 | contig 19945 bp, 21 predicted proteins | sample P2T30metagenome_FD_192433 | JGI IMG/M metagenome (GOLD analysis project Ga0265797, IMG submission 192433) | Plant litter microbial communities from East Loma Ridge, Irvine, California - P2 T30 | ecosystem: Environmental > Terrestrial > Plant litter > Unclassified | place: USA: California...
ACATGTTGCAACCACACAAACGTCTAACCCGTAATTTCAAACCACAGACCCCCTCCTCATGAATGCTTTCAACACGGTAAACCTCGCCTCTGCCCTCGTACTCACCTCCACCACCTTTGCCACATCTCTCGCCATTCCCTCCTCAAAATGGATCTACCCCCTCGGCGGTGCCGGCACAAAGGACTCGGACGAATTTTGGAACCGCCCAAACTTCTACTCCTCACCAAGTATATCGCGCTCTCTCGACGCCTGCCTTGCCATCTCGGGTACCTCTGTCGAGGAACTCGATATTCTGGATATCTACTCCTGCTTCCCCATTGTGCCTAAACTTGCAGCTCAGCACCTGGGCTTACCACTTGTCGGTGGGAAGAGGAAGTTGACTGTACTCGGTGGACTCACGTCGTTTGGTGGTGCGGGCAATAATTACAGTATGCATGCGCTTACTGAGGTGACGAGGCAGTTGAGAGGTGGTAAGCCAAGAAAGGGGTTGGTGCTGTGTAATGGTGGGGTCTTGAGCTATCAGTATGTTGTTGTACTCTCCAACCAGCCGAGAAAGGAGGGTGTGTATCCGACGGAGAACCCGCTTCCACTACAGATTACGGATGTGCCTGTTCCGGAGATTGCGACAGAGGCTGAGGGAGAGGCGATCGTGGAGACGTATACGGTCGAGTTTAGGAGGGATGGCGCGCCGTTGAGGGGTCATATTGTGGGAAGGACCAAGGGGGATAACAAGCGATTTCTTTCGAATCATGGAGATGAGGCGACGCTGAGGCTGATGGCGGGTGGTACGGTGGAGATTGTGGGGAAGAGTGGGTGGGTATGGAGGGATGAAGAGAACAAGGGTAGACTGCTCTTTGGGTTTGATAAGCCTGCAAAGCTGTAATTTCAGCCCCTCTGTTATTTCAAGATGATTACACTACGTTTTTTTGGGGGGTTTTTTTTTCATTTCATCCAATATCAGTCTTATGACAACCTGTGTTCTCTGTCTACTTACATCTCTGGGTGAGAAGGAGAATTAAAAGGTTTAAGAAGAGCTCTTAGCGAGAAAATAGACTGCCTCACATTGGTAGAACAAAGAGGCAACCGGAAGCAGTAGTGTGGTACCGCATCATGAATCAAGTCACTGTGCAAGAAGAATGCATGATCCAAACACATACTATCCAGGTCAGAGAGAGAGAGTAGAGTTTTAGCCATGAACAAACGAGTAAAGACCAGGGTCTGCGAGATCAGAGATATGCAACATATAATTCAGAGAGTTTACATACCGAGTGCAAACCTGTCACTATGCACACAGCTGTACGTACTTCAGTCTCCTCTCATCGGCGAACTCTGTAACCACATTTCCAGATCTGTATTTCGTGACAATCTCAGTTTTTAGACCAGTGTAATACTTTAGCTGTCGAAGAAGCTGGAATAAATCCTGAATGCATAAGTAATGAGCAGAAATGGTGGTAATTGGCACCTTCTTGTTATGTTCGATACGATTCATGGCGTTGCAGACCGTGAAGATACTAATCTCGTATGGCAAGTTTTTTGTCTCATAACTGAACTGACAACAGGCATGGCTGGGAGCGAAGAGGCGGACTTATCCCCAACATTCCGTTACGAGTGGAAGTTCTCAGGATGTAGGGTTCTGAGTCTTCAAAGTCAACCCATTGACCACCGACGGCGTATTAGTAGATCCAATTTTGAAACTCTCCAGGGAGGCCATGGAGTGTCGGCTCAGTGGTATCATTAGTAACGCTTCTTTAAAATGTCCAGTTGATATTCACACTGTATTCATGACGTCCTTTACCTCGACTCTACCAAGGCTATCTTCAACCTTGTGCTTCTCGATTGCACCCTTGCGTATAGAACCTGAATCGCGCTGCATGGTTATCGCTGTCAATGTATTGGCTGCTACAATGTAGATTTCTGTTCTAGACTTCGAGTCAAGTGGGGCGTGAGGTGGATGTTGATAGCCTTTGCCTGGCCGCTACCCTAGTATTTTACGTTAGGCAAAGCAAGGCATGAGCCCACTCGTCAAACGTAGCTATTGAACAAGTACGTAGACATATTGCATAAATAATCAGTATCCGAGTCAGTATAATTCAAGTCTAACGACTGTTCAGACATTAGTTGTGAGATCAACAAGCGTGTCGAGAAAACATGCGGCAGAAAGTTCAGAAAAAAAAGTTGTAAATTGGTATCTTAGCAAAAAGTCCACAACTTCATCTACTTGCCGAAGCGACACCCAACAGGGCCTTCTTGCTACCCCAAAGCTATAATCTAGTAGATCAACCCACTACAAATATAACTTTTCCTTGAACCCCCTCTCTGAATCTAACCTCTCACAGCCCACTAAGCACACTTTGCACCGCCGCACTCCCCACATCATCCCTCCTCGCAATAAACCCCTTCAACTCCTGCGCATCCTGCCCACCCGCTGCCCTGAGTCTATCTCTCAACGCCTCAGGCCCAATGATAAACAGCGTACTAACATCCGTCAAGATGTCCATAGCGCCGGGCTCTAACTCATCTCCAGTGGGCCAAGTCCTCACCAGCTCCACATAGCGATTCATGTCCTTGGAGACACTGAGGCCACCGACCTGTGAGATTGAGAATTTGAGAAGATGTGATAGAACGAGAGAGCGTAGGCCGCGCGCCAGCTCAGCGAGGAAGAGCGAGAGATTGCGGCCTGAGAGGGCGGATGTGGCCTGTGTGGAGACGCGTGTGAGAAAGGCCGAGGCGTCGCGGCAGGCTTGTGTTTCGCTGGTTACCATGAGTTCGTCCTCTTTGGGTCGGAAGTCAGTCTTCTTTTGTTGGGCGAGGCATTTGCTGACCCAGTTGAGCGAGGCCGTTAGTGTAAGATTGAGGATATTGGAGAGTTTTGATTCGAGCGTTGCCATTGTGACGGTTGTTGATTTTTCGATCTCGCGGCGTATGGTAAGATTAGGTGTGCAAAGGGGTAGGAGAATTGTTGTGGTTGTTTGCTGGAGAAGATGTAGAATAGTGGTAATGGCATGTAGAGAAGGGAGATGAGTGAGATCGGGTGGTGTTTTGGAGTTCTCTTGCGCAGCGGCATGGTCTTGTGCACTGCGGTTCTGTTAGTCCAGTTTGGTAGAGTTGGTAAAACTAGACATGACTTACGCTTCTAATGCAGTCTCCAGGTAGATCTCGCCCATCTGCCGTAAGAGGAGATTGAGCAGAATCTGCACATCCTTTGGTGTTTCATTGCCAGGAGACAACTCGAGCCCTCGACCCACACCTTCTGCCAACCACTTCAACATACGCTTGGCGACTGGTAGCGACAATCGACCATCTTCATCCGTCACTTCGATATCTTTCTTCTCCTGCTGATCTTCCTTCAAGCCGGCAATACGAAGAAGTGTCGCCTTTTGACTGGCGGGCAACTCTGTGCTTTCCAAACGTTCCATGTACTTGTCACGAGCAGATGCTGCTAATTCTTTGCCTCGCTGTGCAAGTGATCCAAAGTACGAAGTAGGCACCTTGCTCCGGCGCGAGTGGTAGATGGTAAACTTCAGGAGCAATGAAGAGTACAGCTCCTCCAAGTTCTTCTTCTCTCGTTCAATATACTTTTCTCCGATGAAATAGGACGAGAACAATTCTTCCAGTTGCTGATCAAGCGTAGCTGCGACCGCGGATGTGGCAGGATCCGGATGCTCCGTCAAGCCGTGTGTCTTCAAATCCTCTACCAGCTGAGTGAGGTAACTTCTCGATGCCTGTAGTGAACGTAGGAAAGCAAGCGATGACAGTTCACCTGCTTTGTCCAGCACCATCTCTAGCCGGCTCTGTATCGACTGCTGGAAGATGCGCTCCAAGAACTTGATCAGGACTTCTTCGTAGTACGGAAATGCACGTTTGATGATGCCAGACTCCTCTTGAACGACAATCTTGACTTCATCAATCAAAGACTGTAGCGTAGGCTCAACGCCAGGTGGTTCCGCATCAGGATCCTGAAGTCGATCCCAAGTCTCCAGATCGGTGCCAAGGTCTTCGCCATTCATCTGCATGCGATCGATGAAGAAGGAATGTTGGTTTACATAAGTACCAATAACACTAGCCCCGTCGTTGAAGCCCTTGAGGGCAATGGCACAGTCGCGCATCCCAGGGTAGTTTGGACGCGCATAGCATTCCTGAAACTTGCTAAGAAGGTCCTGCTCCAAGTTCTCCAGAAACTTCTCAATAACCTCCTTGGTGTTGTGTCGAGACTGGTGGACTGTCCTCCTCTTGACGCCGTTCGGTGCCTCGCCATTGACCCGCTGACTGCCATCGGGGTCCAACCTTGTGCTGATACGTAGCAACTGGCGCGCAATTTCGGCGCAGCGTACGATGTCGCCGTTCTTGCGTTGGTCTTCGATGATCATGAGCTCGCCTCGTTCGCTAACCTCTTGCCAGCATTCAATCAGGAACTTTGCGTCTAGAGCCCTCTTCCGTTGGCGATCAAGCTCTTCAAGTCGCTCTCCTATGCGCATGGCGATGTTGCCACCGCTATCTGACCCGCCGTCATCGCCGCCGTTCAGCGAGCTGTCCAGTCTCTGGAATCTGTCCATGGCCTGCTCTAGCCTTCTACCCAACGACTCGACATTCTGGTTGTGCTGTAGCTCCGCCCGCCGCACCGCTCCTGACAGGTCCGTCTCCTTCTCCTCTAGGTCCTCGGACAGACCGTTCAGCCTGGTGAGGGCATGTTCAAAGGTGCGAATGAGCGGCTTCGGATCGAACGTCTGCTGGCCGGCGGCTCCTCCAGATCTCCGTGTGGCTGGTACGGCGGCCTGGGAGAGGTCTTCGATGAAGTCTTTAACTAGGAAGTCTTTACTCTGCACGGGTCAATACAGCGAATGCCTTGGAGCCAAAGAACAGCTTACCGTAAACTTCTCCAACGTAAACTGTGGCGCGCGTATCGAGTTCCTCGATGTCTGGTGCGTGAGTACAGAAGCGCCGTCGGAGCTTACGCGCTGCATGTTTGTGAAAAGGAAAGCGCAAGCCGAGTCTGGGCGCTGGCTATCATCCAGGTATTGCGGGCCTCAATCGTGGGTTCCAGCAGCTAGGTAGTGCTGCTTATGAACACCCGGGGCAGCTTCAAGCTGGTGTTTCGGGATTGTCGTGCAGCATGAAGTTGGGGAGCTCAGCTTTGCTACCAGATCATAGCATGGTGTCGCTCTGTATAGGGTAGCGAGCAGAAATCCCCTCGTATGCCTATACGTGCATCTGGCGATCTGCTCTCCAAGTCGCGACCGTGTGTGGCTTGTCGCACCCCACGCCTCGGTGCCTGGGCCGCATTCGCAGCAGCCCCCGGCCTAACGAACTACGGGTGAACCGTCATGCACAATGACCTGCTGCAGACGAGGTACTACTGTAAAACAAAAGGCCCTCTACGCGCGCATATCGAGACTTACTGCGGCCTTCAAGGACTTGCGACAGCTTCCACGTAATGGCGCCACAGCGCATGGCGGAGCAAGCCAGATATGCGCGTCCGTACTTGGCTTACGCTCGGAAGCAACGGCCGCCACACGTATGCACATGCACCAGCCTCACTGGGTTATTTCATGAACCCACCTCTCCCAAACATGGCCGGCTAACGCAAGCACTGTGTCTTCTCTCCTCTGTTCATCACTCGTTTCCTTGGTCCCTCGTGTCTTCACACTGACAGCCCACGGCATATTGTCTCCCATCACCCAGCACACGGCCCGCAATGGCAACCACGGGCCTCACGCCTGCGCAGGAGGCCGCTTTCCGAAGGAGCAAGCAGCTCTCGGTCCAACAGCGCGAAGAGCTTCTCAAGCCCTTTCTTCCCTCGGATCCCTCTGACAGCGAAGCCCAGGCGCAGAAGAAGAAGGCTCTTCGCGACCGCCGCCAACGCGCATCTCAAAAACATCGTAAACCGGTTACTGGCCCTGTCAGGTCATTTCTGTACTTTGCTGTCTACCACGCCGTTGCCCTGCTATTCAGCATCTTCTTTCGCTTCCGTCGTGCCTACCGCCTTGTTCGAGGAAAAGTAGTCTCCTTGTTAAAGTACCACCACCGTACCCCGGAGTTCATAGCGCACGATGTCAAGGACCTGGACAAATTACCAAGGCACCTCAGCGTCATAGTCGAGTACCAAGAGGATGACGGTAGCCAAGGTACGGCGGGATTGGAGGGCTTGGTAAACGACGTCTGCGAGATAGCAGCCTGGGCAGCGAGTGCTGGCATTCCGCTCTTGAGTGTCTATGAGCGCACCGGTAAGCTTCTACACAGGTTACAACGAATGTTCACCTACTAAAACCGACAAGGCGTACTGAAAAACTACCTCCCCCAAACCCACGCCAGCATTTGGAACACACTCGAAGCCTACTTTGGACCGCGTCGTAAACCCACCCTCTCCCTCCGCGCACCACACCTGAGCTCTTACTCCCCGCCGGACACTCCGCCTCAAAATGCCACACCCGAGGGCGATGAACCCAAGGAGGAGCGTCAACATCTGACTGTCCTTCTACTCTCTGAGCATGACGGCCGAGACACCATCGTCGACTTGACACGCACACTGGCAGAGATGGCGCAAAAGGGCGATGTCCGCGAAGAGCAGATCAACATGGATTTGATCGACGCACAGCTCAACGACCACGTTTCCAGTGAACCGGACTTGTTGATCTTGTTTAGCCCCACAGTACAGTTGAAGGGCTATCCACCATGGCAGCTGAGGCTGACGGAGATCTTGTAAGTTGAACTCACACTGCAGCAGCCCGACCCTTTTTGCTAATGTGCAACACAGCCATCTTCCAGATAACAAGGGTGTGAACTACCAAGTCTTCCTCCGAGCACTGTACAACTTTGCAAAGGTCGAGATGCGTCTTGGGAGGTAATAGAGCGTTTATCAATAGATTTCCTTGTCATATAATACCCAATTTGATACTCGTAGACATATTTTCACTCTGCATCCCTGGGCCGATGACATATGCTTGAGCCGTCTTGCTAGTGACGACCATCCAATGGCAACGTCACAATAGCGGCAGTTACATCACATGACTCTACAATCACAGGCATGCATCACTTGACTGACTGACTGACAATATTTTGAGGTATCTCGAATGTCATGGATGGTGCTATCTACACCGTATCATCATGCTCGCTGTCACCGCTGGTGTACGTCACAGCCATCGAGTGTAAATGCACCTAACACCTGTATTCGTTGTAGGTCGTCAAGTACACATCCGCCCCACGAAAGAACCCATGCAACCAAAGACCCAGTCCTTTACTTGAGAGGAATGAAACGGGAAGAGTGAGTGGCACCGATACCGGGCCTTCCGTGCTTGACTGGCCTGTATGAGATGGAGAATTCTGCGAGGTAGTGGCCGACCATCTCGGGCTTGATTTCGACCTGGTTGAACTCCTTGCCGGAGTAGACGCCGATGACGCTGCCAATCATTTCGGGAACGACAATCATGTCACGGAGGTGAGTCTTGACAAGGTCGGGCTTCTCGTTGGGGCGGGCCTCCTCTGCACGGGATTAGCATTTTTCCATCCAAGTATGGACCATGCTGCGTACGCTTGGACTTCCTGAGCTTCTTGATGAGACCCATGGGCTTGCGCTTGAGGCCACGGTTGAACCTGCGGCGAGCGCGGGCGTGGACGAGGTCGCGGAGTTCCTCAGAGCCAAGGTCAAGGAGCCTGTATACCGATCAGAATACCGCCACCAATTGTATGCATCTTCCAGCGCTTTCCCATAATCGCCGGGGTTTGGAACGTACTGCTCGAGATCAACACCGCGGTAGCTGAACTTGCGGAACGCCCTCTTCGCCTTAAGGGCTATGCGTATCGTTAGCCATGATCTACCATATCGTGTGGGTACCAGTCTGTTCGCGAATGGGTAGGAGGGGCTCGTAGAAAGGGCAAAAGCGTACCAGCTGCGGCCTCGGGATCGTAGTCAGCGTCAGCCATGTTTGCGATTGTCGAAGTAGCTGGTGAAAGGGACTTCGTTGGGGTCGCGAGGGTATTTGTCGGATCTGTCGAGATGGATTTTGGCGTCTCGCTGACCGTCGGTGTTTCCTGGCCTCTAAGCGAGCCCTCTTGGCGCGCTAGTGCCACAGACAACCCCAGAGCACCACCACAACTAGAACATCGAACACACGATGATGATGGGGAAAAGAAATAAAGAAATCCTTCGTCAGGCTTTTAGCAAAGCTGGATGAGATGCTATCCGTACCGTAATGGTTCTGACAAACAGGCAGTTTTGGGTGAAGACAAGTGCCTACAACTAGGTAGTCATATAACTACGAGAGATTGCGATGCGTGAGCAACGTCGATACTAAATTCTAGTATCGTTTTCTCGTGCTCACATTGGGAAGGCTTTGAATGAATAGTATGCTACAAAGTCACTTCAAATTCGAAGTCGTGTAAGCGATCATAAAGATCGTGGCTCCTGCAAGTCGAATATACTGTTTTACGTTCACTGGCCATCCATTTGAGATGGAAACATGTGCCTCTCAAAATGGCTGTTTTATGTTGGTATATCTGCGCAATGCGAATTGGACATGGACCTGTTTTCTTACCTTCATAAATCAATACGAATATTCAAACCCAGCCCCGTAAACGTTGCGGACCCGATTTCAACCATAACATCAACAGAAATCACAACACAAGACAATTTCATAATCACAACAAGGTTGAGGGTGCATGGCTTCATTATGGGTATCTCAGCAGGCAACTGATAAAGTGCTGCCGCAATGTACTTCTCCATATCCCATCCATCGCGCGCTCGACACGCCCCAAATGCCCAAACTCGTTGCGCATGATTCTCGTGATTGTTGAGAGATTGACCGGATCATACTTCGTAAACAGAGGTGGTTTGGTGACGCGCTTAGTCGAAGAGTCCGAAACCCATGTCGTCGTCAGACTCCTCCTTCTCCTCCTCCTTGGCGGCCTCGGGGGCAGCCTCAGCCTCAGCGGCGCCACCGGCAGCGGGAGCACCTCCGGCAGCGGCACCACCGCCACCACCAGAGGGAACGGAAGCAAGCTTCTCAGATCCAGAGGCGATGAGCTCGTTGATGTCCTTGCCCTCAAGCTCGGAGATCAGCTTGTCGAGACGGTCGCTGTCGGCCTCAATACCAACAGACTCAAGAACAGCCTGTTGTTGTCAGACGGCGTATACAAGCAAATCTGATCGAGTTTCTCACCTTGACATCAGCGGCAGAGGGCGAGGTGTTGCCACCAAGGCCAAGAAGAAGGTATGCTGCGAGGTGCTTCATTGTGGTTGTGGTTTGGTGGTCTGTAGGAACAGGAGTTCAATCGATTTAACCTATGCCTGTCAGTATTGCGACGCTATACATGCGAATCAAAGATAATGCGTACCGTTTGGCCGGAGACTGAATCTTCAAGTTCACGTCGTAGGTGTCGGGAGAAAAAGTTCGGGGTTTTTGGCGAATATTGAGTTGTGGTGGGATGCGGCCTGCGCTAGACCCACGGCAGTGTAGCGCGGAATGCCCGCCGGATCACGTGTGCTCGGGCTAGGCTCAAAGCCAAGGTATAAATCGACTTGTCTGCGCAGTTCTGTCGACCGCTCATTCTCTGGCCGCCCGCCCATTCAATAATCGACCGGTCCCGTGCGCTTTGCCTTCTCCTGCGCGCGCGGCCCCTCCCCGCCGACTATTTATACCGGCGATTCTTACCTGGAAAGCATGTACAACTTGCCCTCCAATCGATTTGACGACCGGTAACACTGAGTCAAAGGCTTATCAGCTGCCTACCATGAGCGTGAGTCCAGCGGCTTCGCCCGCGCTAACACATGTATACTGACAACTCTTCAGTCTCTCGAAAACATCATGTCGATAATCGACCGTACGGGCGCAAAGCCTCCGGCAACGGTAGCAAAGCGAGCGCCTGCTTCCGGTGCCCCTAAACCAGCGCCGCGACCGGTTGGAGTGGCAAATGGCGCATCACAGACGCCCCAGCTGAAGCGAAAGGCATCGGGCCCGGTCGAAACTGGACAAAGCAAGATGCAGAGGAAGGAGGCCGTTGGAGTCTCCGCGCAGACAAACGGTGCGGCCCGGGCAGCCTCGTCGCCTGCCACGTCGAAACCCGCCCAGGCCGCGCCTACCATGGCCGTGCCTTATCGAGGAACAGCAGCACCATCCTCTTCGAAACCAGCGAATCCGCCTATCCGGAAGCCGACACAGTCATCCAGCGTTGCCGCTATCGCACCCAAGGCTGCCGCCCCGGCTCCTAAGCTTGCATCGGCAGCGACCGGGTCCGCTCCCCCTTCGACATCCGCACCCAAGAAAGGGTATCTAGCCATGCTGCAAAAGGCAAAAGAGAAGGATGCTACCAAGCCTGTGGCTCCACCGATCAAGCATGAGCCGACGAAAATTTTGTCGAGGAAGGAACGCTTGGCACTCAAGGCAGAAGCAAGTGCAGGGGCAAAGGGCAAGAAGCCTGTCGGTGCTGTACTGCCCTCAAGGACGTTGGGCTCGAAAGCCGATCCTCCAAAAGACAAGAAGAAGACAGTCGATGTAGGTTATCAAGGTACAGCACGGCCTGCCAAGAAACCAGTTGAAGTTGGCTACAAAGGAACTGCTCGTCCAGCTAATGCAACTGCAACTTCGAGTCGAAATGGTACACCAGCCCTGAAGCAGAAACCGAATCCAGCTAAAGGTCGCTATGACGGCTATGCAGACTGGGACGACCTCGATGACATGGACGACGAAGAAGACGATTATGCGTCTGACGCCTCCTCCGACATGGAAGGGGGTGTGTGGGACGTCGAAGAGGAGGAGCAGATGGCACTAAAGGTTGCAAAGAAGGAAGACGCTGAAGCACTAGCAGAAGAAAACAGGCTGAAGCGTGAAAAAGAGGAACGCAAGAAGAAACTGGCAGCAATGGCAGCTAAAGCTAAGAAGAGGTATTGAGGATACTCGGCGTTACGGTTTACGATTACATGGCATGGGGGCGTTTTGTCTGCATTCCCGCGACTGCATAGCCATGGAGTGGATTCATCTTATACCATGGCGCATTTACGATTGTTGCATACCCGGCACAACAATCTTGTCTTCACTGGAATTGATTTATTAGAAGCGATAGTGTAGTTTTTATTCAACGACTTTAGCACTGTTGCTTCACAAGCTCACCATCATGATGGGTCTCCTGCTTTTAGAGTAGTCAAGATTTGCGCATTTGACGACACTGTCTCCGTGCTTGATGTATTCTCGACAGTGGTGATGTGTCCACGTCAACTTCATGGTTACTCACAGCCCTGCGATTGTCTGTGAAGCGAACCTCCAGCCAGCACAATCACAAACGACTCTTTGTCACAGTCGACACATGGCCATATCAAACACACGCCATGTCTCCGCATCGTCGGCCACCTAGGTCCTGATACCCAAACTAATTGAGGATACTCTAGCACCCAAAAACTTGCGACTTTGTCCCCTCAGCAGTATGCTTCCCATCCTTGGGCGATTAAGGCACCCGCTCCGACGCCCTACCCATTTCTGCAAAACCAATGAGCCTTCTCCCACACCACGACAACTGGAGAGACAGCGTGGAAGAGAGAAGCAACGAGCCTCGAATAGGATTGAGAATGACATGAACGACGGGCGTGCTGGGCCTCGAAGGCCCATCTCACCCGACGAACTCCCTGTGATCATCGACAAAGGTCCTTACAAGGGTCTCGTGTACCCAAAAGAGGACCTCTACTACAACAGCATCATGTTGGCATCAGACGTGGAGCCGATATATGCTGACCCGCCAGATAGCCGTTTAAGGCAGGAGGTCCACAGGACCTCATTCCTGCGTCTTCATGCGATAGATGGAGGGAATTCAACTTCGAGGCCGGTGCCAAGTGAACACTTGACAGCATCACAGAATACAGACAACCTGAGGCGATGGGAGGAGCAGAATAGCAAGGATGTAGAAAAGCGTCGTGTCAAAACTCCTTCCTTCAGGCCTTTCCAACTTCCAAAGCACCCTCTATCAGTCCCGAGAGTGCCTTCGCCTCCAAGAGGACCCATCGCGCCTGGCTCACAGGAGTGGGACACGTTCATGGACTTTCCCTTGGAGAATTCCATGCATATCTATCGCGATCGAGATAGTGGTCGGGCTGCTGGCCCTGACCCAATTTTCACAACTACTGCTCCGCTGAAACCGGTAGCTGTGTCTAAAATACACACTCCCGCAGTAAAGGGGGATACGCGTTCTCGCCCATCGACTCAAGAGGATCCTTACCCCGTACCGGCTCAAGATCGGCTCCCAAGCAATCCGCCACTCACCCCACTGGATGAGTCGGGAGAGTTCGAGGTACTAACCTGGAATACAGCATGGAACCGCACTCTCAACAACGAATCGGTCAATCCGAAGATGAAGGCAGCAGTCCAGGAAAGAGTGCAGCCTCACTCTACAGCTGATGGTTCAGACTACGAAAACAATCACCTAACCGCTGCAGTTAATCTCGGTCTTGTACCAAACTTCAGTCGCCCTGTTGCGGAGAGTTTGTTCTATGGTCGTGATGAAAAATTCTTTGCGGAACATTGCAAGGGCCCACATTACCATGAGACCCCGGAAAATGGCGTTGGTACCGGGAACCATAATCTCTCGATTCCAGGTGATCATACGACCATGGACTGGCCTTTGACTCTTAAAGGGGGCCAAGACCTACGCCATGGTCAGCTTTCGAATGGTGTTCTAGCTAATCACTACCTGCCCTCGAGTTCTAGCGACTCCAGCTTTGGTCAGCACCAGCCACTACCTCCGGACCCTGTTCCAAACCGTGTTTTTAATTTCCTCTATACCATACTGACATCTTCCGAACTCGATCTGCATCAAGAGATTGTGGGTGGTTCGGCACTGTCGCAACCCTCCGCCCTTTCTGCATCCGTACCATCTAGCAGTACGACTTCTGCGGTTCCCCTGCATGATCGTCTTGTTGGAAAGCTGTATAGTGCTGTTAATGGTCTGCAAGACCGCATCGCGGGCCTTGAAGAGGGCCTTGTTCCCAGCATGACCGCATGGCTTGCGCAGAAAGAATCGCTGATTAGCCAACAGAATACCAAGATTGCAAATCTGGATGCCGAGATTATCACACTAAAGAAAACCATAGATTTTAGTACCAAGCTGCTGAGTGGATGCTGGGAGCGGGAATGGGAGCTTTGGAGCACGCTGTTCGATATCCAGAAACACCGCGGGGCGGGTCCCGGTTCGCTGTTTCGTATGTTCTCTCGCGGAAAGTCGATCATTGTTCGAGACAGGCAGTTGTTGGGAGATGGCATTCCCAAAGGTTATGTGGCACGAACGTCATCATCTAATAGAGCGGCACAAGGACAACTGAAAACCAGGGAACTCGATGCGATTCTACTGATGGCGAAGCAAAATGTAACGATTCTCAACCAGGATATGGAAGATATGGCAGGGCTGGTCAAGGCGTGCCAAACAGGATTAGAGGCTATAAGGGAAACGGTGCCCGTCCAAATGTCTTCGAGAGCCGTATGAGCGTAAATACGAGGCATGTTGAGTAAAACAGGGTGGATTTTTGAGCAGTTGTGGAGTGCAAACTTGTTGAGGTGGAGTAGTATAACTCAAATATCCTCTTTCCCCACAACCTCACACCTGGTTTGCTGCGTATATGGGCTCTGATATTTTTTATTTGAGGGTATGAACTAAATATCTTCCTTCTCCACATCCTCATAGCTGGGTTATTGCGTACATGGGCTCTAGTAGTGCTTGGTACTACTCTCTGAGAATAATATATAAAGCCTCCTCTCCTTCCCCTCTGTCCCAACTCACAACTCACAACTCACAAGAACATTAACTCACTTACTCTCATCTACTCATCCAAAATCCTGTTCTCAAAATGAAGCTTTCAACTTCCCTCACTCCCACCCTCGCAGCCTCTTCGCTTGCCTCGCCCAAAGTCACACGTGGACATGGCCGCGTCATTCGACTCCCCTTGACCCTCCCGGACGACCCGTACTTTCATGTCATACCCGCCGCCGCTTCCGCGATCTCCGCGTACAACGCTACCTCTGACTCCACAGTCGAAGGCGGCTGGGCGTATACAAGCACTTACATCTCGACCTCGACAACCATAATCACCATTGAACCTTCAACGAGCGAGGAGCAACATGACGTGACGGTCACAATGACCTCGCCGCTAACTACGACCACTACCACTTTGACCTCAACCATGGTCACATGGCTACCAGATACAACGACCACCCCTGTGTCCGAGATCGAGACCGCGACCGAGACGTCAACCGCCACCAAGACCGAGACAACGACCTCGACCGCGACCATAATGTCGACCTCGACATTCATCGTCTATAACGACCCTTCTTCCACAACCTCGACCCCAGAACCTTCAACTTCCGTAGATTCCTGGTACCTAGTCCCGACTGTGACTCAGGTTTGAGACGAGCGCAAGCAAAGCTTCCGGGGGCCTCACCACTAGCTAACTTGGCTGGTTGGTTAGAGGCCCGAAGTAGAAAGTCAATAAAAAAATGATAACATTTCACATCATACCTAGTTTTATGGTTTGATCCATCAAGGAGGAAGGGGGCAAGCAAAAAAGCACGAAGACGACGAGGTATTGGCTAAAGGATGTCGTACCGCGAATGCGTTGGCTGAGCACCCACCTTCATTCCTCAACTCAATCCAACATTAGGACTTATGCGTAGAAAACCTCCCGAATAAAAAACTGCTTTCCAAAATCGCCGTGTGAAAAGTGATTGATTCTACAAGTGTACAATGTTTGTGTGTGTGTGTGTGTGAAGACATTTATTCATTTCCAGCCTCTTTCCTTTCCATCGTTAACCCTATTAGCCTATCATTATCATCTTCATCATTACTACATCAACATGCCCACCGCTGAGCCGAGAGCCAAGACTCCAAAAACCATCAACCCAGCCTTTGACACCTCTCCTTTCTGGCCACCAAACCCTTTGCTCGTCCCACCCGTCGATGCACTCGGCGTAGCCCCCGCACTCGAACTCGCACTCAAACTCGCAGTCCCGCTTGCCGCTCTCGAAGAAGTCGACGTCTGCCCTGCTGAAGAACTGCTGCTACTACCACTACTACTGCCATCACTCTCCGTCCCATTCCCTCCCTTTCGATCACTACACACCACCACACCCACCCTCTTACTCAGACACTCGCCCACGCGCCTCAACCCTTGCTCATCCCCATCCTCGACCTCGCATACCGCCGTGCACGGCAGCGGCATGCCCAAGACGCCCATTTTGCCCTCGGTACAGCACACGTACAGGTCCCAGAAGGCGTGGTCGTTTACGCCAGCGTCATTGCTGATGACGCAGCCGGGCTTGGTGGTCGAGGGGCGGTCGAACGGGTAGCTCGAGGGCAGCGGTGTGCCGGTGGGGAGCGAGGGGCGGTCGGAGCAGCCTGGGACAGCGCCAAAGGGAAAGGTGGAAGGGACGACTGTTGGCTTGCGGAAGGGAGTTGGGGATGCGTTTGTGTAGGTTGTGTAGGTGTAGGATAATGCGGTGGTTGAGGTGGGTGGTGACGATGTTGATGATGACATGGTTTTGTATAGGTTTAATCTGGTGTTGTTTATCCGACGGTTGGTTTTGGCTTGGTGTAGGTAGGTACAAGAGGAGAGACCAGAGGGAGAGGAGGCGAAGGCAGGGTTTTGTTACTAGATTTAAGTTGGAACGAATATCTTGCTGAGACAGGGTTATGGGCACAAGGTATAGGCCAAGGTAAATGCAAAGCACAAAGCACGAAGCCTCAAACCCAAAAAACCGCACCTCTTTATGTGAGCTAAATTAAATCCCCCAAAAAAAATCCCCATGCAAAATGATGTGTCAATGGCTTGAAGCTCCTTTCGTATCCAAAACTAGATAGGTAGGTAGGTTGGCAAGCAAGGGAATAAAAGAATACGAACCAAAACATCTTAAAACAAGTAGTTAGCTAGCAAGGAATTAATAAAAAAAGAAACTATTGATCTACGACGGGGGTCCCCCCTCTCCAACCCCCCGGCTGAACGGCCTTACCGGAAGTAGGCTAAGCTTGTTGACAAAAGACACCAACCTAGGACGTATCTAGAAGGTAGGTGACCTGCAATGCCCTAAACTTGGGAGCATTGTTGTTACTTAAAATAGAAAACATCGACCATGGCTCCACGAGGCTGGGGAATGTATTTCTTTCTCTCTTCCGCTGGACACCGCTTTTTCTTTGCGCTTGGTTGTGCATGTCGTATGTTAAGAGCGGTGTTTGTGTTTTTGATGAAATGTACTAGATAGATAGACCTTGTTCGTTTATCCCCGTCCTGAAACGTCAAAACATGTATGGACGGGAAGAAGAAGAAGCGTAGCGTTGGTGGCGATGTTGCCGAGGCTGACTGTGCGTTGACAGCTCCTCACATGTCAGGTTTCGCATAACCGCGCGTTCTTTCTTTTGCTCGTGTTCGTGGAGGGACGGTGAGGCCAATGGGGGGAATGAAGATTGGGGGCGTCTCAGCTGAAAATGTGGGGCCGACCTAGATTAGCGTTGTAGCGGGCGCCCAAGCAAAACAAGGAGGAGGTTGCATGCTCGCGTGACTATGGATCTAGAGAGTACAGTAGTATGTATGGGGGCGTGCGATGCCAAGGTTGAGTTTGTTTGCTTTAATCGTTTCAGCTTCTCTAGGATTAGATGCTTTGAGAGGGTCAGATGTGCTAAAAAGACTGAGATATCAAGACGTGAATATCCAAGTATGAAGAGAGTGCACTGATTTTGTGCATTATAACATTTCACAAGTTCAGACACATGGTAAAAAGAGAGCGTAGATGAAGATTGAAAAACGATTGAGTATTCATCTTTGGTATCATATAGCTATCGACCAAAAAACACATACAACATGTTATTCCTCCTACATGTCGTTCCATTAAAGATGGTCATAATCCATCTATGCCTTCTCATCAATCTCATGGTGCAAGCCGACGGTGCGGTTACCCTGCACACTGCTCCTCCTGAGTGTCGGGTCCTTGTCATAGTCCTCGTCCAACATGTTCATCTGGTCCTCCTCGGCATTGAGGTGGTGGAACAACCACCAAATCAGACACCCAGCAATAAATGACGCAACCGCGAGACCAGCAAACAGGTACTCGATCGCCGGGTCGTAGAGAAGGGGGTTGAAAGCCTCGGAGATGGCGGATCCGAAAGCGTTGGTAAGAAGGTACATGGATTGAACAAACGACTTCATGCTCGGCGGCGCCTTGGTGTAGGCGTACTCGAGACCGGTGACTGAGGCGAAGATCTCAGAGACACCAATGAGCACGTAGGCGCCGGTTTGCGCGGCAATATGAATGTTGTTGCCCTGATGCACGCCACCAACCATATCAGCGTCGCAGAGAGGCTGACCGTAGCAGGGTCCGGCTTTGTAGATGTAATATTGGATGATGCAGGCGTAGACCATGGCCATGGAGCCAATCCAGAAACCAGCTACGATACGGTTGATCGGAGGGAACGGAATCTTGTGCTTGCGAAGCGTGGGCATGAGCCACTGGTCAACAATGGGAAGGAAGACGATGATGGCAATTGGGTCGAAGTTCTGCATCAGATCGTTGGGAATGCCGTGGCCGCGCATCTGACCAGCCTGGGTGACGAAGTTGTTGGAGAAGTTGCCATATACGACCCAGTAGATGGGGTAGAAGCAGAAGACCTGGCAAGCAATAAGGGCACGCTTGAGTTCATCGACAAAGTGATCGTCCCAGTTGAGAGCAGTGTCCTTGCCGAGAGCGGCTTGGTAAGAGGGCTTAGCAGCGTCAAGCTTGCGAGCCTTGAGCATCATCCACATTGCACGGAAGGCGTCGGTGATGATGGATCCTTGAGGCGGTCGGACGACGTAGACCTTGCGACCGAGAACAAGAACCAAAAGACCGATGAAGAAGACGCAGAGGCACAGGAGGTAGGCCGACCAGAAGTCGACATCGCGCTCCATGTACGGGGTAGCAAGCAGCGACAGAGATCCGGCGTTGATGCACCAGTAGAAGATCTGCGCGAGTTAGATATATTTTGGGGCAGAGGGGAAACAATGTTGCTCACCATGTAAATCCTCTGAATGGTAATGGCAGGGTCGATGATGACGCGCTCGCCAGTCTTGTCGTCCTTGCCAATAACCATCTGTCTCCTCTTGTACTGATCGGCAATCAGGGGCGCAACGTTGGACTTGATACCACCAGTTCCCAGGCCGATGATGATGACGGCAACAATGAACCCACCGAGACCAGCGCCATGATCGAGAGCAACCGGGAGAGAGGTAAGGGTAAGGACGAGCAGACCGACGATGTAGACGCAGCAGAAGATGACAATGGTGTTGTACTTTCCGAGATACTGGTCGGCAATGACGGCACCGAGAATGGGGGTTACGTAGCACCAGAACTGGAAAAAGGTAGAAAGTCCAGTGGCTCCCTGGTGGCCCATACCGAGCGCACCGCGACCATCTTCACCACTGCGGGGACGCGCAATGTAGTTTTGGAAGATACCAGAGGCGCCGTAGTAGGTGAAACGCTCGCACAGTTCGACAATAGCGACAAGGAAAGCACTCTTGGGGAGAGGCTCACCGACCTTGCGGAGGGTAGCCATCTCCTCGGCGGTAGGTCTAACACCACCAATACCGTCCTCCTCTACGACAATGGAGACGGAGTCGGAGCTGGAAGCAGCGACACCGTGTTCCTTTTCGAGGGTGACGTGTGCGCCGGCGACATTGTCGTCGTTGACTGTAGCGCCGTACAGGTGAGGGTGGTGATCAGCGACCTCTTGGCCGTGCTGAAGTGCCTCGGCGCTGTTTACAGTATTAGCAAGCTGTAGGGCGACCAGTGGTTGGCGGAGCCGAGTACATACGCAGTAGTCTCATGAGCGGTAGCCATAGCTGCAGGGCTCAATCGCAACCAAAGACCAGGTCAATGGAAGGCAGGGCTTGGTCGAGTGTAACCAGGTGGGAGAGAGAACCGGAAACACCTGAAGCGCTTGCAAGAGGGAAGAGAGACGTCGATTATTTAACTCACCCGCCCTTGCTGAGCATGCGCGAAACCCACCTTTTCCTTGTTAACCCAACCGGCTCGATGTTTGCCTCTGCATCTCTTGGGCGGTGGGGCTAAGCATGCACAAGCGCTCGCCATGCCCGATGTAACGTCTTGATAGCTCAGATTCTAGCCGCATGGGCGTAGTTCTCCGTCACAAAGCCCGTCAAGACACTCGAAGCCTTCCCTTGGCGGCTTAGGAGCACCACTGTCCGCTCGGCGTGCAGCCAGCCGATTTGCCCGTTGCGCTGCTCATCTACAACCACCTTCCGGTTTCGGCGAGTAGACAAGGTAGCCCTACGCTGGTGGTTTGGACGAGCATGGCCCCTCCAACCTCATCAGCCTGTGCCGGAGTGCTGGGACGTTTTGTTAGGTATTGCTGCTGTGTGGTTCGTCGGACGGCTCGGTCTCCAGACGTTCCCTGCCCATCTGTCCCGTATGGACATACAGTGCAGTATGTCGCGTGCATGTTCCTGTCTGTCTGCATGTGGGAATAGCTGCAGTCATGGCAGTAAGCAAGTTGTCCGCCACCCCAAGCCAGTACACACCACACACCGAGAGCGAGCAATCGGCCTATTCCATCTCGCCAAATCTTCAACTCATCCAGAGCCCGTTCTGGTCGCAGAGAAAATTTACCTTGCCGACCCACTCCGACACTCCGAGTGCGGCCAGGAACGGTGGTGTCATCGTCTCTCCGTTGCAGGGACCGAGGTTTCCAGCAAGCGCACCTTTCGGGGCACCCCGAGAGATAAGCTTCTCACCACAGCACGGCGGCACGGACGAGCTAGAGTCTTTCCCGCTGTGGACCTGCTTGTTCTTCGAATCCGGTCATCTCGCCTAAATTACGCTCCTCAGTCGGGGCGCCCTTTTGCCACGCCACGGCCAACCACCTCTGGACGATGCGGAAGACGCGCTTATTGAGCGGGATTTAAGCGGTGGCTGGCTTTGGTGGAGAAGAAGGTGGT
>Ga0265797_10004918_pt1 | contig 19945 bp, 10 predicted proteins | sample P2T30metagenome_FD_192433 | JGI IMG/M metagenome (GOLD analysis project Ga0265797, IMG submission 192433) | Plant litter microbial communities from East Loma Ridge, Irvine, California - P2 T30 | ecosystem: Environmental > Terrestrial > Plant litter > Unclassified | place: USA: California...
TGACTGACTGACTGACTGACTGACTGACTGACTGACTGCATTGTAGACGCAACTTTCGCTTCATATCAACAGTCGGGTACGCAACTTGCGTATACGGCACCTGGGAGATATACCTCACGTAAGTGATGTCTGCTGTCGACACGGACTCCGTGTAGCTGACGCTAGAGCATAGGGCCAACACACAAGGTCTCACTGCTGGAGGTCTTGCCGGACTATTCTGGTCGCTTGTCTGGTGCTATGCTGGCCAAACGTTCATTGTTTTGTCGCTCGCAGAGATGGCATCGATGGCTCCGGTAATGTCTTGTTCATGTTCTTGGCACATGACATGCGTCGACAGCGCTGACAATTCGAAATGATAGACTGCAGGCGGCCAGTACCATTGGGTGAGCGAGTTCGCTCCAAGATCTGCACAGCGTCTACTGAGTTACTTCTCGGGTGGGTCTTTTTCAGTAACATCTCAGGCTCTCAACTAACTTCTTCCAGGATGGCTTGCGACTATATCGTGGTTGTCGATTATCGCTGTTGATTCATTCATCGTAGGTGGACTTATCCAGGCCCTAATCGTCATCAACAACGTCGAATACATTCCGGAACGGTGGCAAGGAACCCTGCTCACTTGGCTGGCGGTCATTGCGGTGGCTTCGTTCAACATCTTTGGCGCAAAGCATCTACCTTTGGCAGAAGGCATCTTCTGCTGCGTCCACATGTTCAGCTTCGTGCCGGTGATCGTCTGCCTCTGGGTCATGACGCCGACCAAGCAGAGTGCGGCTGCAGTGTTCACGCAGTTCACTGACAATGGCGCTGGGTGGCCAAACATGGGGACCACGGTTCTAGTCGGCCAGGTTAGTCGTCTCTCTCAATGACCTTTTCTCGACTGAGTTGCTAGCTAACATCCGAACAAGGTGTCAAGCATGTTCGTGGTCCTTGGCCAGGACTCGGTTGCCCACATGGCTGAGGAGGTCGAAAATGCGAGCACAATTGTTCCTAAAGCAATGGTCGTTTCTTTCTTCTTCAACCTGCCTTTCACATTCGTTCTATTGATCACGTGAGTAGAAGGACTCGGACTAGATCTCTGCCAGGTTACTGATAGATTTGTAGCTACGCCTTCTGCATTGGAGACGTACAAGAAGCGCTGGCGAGCCCGACCGGATACCCGTTCATTTACGTTCTCCAGCATGCGACGAAAAGCATCGGCGGGACGACAGGCTTCGTGAGCATCGTCATGATTCTTTTGGTCATGATCACGATTAGTGCCTTGGCCTCCAGCTCGCGGCAATTGTTCGCTTTCGCACGCGACAATGGTTTGCCGTTCTCCAGGTGGCTTGGGACGGTCAATCCGCACTTTCACGTGCCGGCAAACGCGATTGTGGCAACCGCCGTCTTCGTATGCGTCGTTTCGCTCATTAACATCGGGAGCACTGTCGCATTCAACGCAGTTCTCTCCCTCGCATCCACTGCCATGATGGGCACGTACCTTATCTCAATCGGTATGTCTTGCTTCCAGATCGCACACTACGAGCAGAATGCTGACCAGTATTGTACAGGCTGTGTGACCTGGCGTCGTATTTGCCATCTCCCCTTGCCAAGTTGTCGTTGGAGTCTCGGAAGAGCGGGCTTGCCCGTAAACATCATCGCTCTCACGTACTCCTGCTGGTGTTTCATCTGGTCATTCTTCCCGAATGCTTACCAGGTCACGCCAGAGAACTTCAACTGGGCCTGTGTGCTATTCGTAGGCCTTATGGGAGGGGCCTCTCTCATGTACATTTTTCATGCAAAAAATGTTTACGAAGGACCGGTCGTGAAAGTCATCTCGGCGGAACAGGACTCGGACTGAAGGTTGAAAGAAGCAATGGCGGATGCTGTACGGGAGTGAGGGTGTAAGTTGTGAACATGGTACGCTTGACTCAGTAGTACCTAGTATACAGCGTTGTCCAGCGAGAAAGACGTGTTCACCTGATGAAAGCTCACATCCAGGCTCCTGAAGCAAGGTTTACCGATCGGGTCAAGTTTTTTATCTTTTCTTGGCATACATGAGCATCTCTACTCTAACCCTTATCGAACTCCAATATCTCTTCAACAGTCGAGCCTGTTTTCTCGAGCCTACTACTTTATCATCTGTCATCCCACATCCCATGATAGCCATCTCGGCATGACGACCCTTTCTAACCTATTGGTCGACTGAGGCCGAGACTGAAGGCGATATCAGGAGCTACAAACTGTTTGTCTGCACCGCGACGCCCGTAATAGGAAGGTTCCATCCGTAGCAGTCTTGGCCAGGCTTGGAAGCTCCGCCAAATCCATCTCCAAAGTGGTTTGCAGCCACAATGCCCAGGTACCGATAGGAACAGACCAGGGACAGTCACCAATGATCTGGGCCGTTCGGGATCTTGAACACAAGAAGGACAAGACCGTGAAGTGGGTCGTGATGATTGTGTCCTGAGCCGTCAGACTGCAGATATATACGATGTGCTGTCGCTCTGCATGCAAGAATAACCACCTCCAACTTGCAACATCACAGGATCTGACAAGATGAAGAGCGTCCTTTTCAAAGCAGTTTCAACTGCTTCCCTCCTCTGCTATCTCCCACAGGCTTCTGCTCAGCGCTATGGAGGAGGCAAGTCCAAGTCGCTATCGGAGAAGCTTCAAGCATCCATCACCACAAAAGGGTAATGATCTTATAAACATGGACACCGTGGCGTTTGCGCTAACACGATATCTCAGTCTGATGAAGAACCTTGAGCGTCTGGATGAGATTGCCACTGCCAACGGTGGCAACAGGGCATTCGGCCTCCCAGGCTATGACGCCTCTGTCGACTATGTCATGTCCAAGATCTCCGATTCGAAGACCTATGATAGCTGGACACAGGACTTTCCGGCGCTGTACAACGACGTCGTGTCCATCACGTTCCGCGTCGACGAAACTGACTATTATGTATTCGGCCCAACCTACAGCCCCTCGACAACAGCCGAGGGATTGACAGCACCGCTGGTATTGGGGCCCAGTGGCGACGCAGGTTGCACGGCAGCTGGTTACGAAGGACTCGACGTCACTGACAAGATGGTCCTTGTTCAGCGTGGTCTCTGTCCTGATGCCACAACGCTTGCGGGTAAAATCCGTGCAGCCGTGGCTGCTGGTGCAAGCAATGTGATTCTCTACAACAATGTACCCACACTTGTCACCGGCGGTACTCTCTCTGCTCCGGATCCTGTGGGTTACCGCCCGAGCGGTTTCATCAACCAGGATGACGGCGAGGCTTTGGCGGCAAGGCTTGAGGCTGGAGAGGAGATCGAAGCCTACTTCCAGCACACTCAGATCGTCGAGGAGAGGATCACCCAAAACGTCTTTGCAGAGTCAAAGGGCGGTGACGAGGGCAACGTCATCATGCTCGGCGCCCATCTCGATTCCGTGAAAGCTGGCGCCGGCATCAACGATGATGGCAGCGGTAGCACCCTTCTTCTCGAAATCTTCAAAGGCCTCCAAAAGCTAGAGTTCCGCAACAAAATTCGCCTTGCGTGGTGGGGTGCTGAGGAGAACGGTCTGGTTGGCTCCAGGTATTACACCACTCAGCTCAACAACACCGCAGAGGCAGACAACATTCTGTTGTACCTGAACTTCGACATGGTCTCGCGCGGCTACTTTGGTGTCTTTGATGGTGATGGTAGTACTCACGGCTTGGCCGGCGCTCCTGGATCTGATGTCATCGAGAAGCTCTTTGTCGACCACCTCACCAGCAAGGGCGTTAACGTCACCGCAGCTGTGTTCACCGGCGGCAGCGACTATGCTTCCTTCATGTCCACTCTCAACAAGCCCGTCGGCGGCCTGCACACTGGTACTGGCGTGGCTCAGGACCCTTGCTACCACCAGGCTTGTGATACTTACAACAACTCCAACCCGACGACGCTTACCATCAACGCCAAGGCAGCTGCTCATGTCCTCGCTACTCTTGCCACTGAAGGTCACGAGCTCATCCCCAAGGGTAACAGTACCTTACCTGGCAACTCGACCGCTGCTCTCCGCCCACGAAACATCGGCGCGATCAGCGAGGAGGAAATGTTCTCTTGGACCACGGTTGAGGGTGAGCGTCATCTTGCTTGTGGAGGTGAGGTGTAGGAGCGTTGCCATGATGTGTACGATGCTTTACGAAATTATTGAAATTGACATCGCTCATAACGCCATTGCTCTCATGTCCAACGCCATTCCATGGCACTGTGCTCTGCCGTAAATCAATCTTGCAAATTTCACTCCCAATCATTTCATGTTGGACTAGCTTTCGACAAGCCTGGCTTCTCTTTCGGCCTCCCGCCGACCAATGCACTCGCTCAAGATCGGACCCAGCGATGCGGGATAATCGGCCTCATCCTCTCCGACTTCAGAATGTATATGGTGATAACGGAGAGCTCCTGAACCAGTCGATCCACCAAGCTGGAGAGCGACACGATCTTCCGGGTCTTGGATGATCAAGTCGTTCCATTCATTCATCCACTTGTCATGCCACTCCAGGTCTTCACAACCGGAGCCAGAAGGGGCGCCTCTGGAGAAAGCGTCCAGGGCACCAACCTGACCCTGCGGCGTGTATTCTTGTACTAAGGAGTACAGGCTCATGACAATGGCTATCCAGTTGCGGAGCTTAGGAAGTGACAGTCCGGACTTGCCCAAGCTAGGCACTTGCTGAAGGACGGCTTCTGGGAACTCTTCGGGCCCCAGGTGTGCCAGTTCGATACCCCACTCTTGATACTGCTCCAGCGTGATGACTTTGAGATACCTCAAGAGGTCTAAGATCTTGGTGTTCTTCTCCTGTTTGTAAGCAGTGAGGAATTTGGAAGGCTGCGCTGGTGCGTCAATGCTGCCCAAGAACAACACTTCGTCGCCTTGAGCCTTGAGTCGCTTGGCTAGTTCGAAGACGAGGATTCCGCCGAAGCATCTGCCGAACAGGCAGTAGGGTCCCTGAGGTTCCGATTTCTTGATCGCAGCTAGATAGGCGGTCACCATGTCGTCTAACGAGTCGAACGGCGTTTCGCCTTCTTCGAATCCACGGGCCCTCAGTGCAAGAATGCGTCGGTCTGGAAGGTAAGGGAGCAGTGGAAGCCAGAGCAACACCTCCCCGTTTCCAGGATGTCCGAGGATAAGAGTAGGCTTGGAGCCTCGGGGCGCCAGCTCCACGATTGGGTCGTACACCAAGTTCGTAGAGGTCACGCTCGAAAGGTATGCATCAACTTCGCCAAGGGTGCGGCAACCTACAAGGCGGGCAAGGGAAAGCTTAGGTGCTGTTGGAATTGCGCGTTCGATGGCAGCTTTTAGTCGAAGATGCCCTAGACTGTCAATACCCAAGGACGCCAGAGTTGTGTTCGTGTTGACTGCCGCTGTCGTACTGCGCACAACCTGCTTGACTGCGTCGCACAGCTCGGGACTTAGTCCTGCGTTGTCGTTGATGGCGAGCTGATCCTCTGGTGCTTGAATCTTGTAGGGATCGAAATGGCCGGCGAGAAGAGACTTCTTCAGCTGACTTCTCGAAAGCTTACCGATCGAAGACCTGGGAAGACAGGATACTGGAACGGGTATGACGATTGCTGGCCGTTTCCCACAGAACTTTGTAGCAGCGTCAGTGACTTTGTCGGCGAGATTTCTCAAAGCAGCCTTGTCCTCGGCAAACTTGTCCTCAGCGTTGAAGAGTATAGCAAGATCCTCCGTCTCTGCTTCAGTCTCCTCCAGCCACACAGAGAAAGTCGCTGTGTAGCCGCCTTTCAGTCCAGGCACTGAAGTTTCGACGGCGTATTCCAAGTCAAAGGAGGAGTAGTTCTGTCCGTTAATAATGAGGACTTCCTTGGTGCGGCCGACAATGCACAAACTTCCAGATTGGTCTATCCGACCCGTGTCGCCTGTGTCGAACCAGCCATCTTCGGTCATGCACTCATGTGTTGCAGCCTCGTTATTGTAGTACTTCTGGAAGATCAGGGGACCCTTCAGCTGGATAGCGCCGACTTCGCCAACTTTGACGTCTGTTGATTTGCCATCGACTAGCCGAATACTGTTCCCTGGCAATATTGAGCCGACAGATGCAAAGGTGTAACCTTGCTCAACGTCGTGTTGTGGCGATATCCTGTTGTAGAAAATCGCAGAGCACGTCTCGCTCAGGCCGTAGACCGGCGTGATGGCATGCGGTCGGCCACGATGTCGGCTGAGGATGATGTCGGTCTTCTCGAGAGTCTTGACTTTGTTCGCTTCACCACCACAGAACAAGATTTCGAGATGCGAGAAGTCGAGCTTGTCCAAAGCTGCTTCCGTGTCGTCTTCGTATGCGGCATTGGCTGAGGCGAGGAAAGAATTGGGTGCAAAAGTGTATGCAATCTTGTGGAAAGACATCGCGTCCCAGAAACCGGCGGCATTTTTGACCATCTCCGAGGAAGTCATCATGACTTGATTGGCACCGACGAACATGGCATGAAGGTGCAACTCACAAATCGAAACACTGTGATCAAATGAAATCCAGGAAAGGAACACCTTGCTGGAATCCATGTTGTTCGTTTGTGCTTTGGTCTGACTGGAAGCGACCAATTGGGCATGCGTAAATTCGACGGCCTTTGAAGGTCCAGTGCTCCCACTTGTGAATAGAAGCGTCGCTGCATCATGCTCGCGCCCTGGGCCAGGATCGCACAGCTCGGTCCCGAGCTTGTGGTCGGAGTCGGGTGATATGTCTTCGACGAAGAACACTCTGAAGTTGTCTTGGGGGCCTTCAAAGGTGGTTGCGAAGGCTTTGGAAGTCAAGATTGGTGGTCGCTTGAGTAGTCCGCTAACGTGAGCCAGGAAGTTGGTCTGTGTGATCGATTCGCCTTTCATGGGAGGAAGCAAAGCAGGTATAGCACCAGCAATGACAGTGGCCCAATACCATACAACGCTTGCGCGGTTGTCTTCAAAGTACAAAACTGCTGGTTCGCGCGGAACCACAAGGCCTCTTGAGAGGAGCGTTCGAGCACATTCCTTGACAGCTGTCAGTGGTCGGGCTCATTAAAGATGCGTTACAGGTGAACTTACCTTGGCTTCTACCAGTAATTGGGGATAGCTCATGAACTCGCCGAGGTCATCGGCCACACGCTGGCATATTCTGATGCCATTGTCAGGCCATCTGGCCGCCGCACGCTCCAGAAGTCCGAGTAAGGTATTTGGGATCTTCGGGACCTTGCTTCCGCGTGCATTCTCCTCAGAGATGGAGTCGGTACGTTTGCGCTTCATGATCGTAAGGAGGTTTCTTCAGTGTTACGAGTCGACGGATGAATGCAAGATTGCTGAACAGGTCTGTCTTGGTTTGGGGCTTGTGCTTTATGATATAGCCCGAGAAATATCTGCGATGATCAATCAAGGGGCGACTGCTTGTGCTAAGGGCGACATGCAGAAAAGTGGCCCGGCCCCGGAGAGATCAACCCGAAGTGGCATTTCCAGAAGGTCGAACGTTGGTGAACTCTGGCAAAGATGCCTACACATTGCTGCAACAGCCGTCCTGGGCCGTGGCTTTGAGGATGTCTCACGGCGAAACAGCAGCGAACCTCGAGACTTCTGTTACACCTTCGCCACATTTTCGCTACACGTGCTAATCTGTGTAGTAGCTAGATGATGATCTGTGTTGCTAGATGTTGATCTGTGTAGCTGAATGACGACCTGTGTAGCGAGATGTCGATGTTTTGCCTGGATGGCGAAGTCCGTGTGGTGTCGACCCGTTCAGTATGTTCGACATGTCTCAGTCTCGAGATGGTAAGGATTGTCTAAGGCTGCAGGAGTTAGGGAAGGACATGGAAGAGTACCCTAACCCTGAGTGTAATTCACTCCCCACACGTGTCTCTTGTGAGCCGGAAGCTACGCACGGAACATTATCACCACGCCTTGTATAGCTTACAACTCCTCCAATATATACCATGCCTCCTGGGAAAGGCCAAGGGTCACCGACGAAGGCTTGTAGGTTTAATTGCGACGTTGACCCGCCGTCTTGCGACTCCTTGGAATCTGGTGTTTGGACCAATTTTCAGACACGCATCTACTACACACTCACTGCAATGACAGGGCGCACTGACACCATACTCATTCGCTCCAGCCGTTACCCGTCAAATTATGTATGAACCACAGTACTACCAGGGCTGAGTACCATGTGTACGCTCTGGAATAGTGATCTACGAACACGGCTAATTACTGACACACAAACTGTCAACACGAGGGCCCTGGAAACCGGTGCCAACAGTCCAGCAAGTCTCAAAGATGTTGGGTTCCTATCATTGCGCTGTGAACCATTCTTTCCTTCGTTCTCATCTTCCTTCTGCATCTGCACGTTCCCAAAATGCAAGCCGTACTACCGCCGCGTCGTGAAGTTCTGGTATTTGGCACAGGCGGTTCGTTTTTTCCAATCGATATCTTACACGGACAATACTGACACTCTCTATCTAGCGGTTGGCGCAGTGCTTGGTTGGAGGCTAGCACAACATCCTCAAGTACGAGTTTCGGTGATCTGTCGTTCCAACTACGAGGCTGTACGAAGGAATGGAATCACAACACGTACCGCTATCTGGGGTGGCGGGCATTTCCAACCGGCTCGAGTCTCCCGATCTCCATTCGACCTTCGCCATGTTTCTTTCGACTACGTCGTCTGCGCCAACAAAGCGACTTCATCCACCACATATGGCGCACTCTCTAGCGTTGTCGGTAAAAAGACTGTGCTTGTGTCAGCACAGAATGGCGTAGGGGTTGAAGCACCGCTACAACGATGTTTCCCCGAATCCACAATCTTGTCAGGAATCGTCTACATTGCCTGCAACCAGCCGTCACCTGGTGTATTCGCCCAGACCTCTTCTATCAACACTCATTCGCTAGCACTCGGGCTATACAACGGCCAGAGCTCAACGAGCTCCGACCAAACACAAGCATTAGAACAACTAAAAGACTTCGGCAGCCTGGAAGCAAGCTTCAGAGTCTCGCACGACGTCTTGAGAGAGAAGTGGACAAAACAGATTTGGAATGGAGCTTTCAACCCGATTGCTGCCCTGTCCGGCCTGAACACCCACCAAATATTGTCATCCCCGAAACATGTCGACATGATAAGACGGATCATGAAGGAGACCTGTCAAGTGGCCAGAGCGAGCGGTGTTTCATTTGACGACCACATAGTGGAGCAGTTGCTTGCCACGACCAGAAGTAGCGCTGCAGTCTATCCGTCTATGCTACAAGATGCCATCGCGGGCAAACCAATGGAGGTCGAGCCACTGAGCGGTAAGTCAAACTTCCCACGCCTACTGAATGGCATCTCACTAACATTCTCTGATCCAGGCAACGTATGCCGCCTGGCTGATACCTATGGTCTGCGGACCCCTACCCTACGAGCTGTATACTCATCACTACTCGACAGAGCGACCGTCCCTCAACCAACAATCGACGTCGTCCCTCCGCCCATGCCAATCGACATGCAACAACCCATTTTCGCATAAGCACAAAATCACGATACCCTTTCATCATCATCTCATCATCATCATCATCGTCATCGTCATCATCAGGCCACTCGGAGTCGGAAACTTGTCTTTACCTTTCGGGGTTTCTTCCTTCAAGCGTTTCGTAGCATCGCATCGAGCAACATATATTTCAGCAATACCAAGATATCATATATTTTACAATCTGTAGAAGAAGTACATACGACCACAGGTCAGTGAGAACTGGGTATCCCGTCCAAAATTACGGATTCACAATTTGTGTTCATCGCTTTGACGAATATTCCGGAGGAGAAGGTGTTGTGGATCCTGGGACCTGACATACACGTGACTCAGGTATCACGTGATCGAGTGATTCGGATCTCATCCTTGGATCACAGAACTTACCTAATGTGGGGAACCTGGAATTTGATTTCTAAGTTGGCGGAATAACACTTTGTCCGGAATCACGAAGAGCGTCAAAGGGATTGTGTCGTTATGGTATCTACCAGGAAGATGAATTTCTTGGATCCAGAATCTAAAATTGAGATTCAGGTGATTTGCTTAAGTAAACGAGTGAACAATTACTGGATTTTAGAACTCGATCCTAGAACTCAATTCTAAAAACCTTAAATTTGGCTTCTAGGTGAGGGGAGAGTAGTCCGTCCAAAATCGCGACAAGCTATAGTGATACTCTTAAAAATATCTTTTATTAGGTAGGTATAGTACTATAGTACGTAGGCCCGCTAAGAATAAGGAGATCGGTATGGTATCAGTATTCGGGGACCGAGGACCGAGTTAGTAACAACTTCATAGCCACGGCGCTATGCTAGTTCACAAGCGGCAGACCTCTCGTTTACTCCGGCTTTTGCAGGTTCACGGGCGATAGCGATGACAGACCAGCGAATCAAGGACCGTGTGCGAGAGCGTACTAAGCAAGGGTAGGATTTGGTATCTGGCTGCCGATGCCAGAGAGGGTAGATGCTGATAGGTAGGTGAAGCGCTTTACAAGGCATGCTGCAAACTGCCACGCTGCAGGTCAAGCGAAGGAGGCTGGGCCCCGTTAGGAACGGTTCTACTGCCAACAATGCGTCTCGCTCCTGTCGCCTCTACATGCAGAAGCCTTCGCTTAGCGGTGAAACGGGCTTGCGACATGCACAGCCCCAAGTGTTGACACAAATACACATAGAGAGGGCCCCCTCCAAATTTTTGCTTGAGAAGACGGATGATGCAACACTGGAAACATGGACCCAAACTGCCAAAAGTGTCATGCGGCGGGAAGGCCACTGGAGAACCTTGTCCAAAGGTCAAAGCCTTCCATGGCTAGCTCCTACGATTATGCTCAGCTTGCGTCCAATACCATCCGACTACTGCGACTTTCTCTCAAAGGAACCGAACTGTGTGGTGAACTGATCGACGTACATCTGGGCGATCGCCCAAAATATGCCGCTGCCTCCTATCATTGGGGCAATGAATATGAAGGCAAAATCAAGTTCCCAGGAGATCGATCTTTACACCTTTCCCGGAATCTATATCTGGCTCTACTGGGGTTTACGAGGGAATGGGGGGCAAATCTCCCTCTTCTCTGGATCGATCAGATTTGCATTAATCAACAAGATCAAGAGGAGAGGGAGCACCAGGTCGGCATTATGAGCGATATCTACTCAGGAGCAGCCGAAGTGATGGTCTGGCTTGGGGATGAGGACGAAATCGAGAACTTCCCGCAGCTATCTTGCGCGGTGGACCACTTGTCCAAGTATAGAGGGGATCCCACAACGGCGCGGATACAGACTTCTCTCATCAGGAAAAGCGACCAAGCGGAACAAGGTTATCGTGGACTACTTTCGCTCTGGGGTCGCCCGTGGTTTGAACGGTTGTGGGTACGACAGGAAGTCGCACTGGCGAAACAAGTGACATTCTACTGCGGAACGAGAAATTTTACCCTTAAAAAGCTTGCGAAAGCCTGTAAGATACAGTTTCAAGCTGCATGCCATGTACTTTCTGAGGAGACCAAGGGTAAATGGTCAGAGCTAGCTCGAGAAACAGCTATGTCTTTCGTACAGGTGGCTCGAGCGTTTGAACTTTTTGAGTTGGTTAAGGTGACGGCGCCAAAAGGAGTCTACGAGCGGCAAGATCTACTTGACGTCTTACGCTATACGTTTGATCTGAAGACAATGAAAAGTCACGATCGCGTATATGCGATCTACCATTTGAGCTCTGCTACTTTCCATCGCAAATTCTGGCCTCGCTATGAGAAATCGATCGAAACACTTTGGCGGGAACTCGCAGCATATCTTCTGATGGATCACACGACCTGGAACAATTTCCGGACGGGTAAAACAACTGTCAAACCTCGAAAACCTGATGATCGGTCTGGGTTTCCTGCTTGTCCATCTGTTATCCTTGCTCTTTCCTCGACACAAGAGAATGCAGATTGCGATTGCCGAGGGTCACTGTCTTGGGCGCCACAATTCGACAAGCTTGGCTATCGCTCTGCCCACAAGTTCGACCACTATGTCGAATATTCACACTGCTTTGCAGCTGGTGGCAAAGGAGAATTCAAGCCAACCGTCAATCTGAATGGTCAAGCCACCTTGAGAATTGAGGGGATAACGCTATCAGAGGTAGCTTCGATCGAGAAAGATACACAGCAGCCATATCTGGGTGCTGTTCCCTACGAATTCAAGAGTGAAAAGTACTGGGATTTCGTTCGCGAAAAACTTGTGCCCTGGTATGTGAAATGTCACAATTACGCAGGAAAATCACCCTCTGGCGATTTCAACAAACTGCTGCGCCAAGGCATTGACCAACGTTGGACCGGAAAGTCACGATCAGAAGAGGGGGGGCCGAATGCTGAAGAATTCTATCAAAAGGTTTCAGAGGCATATCTAACGATCTCTGCAGAGATGGCAGAATGCATGCACACCGATCTGCTTCCGTTCATGGTCGAAGACGCCTGGCGTGTCGACACCCGCGACCACAGAAGGATTTTGGCCGTCCTGACCGACGAAGGACGCAAGGGCTGGGTACCCGAGTCGACTGTAGAGGGTGACAGTGTAGTTTTGATCAAGGGTGCACCTTTTCCTTTTGTTGTTAGGAAGGGGTCGGCAGATGGTACACACTCCGTGATTGGTGACGCCTATTTTAACGACCTCCAGGAGGATGACTGTTGGAACGATCGTCAAAGTGAGAAGCAGGTACGCATGTTTCATTTCAGATAGCTGGCGTTAGATGTTGCCTCAGCGTATTACTCTTGACATTGACGTTATGTAATCTGTAAATTAGATGCATCCGTACAGCTTCCACATACTACCATAGGTCAGTGAGAACTGGGCATCCCGTCCGCTCTGCCATACACAAGCACTGAACCGGGTGACTAGTACTAGAGTGGGTGACCATCTGGGAATCCCGCCTATTGTATGTTTTTGTCTTTTTGCTCCTTTGACTCAACTCGGAACTGGCGGTGACGGGAGCAATATTTTTCATGTCAGCGGAATCGGGAGGCGAGCGGCCTTCCGGCTGGCTCTTGAGGCCTTGAAAGGATGAAAAAGACTAGACACGTAGTTTTACTGGCAAGCACTTCAGCTAATCCATTGTACATCACCACAAACCGGCCCATCGTCATAAAACTGCTGCATCCGCCTAGAAATCCAGCCCGAGACAGTTCCGTTCGACGGCTCTCCCAGGTTTGGCTTAGAAGTCGACAAACACTTGCCCTCGGCGGAAAACGCCCACTGGAGACAAGAAGCGTCCCCCTCGCAGAGCATATTACAATCTTCCGGCGAAGCAGAGGGCGAAGAAGAAGAAGCGAGTTCTTTGTCGCTGTGGTTGTCCCAGTCGGAGCGGTTGTGGGTTGTTTGGGGGAGGATGTAGTTGGCGAATACGTCTTTGTGTCGAAGGAAGGGGTTGGAAGATGTCTGTGATGATTGCGTTAGTTCAGCACACACAATGCGTAGCTGCATGATCGCAGAATGGTATTTGGGACGACTTACATTTCCAGCATCAGAGAGCCACTTCTGCTCAAACTCCCATAGACTTCTTATAGCATCCGTGCTGAGGTGGTGATATGATACCGTTGGCGTACACCACTGACGCCTCTCGCCGTTGTCGACGCGATCGTAGTTCATACGGCCGACCTCGTCTCCCTGCCAGATCGGCCATGCCGCAGTGAGTGGCACCCCAGCGTCTCTAAAAGCTTTCCCAAGCACGCAATCGCCCGCCCAGTGGTTCGCCGTCAGGACCTCCCAATCGAATTGGTGCGCCACGTATTCCGCCACCACAATCTCGAGAGCAGGCCGAGAAACCAGAAACCCCGTGCCGCCGTGCGCGAACTCCACATCTCCGATCACAGACGGAGCCCCGATGTAGTACGGTTTTGCCGGATCCAGCGCGGCGGCGTAGGCGAGTAGAGACGCCCAGGAGATGTAAGTGTCAGCCTCGACAAAGACGTACCATTGCTTGCCGGGGTGCGAGTCCAGCGTCTCGCGCATCATCGGGAGGAACTTGTACTTGTCCAGGTTCCAGCCGGGGACTGTGGGTTTGCCGCTGGTGCCCTCGGGGCGGACGGAGGGCCCGCTGAGCTCCGAGGGGGCGAGAGCTGTGCGGCCTTTGCGCTGCAGTCTGCGGTACAGGTCGAAGTCGGGGTGCGTGGCTTTGAGTTCGGGGAGGACGTCGTCCAGGACGTCCAGGACGGTTCGAGCCATGAACGTCTCGTCGAGGTCGGAGAAGATGAGGGTTTCTGGGTAGCATTTGAAGGTTGTCTGGAGGTGAATGGGAAGCTTGGCGGCTATTTCGCCGGCGCCGGTCTTTAGTACTACCAATGTCTCATTTGCCCCAGGCAGTTCGTGACATGGCAATGTTGGCGTAGAGTCTGCAGTGGAGGTCGGTATGCCAGGAATAAGTCGAGCTGCCCAAGGAGTAGACAGGTGAATCTGGGTTCCGAGGATGAGAGTAGTTAAGATTATCGCCGTTGCCGTGAAGACATATCTGCGATTCGATCTTGGGGAGAGCATGACGTGCCTCAATGGCGTCTCGAATGCTTGAATTCGTGTCAACAGAAAGGAAACGAAACAGTATCAGGCGTTGATGGCCAGTAGACGTGGCCGATGCGTCTTTGACAGGCGACGGGATAGACATCATCTCGAAAGTGATGCGGACGTTGCGGCGCATACAGCGCAAGGTATAATCAATGCACGCGAGCGGCGGGTCTGCACTAAAGATTAGCGACTCAATGGACGTTCAAATTCAATCAGCTTAAGCGCCGTCAAGAGTGGAGACTATATCGGCTAAGCGTGAACGCGTTTCGTTAGCGAAGCCGGGGGTTGGCTGCCTTTGCCGCTCATGTTGTCTGGATTCGTAGTATTGATGCCGATGATAGTAGATGTCGTGAGTTATGACTTTCCCGAACAAGTCCTTGGGCTTCTCTGACAGTCACATACCCACTCTCCACCTCAAATCATAATCCGCAAAACTTGCACTCCCTCCCAATCAACCAGAATCACTACCCTCCCCCCCTCCCTCCTCCAAACTCCCCACATCAAACACCCTCCCCACAATCTCGCCAAACACCTCCGGCCCCAAAACATCATTCTCCCTCCCCTTCCCCTTCCGACTAACCCTCCTCTCCCCACCCTGCCTCTGCACCCACCCGTCAAAGAACTCCTCATACCCCAGCACGACCTGGTCCCTAACAGCGAGCACCAGCGTCTCCAACGTCCTCACATCGTCCGGCAGGAAAGCCCGCAGCTGCCCGCGGAGAAGCGGCGCGTTCTTCTCCGCGAGCCCGCGCACGGTGCGGACGGCTTTGAGGGCGTCGAAGCGGTCGTCTTCGCTGACGTTGGGTTTGGTGCCGGCGGCGATGGTTTCCGGAGACAAGGGGGCGAGAATGTGGGCGGCGGAGGCGCTGACGAAGTCGTTTATGACGGAGCGCAGCTGGCCGTCGAGCGCGGCTTTGGCGTCGAGCATGTTCTCTACTACACGTGGGAGCAGGCCGCCACCGACTGCACCTGATACTAGGCGGTACCAGGATGCTGGGTTCCAGAGGGCGCCGCGGTCGCGGAGCTCGTAGAAGGTGTTCGTGACGGAGCTGAAGTCGAATTCGACCTCGGGCGGGATGAACTCGATGTCGAAAGCGACAATCTGTTGCTTAAGGTGGAGGAGGTGGGTCAGGAGGAAGAGCTGGCCGTTGGCGGGACTCGAAGTTTTGTTGGCGATGAGGTGGGAGGCTGAGACGAGGGAGAGGGTGGTGGAGTGGACGATGCGGTGGGCGAGGTCATCGAAGACGCTGCTGTGGACTAGACGGTAGATGCGACGTAGAAGCCAGAGGGCTTTTGGAAGCGTCGGGTACCAGTAGTCGGCATGCTTCGGGGTCGAGTGAGAAGCGAGAGCGGTAGAGAACACGCTTTCAGAGTCGGAGGTTTTTTCGTCGGCCTCGGGACTGGGCGACTTGAGAGTTTTGGTGGTTGACGTGCGACGACCGGAGAGCGCGGGTCCTTTTTTGCTTCCATTGCTGTTGCTGGCATTCGATTTGGGCCATTCAAGATCGGCGGGCTTTGCTTTGTAGCTCTCAATACCATCTCTCAGTACGCCCAGTGCGAGGAACACGAGCCTCGTTTGTGCGTCTTCCAACGCAGGCTGCACCAAGGTTGCAAAGTCTAACTTCCTCACTGTACTATACCTGCCGTTGGCGATGGGACTCATAGGACCACTGTCTGCGTCAGACTCGTCATCATCGGAGTCTGCGTCAGAATCCATGTAGCGCGCTTGGATGGTCGCACACAGCTCGCAAAGCTTCTCCAATTTTGTTTCGTGGATCGTGCGAGGGCGCAGGTAATCGTACATGGGCTCCATCAGACCTTCGAGGAAGTCATACAGAGCACCATCACTTTCAAACCATTCGAACCACAGCTCATGCTCGTCCAGGCAGATACCACGCATGAAGCTGATGGCAGTCTTGGCAAAAGCCAGAACGTCACTTTGGTCAGGGGTCGAAGCGATCTCAGCCATTTTTCTACTGACCAGAGGGAGTATGAGGCGTCCGCGGGTTGTGGAGTATGATTGGTAGAGCTCACGCATAAGACTTGCATACTCTGGCTCGCGGTCGGCGTCAACATCGTCTGGTGTGGGAACTGCTCGCTTTTGTATCTCGACACCGAGAGCCTTGAGCTCAGGAGCTGGGACTCTGAACTTGGCATACAACAAAGCGGAGTGGGTTGTCTCCTTAAGATGGCCGACCTGTATCCGTTGGGCAATGTCGTTTGCTATGTCTCCCAGTGCTCGAGTGATGTGATGTCGAATCAGAGTGAGGCCTCGTGTCAAGAGAAGTCTATACTTGGCACGGTAAGTTGCACTTTCGAGCTGCTTTGGGTGTCCTTCCATGTAAACCAGACAGCTGTCCAGACTTGACAACATCTCTGGGAAGTCGTTGCCTTTGACCAGGTTCGCAGCACCCGGCGCGTTGAGTCGTCTGGTCATAGGCTCAAGGTAGGTGTAGTAGCGAGCGTTGTCCTCGATCGCATCGGCCAGACCGGTCAATCGTCGTCGTTCCACCACAAGGGATTCGCATTGTTGGCGGAAAGCTTCTGTCTGGGCTGCGACAGCATCGAAGGAAGCCGACAAGCTTGATAGCAACTCCAGAGTATCGTCGGTGGATGACAGTAGACCGCTCAGCTGTGACTCTGAAAGCAGTAGCTGTTCCGCATAGCTTTCATACTGGGCGTGGCTCTCGTCCAGCAATCGATCCTCCAATGCCGCCAACTCATGCTCAAAGTCCAGCTCCAGACCTGTCACAGCCTCGTCCAGACCCCTCCCGTCCAGACTCTTCTTTCTCTCCAAGCCATGCGAGCCATGTTGTTTCCCGGCGAGTCGCGTTGCAACGTGGTAGAAGTCGGAATAGCTCTGGGCTCTTCTCGCAACAGTAGCCTTGGGTGGTCCTGCGCGCCATGGGTCCTGGTCTTCGTTCGCCTCGGCTATGGGCTCTACAACGACATCAGCCTTGTTCTCGGCCTAGCAAACGACATCAGAACCAGACGGGGATTTCCTGTGCTCGCGTCAAGGTGGGCTTACTGGCTGTTGCAAGAGAGAGGAACGGCGTTTATGTTGCGGTTTCTCTTTGGGCGCAGGCTGTTGAGCGCGAGCCGTGGTGAACTCGTGAAACCAGGCGTCGTCCATTTTGTTTGCTCAGAGCATGTGAGGAGGCTGTCGTTTCAATGTTCACGATGTATCCCGCGATGTTGCGTGTTCGTGGGGAAGCTACGTTGCGTAGATTGTAGATCGCGGGCGTTGAACACAGCATGGCAGTTTCGGAGATGCCCTTATCAGATCGCCGAGGGTCTCGAAAGTCTTGAGTCTCGATCAAATGAACTCTTCGATGATGAACGAGCTAATCGAAGTGCCTTGACCAGTAGTCAAAGGTATACACTGGTCGAACGACCTTATGGTTTCTTCGATATTCAATCGGAACGCAATTGTGTAGGGAACCAATTGTCGATCGAACTAGAAGATACTAATTTATCTCCAATTTCGAGAGCGAGATCTCCATTGTATGATGACGTTAACGAGATGTTAATTGGCTCTGGACCTTTCCTCTGCGACCATACATGTGAATGGCATGTAAGCATACCGACAAAACATTGACTTCCATCCCGACAACTCAATTGCACCAACGAACAGAAGGTTGAGAGAATCATAGACACACTGCACGAAGACCGACACAACAATGCTTTCCCGCACGGCGCCTCGAGCTATCCCGCGATGCAGTAGAGCTTCCTCTTCCTCATCTTCCAATCGAGCCAACACCCTGGGCAAGAAGGCTCCCTCTGCAAGAACAGCAACGGCCTCATACCAATCACGAGCATCGCAGAAGCAGCAGCACCTCTCACGATCATTAATCGCCATCGCCGGCGCAGGCGGTCTAGCAACTCTTTCGCAATTCTACATCAACGACGGCCAGTTCCTGCGGACCGCCCACGCCGAAGCACCACCACAAGAGGACTCGAACCCCATCGTATTCGAGCAATCACGGAAGAAGAAGGGTGTGAGCACTGAGGAAAACAGAGACCTGATCTCCAGCCAACACTTGCAGGTCAAGCGGTCATGGGAGAATCCTGGAGTGTATGCTTGGGGCAGCAACTCTGGCCGTGTCGTTGCGCCGGATAGCACAGAGAGTGTCATCAAGACTCCTCGCCGGATACCCTTCTTCGATGGCAAGCTACTCAGAGACATCCAGATGGACCGCAACTTTGCCGCTGCCATTGACGAGCATGGAAACTTGCTGCAATGGGGAACCGCCTATGCGCCAGACACAAAGGTCCCCGTCGAGACGCTCAAGGGCAAGAACCTCACTTCTCTCACCCTCTCCAAAGACCGCATCATCGCCCTGGCCAAGAATGGTTCCGTCTACAGTCTCCCCGTCTCCGCTGAAGACCAAGCAACCGGAGCCAAACCCAACGAAAGTTCTTGGATTCCCTTTGTCTCAACCTCCAGCCGTGTCGCATACCGTGACTTGACTCCCAAGGACCTCGCCCGTTCTGAGCGTGTCACATCCATCGCCGGTGGACTCGAACACTCTCTGCTCCTGACATCCGCAGGTCGTATCTTCTCCGCCGCCACCGCCAGCGACTCCTACCCCTCTCGCGGCCAGCTCGGTGTACCAGGCCTGAGCTGGTTGACCCGCCCCACCGGCGACTTCGATCAACCCCACGAGATCACCACCCTCAAAGGCTTCTCCGTCGCCTCCATTGCCGCCGGCGACCGTCACTCCCTCGCCCTCGACTCCGAAGGCCGCCTCTTCACCTGGGGTGACAACACATCCGGCCAGCTAGGCTTCGACAGCGGCGCCGAAACCTCCGCCGTCGACGCCCCCTCCCTCGTCCCCATGCACAAACTCTACTCTGGCTCCTCGCAGACCCCGCGCATCACCTCCATCTCCGCCGGCGGCGCCAACAGCTTCTTCACCGTGGACGCCACCCGCGTCGCCAGCCCGGGCACCACAGACGCCGCCACCCTGCGCACCCTCGGCCGCGTCACCGCCGACACCTTCGCCCTCGGCAGCGGCATCACCGGCACTCTCGGCAACAACCGCTGGACGCACGTGCAAAGCTCGCCCACAAAGATCCCCTCCCTCTCCTCCCTCTTCGAATACGACGAAGAAACCTCCCGCACGGTCCCCATCCGCCTCGCAGCCCTGTCCGTCGGCACCACGCACGCCGCCGCCGTCATGCGCAACATCACCCAGACCTCCGTCGGCAACAGCTCCCAGCTCTCAACCTCCGACAGCACCAACTGGGGTGCTGACGTCGTCTTCTGGGGCGGCAACGAGCACTACCAGCTCGGCACGGGCAAGCGCAACAACGTGAGCGCGCCGCTGTACATCCAGCCGCTGGACGGCGCGGCGGAGCTGGCGCGCGCCAGGAAGAGCTCGGGCGCGAGGGAGGAGCATAGGTTCCACGTTACGCCGCGGGCGACGGCGCGGCTGGGCGACGGGCGGACGGTGAGCGTGGAGCAGAAG
>Ga0265797_10004919_pt1 | contig 19942 bp, 16 predicted proteins | sample P2T30metagenome_FD_192433 | JGI IMG/M metagenome (GOLD analysis project Ga0265797, IMG submission 192433) | Plant litter microbial communities from East Loma Ridge, Irvine, California - P2 T30 | ecosystem: Environmental > Terrestrial > Plant litter > Unclassified | place: USA: California...
GCTGGCATTTCCTCTACGGTTGTCATTGTGCCAAATGAGAGCGAATGGTGCAACGATACTTGCGCTTTCTTTTACGGCGGTTCGTCAAAGACCTGGGAATTTACACCTAACTATCTCATGCCGTTGGTAATTGGGGAATACATCAACAGCTACTCCGATGTTAGCGAAGACAACGCCACGCCCGAGCCTAACGTTGGCGTCGACGATATATACCTCGGAAAGACTGCGCAAGACCGCAAAATCTCTTCACAGTACATTGTTGAAACTGATCGGAAGCGGTTCCGGCTTGGGATTCTGGGTCTCTTTCCAGGATCGGTCGGGCCCCCAGGAGCACAACATCCTTCACTCCTCTCGTCGCTCTGGGATTCAGGTGTCATTCCTAGTTTGAGTCTTGGCTATACAGCGGGCTCTGTCAATCGTAAGTAAAACTAGACCGGGCGGATACATGGCTTATAACTGAATTTTTCTGGTAGGCAACAGCTCAGCTAGTCTGGTCCTCGGCGGATACGATGCTGCACGATTCGATCCTGCAACGACTACAACATTGGGTTTCTCTATCGGACAAAATGCATCATTCGGTTTACTTTTGGATGCAATTAGTATAACTGGGGGCGCCTCGTGGGAGCCGGATAAAGATAACTTTTCTCGTCCACCATTTTTTACAGTCGACTCCGATGTTCCACATCTCTGGCTACCGCAAGAAGGCTGTCAACTATTCGAAGCAGCCTTCGGACTGATCTGGGACGACTCTTTGGAACTGTACCTCGTCAACGACACGACGCATGCACGACTGTTAAGCGAAAATCCTGAAGTAAATCTCTCAATAGGGAACCCACCTTTGCAAGAGCTAGTAAACTACACGCTTCCCTACTCGGCGTTCGATCTCCGGCTTACCTCCCCTTTCGTGGACAAATCTACTCACTACTTCCCATTGAAAAGGGCTTCGAGCCCCGCAGAGTATATGCTCGGTCGAACTTTCCTGCAAGAAACCTACATATCCGTGGACTACGAACGCTTGATCTTCAATCTAAGTCAAGCGTCTCATGGTAATAGCGCCGCGAACATCGTACCTATACCTTCACAGATGGAACCCACCCAAACACCGGATCCGCCTCTACCTTCAGCCACAAATAGCTCAAAAGGCCTTTCGTCAGCTGCATATGCTGGGATTGGTGTAGGTGCAGGCATGGCGGGGCTTGCAGCACTGTGCCTAATCATGGTCTGGAAGAGGCGCTTGGGTCCTTTTCGACGCAACACCTCGAACGGAGACAGCCAGAGCGACTACAAAAAAGCCGAATTGCATGGCGAGCACAAGCTGGGAGTTGAGGCTATGGAAAAAGAGAGGTTCGAATTAGATGCTGGTTCAGGGAAGCACGAGGCAATGGACAGAGAAGCATCTGAGCTCCAGACGGTGGAGAATGCACGCGAACTGAAGGGCTCAGGTGAAGTGGGCGTTGTGGAAGTTCAGGGCAGTGATCTGATGTATGAGCTGTCCGGTGATGGTATTGACGTACGGGCGGCAGATGAGAGGCCTCGTACTGCTTGAACTGTAGCTTAGTCATGAAGATATACAATTCACTTGACAGTATTATGATGTACCATTGAAAGTAGAATTTCTGGAAAACATACCGTGATTTCGCACATGCTCCCGATCGACATCTCCATGCACCTAGATCGGTTAGCGCTGGACAAGCTTTTCATACGCGCGTTGGCGTCTTCAACGCTTTGTGCATCGTCCGTTCAACCCATGCCTCGATGTCATCTATACTCACACGACGCATTCCAGAAGCGCCACAAGTTTGATCTACAGCGACCCCACGAGCGATGACACTCACTATACGGCGCCCATTCACACAGCACGTCCATCGCATGTCTATGGAGGTGTCTGAACCCATCAATCATTAATATAACCGTACACTGTGTAACTCTTATACAACGACTCAACTAGCAATCTAAGCGCTGTTGATATGACAAAATGCATCATCACCCTCCTAAGCGTCATCGACATCCATTTCATCGCCCCAATCCTCCTCATTGGCATCTCCATCCGTCGTCTCACTCCCATCCTGGACATCGCCCTCATTCGCCGTCTCCGCTACAGGAGTCTCATTCCTCGTAATTAGATAATCGGCACTCCGCTCGTAATCTTCTTCCCACGTTTCCAAAAGGTTGTTCCCACCGCCAACGAAATAAAGGTATCCAACTTCGCCTGCTACTTTCCGGACTTGTCGCTCCCATTCCTCGCGCTCTTCCTTCTCTTTCAGTGTCTCTTCAAAGCCAGGCTCGACTTCCACGTCGTCTGTCGTCTCCGAGTAGGACAGTGAGCTGCGCGGCGGTCGGGGCCGTGCAGTGTTACCGCGCGCGCGCCGTTCCGCCGAACGTACCATTTCTCTGTTGTTCTGATGGGTAAGGCGACTAAAGTATCCGGAGATCGGGTAGTCCCAGAAATCTTTGTTGATGGGCATGTCGCCCAAGCCGTGCTTGCGACGTAGTGCCGCCTCGGTCTTGTCTCGGGCTTCCCAGGCTCGACGCAAGTTGGCGTCCGAGTGCAATTCTTTGCGCTTGTCTGCTATTATCTGGCGCAGTATCGGATTGCCTCTGTGTGTTTGCGTGGAGACAGGATGTTGGTTGCGCGAACGTGGTGGTGTCTGGCGCACGAGTATGTGTGAGGTGGCAAGAGCGCTTGGTTTCTCCCACCAAGCCTCGTACTTTGTGGGTTGCGCCTCAGGCATAGTTGTGGGGTAAGATGATACCAAGGAGTCACAGACGGGACACAACGAGGGTGATTTGTTGGGTAAGACTGCTGCCTGGATGTTGTTGGGGTTGAACTGGCTGTGAGCGTCGTCCCACGCTCGCTCGCGCTCCCAGCGCAGCTGCTCTTCCTTGCGTGTCTTCTCGAGTCGCTGCTTCGCTATCAGGTACCCGTTTCTTGCCCTGTTCCACCGTCGGTTGCGCATGTACACTGGAGGTCTTAATCCGCCTTCGGCTACCAGCTTCTTGAGTGCAACGTCGGACTTTGCTCTAGCCTGCGAAACTGTGCATTTGGAACACCACGGAGTATGTTGTGGATTGGAGGGGTGGAGTCCATGGTGACATCGAGTCGCAGTCCGTATCTCGTGACCATAAGGTGAGTGGGCAAACGGCTGTTTCTTGCTAGGTGAGAACAGCAACGTGTCGTCTGGGGTGAACATCATTGGCATGGTGAGTATGATGGTTTGGCTGGTGTATTTGTTGATTTATGCTGGTGAAGCTAGTGTGCATTATTGTGGTGGAAAAAGATGGGGTCGCGTGCTGTGGTTTACCACAGATTAGCGAGGCGGTCGTAATGTGAGCTGGGCTGTGAACCTGAAAAAAATTAGAAGCTCTGACTTTGAATGTAGCAGGCGCAAAGGGGCGTGTTGTGCGAGGGTTTTAAACATAGGTTGCACTCCAGCCTATTCAATGAGGCGCGTCAGGGCGTCATCGTGCTCGCTTCTGATTGGTGTGCTGGCCTAGAAGTCTCACGCGAGCAGTCATCGAGACCGTCCGTGCGCTGTTTAGTCTACGATCACCCACACGCTGACTGGCTTCGTGGGGGCGTCAAACCTCATAAAGAGCGCGGGAGCCGATGCTAGAGCACGTCGCATATGCCATAGGAAGTCAGAAGCTGTTTTGCCACCCGTACCACAGCCTACACCATGTATCGTCGCCATGGGCCGGGGTGTGTACCTTCACCTTCGCATCAGGCGCTACCTAGTTAGCCTGGCAAGCCACACTATGTGGCGCTCGAAACTCACCTTCACTTGCACAGCTTGATGTAGAAATCATGAGCTCAGTCCAAGCCAGTCTCGCCTGGTCAATCTAACGACACCATCTACACTCATTTCCTCTCCCAGCTATGCTCGAATATCTACGACAGTCTTAAATCAGTCGCTCATTACAGAAAGTTGTATTACATATATATCGCTATTCACTGCGACGCGCCAAGCTGAGTTTGCTGTTCGAGTCGCGCCCGTAAACGAAGGTGACGGACGATTGAAATCGCAAGTCACCGCAGCATTCACTGTCGTATTCGGGCTTGAGGGTTATACTTAAGGACCGCATCTTGCGCTCATTTAATAAGCTCTCCTTTGAAATTACTTCTGTAACAAAGACACAACATGGAGCAGAAGCAGCCGAGAGCCTCGCGAAGGTCTGTCTCGTTCAACCCAGAAGCACCAACCTTCAGTCCAACTGCGGCCGAAACCAGCATGTCCGGTGGACTTGCAGGACCAACTCCGCCTACCAGCCCGCGACAGAAGGCGAAGATGCGAGACGTCTTTGATGGTAAGTCTTCTCATCCACCAGCACCTCTAGCAACACTAACAGGATAGCAGAAGACTCGCCTTTCCGGCCTACTAGGGATCTGCGACCCAATTACCAGGGCTACGAAGAGCTCAAGTTCGGAGAGTCGTCGAGGAAGCCAGTCAAGCAGCAGGACATGCCATTGGATTCTCTTCAGGAGATGCTACAAGGTAACGTCAATCTTATCACAATGCGAAGATTGAAGCTGACTTATCTAGACCACCACATCACTGTGAACCGTGAACGGCCCGGTGCAATCTCTCGCAGTAGCCTCACAGGAAACTCTTTCAACAGTCCGCGTAGCCTCTTCCCTGGTCAGCGACTCAACCCCGACTCCAAGGCGCCAGGCGTCGGAGAGCTGAGTGCGGGCCTCGATCTCCCTGGTATCAAGAACGAGACGACTAACGTCGACTCTTCAGCACGCTTCCTCCAGTCTCACGGCTCTGAAGGCCTTTCAGAAGGCGTCCTTGGTAAGCTCATAGGACGGGCACTCGACAAGCCGTTAACCGCGAATGACCTAGCTCAATACCTCAAAGGCAAGGACGCATCCCAGGACGACGCCGCTAAGCCACCTCTGCGTCGCAAGAGCTACATTCAAGATCGCTATCCAGAGCGCACGGATGAGGAGCGCCAGTCTACCAAAGTCGTTCCCGCGCCTCCAGGCTTCATGGGCGAACGTCCTCGTAGGATCTTCGCAGAGGAGCGTAGCTCTATCAACCCAGCGGTCATGCAGTCACCACTACAGCAAGTACCTACAGGTCCTGCGGGCTTCGGACAGCCTCGTCGCTTCAGCAACCTCCAGGTCCCCAACTGGCCGTCACGCCGTGATCATGTACCTGAGCTTTCTAGTCCAGGAGATTACCGCCCACGTCCACGAGCGCTGACCCGTACCAAGCGCACTGATCAAGGTCCCGAGCCTTCACACGCCGACATCTACCCCGACGATGCGAACTTCATGCCGCGCCGCCCGTCCTTCCAAGGTTTCATGCCGGCGCCGCTTCCCGAGCGTCCCTTCCGTGCAGAGAACACTGTAGTCTGGCCCACTCCCGCAGAGATGCATGCACAGAAGCCTAACAACCAACAGAGACGCAGCGGCCTCCCTCGACATGTCCCAGCAGTGGAGAACCCTGCGCCCGTAGTACGATGGTCCCCACCAGAACCTTCTTCCATGGCTCACTACATGCAGCAGTTCGGAGAGCCCTCCCACCCTTTCGCCTTCACTTTCCCGGCTCCCGCTCCCTCTGCCACTCCGCCGTTCGACATCTTCGAGAACCACCATGCCCCCACTTATGCTGACATCCACGAGACTGACGCTGAGATGGAGTGCCTCCTAGGTATTCTTCCCGACCTCTTCGATCTTGATCTACCTGAGATGCCGTCTGACGCGCGCCCTCTTACTCCCGGTCAGAACGACGGTACTCGCTATGGCCTCAAGTACTACGGTATCGGTTTGGGTGACACTTGGGCGTGCCCTGCTGTGCGTGAGGACGAGCCGTTCAGGGTCCGTCCGCGTGATCATGATGGTTGGGGTGGATGGCAGTGGGCTATCGACAGGGGCTGGGGCAACGAGTAAGCTATCATTGCGACTATGTCTGACGCATCCTGAACTGACCCTATATTCGAGTGCGAACGCTAGGCAATGAGTAACGAACATGGCTTGGATGGTGGGAACGTTGGAGCGTGATGAAGGCACGGTCAGAGACTCTCTGGATATCACGTTGACGAAGGAATGGCGGGCGGCGATATGGTATTGCTGCGACGTCTTCCTTGTTTGTCGGCATTGAAATCAAGGCTTACATATGATCATGGGTGAAGAACTGTCGTTAGACGGTAACGAAGACATCATCCATCATTATATGAAGCAATGAAGAACATAAAACCCAACATCTGTTCACCTTGAACTTACCAAACAAAGCATAGTGATTATGGAGACTGAGAAGTTCGTGTTCATAAGGATATTGAATAACAGGTCAAGAAGCCAAGTGTAATCTAAGGACGGTCTTCAACACACCGCACCCCAACGCCCAGACAAGTGTCCGTCCGTGTACTCATGCCAAAATCCTCATCGTTTGTCCACAAGCCATTCGTTGCGCCGCACGTACCACAACTGTTCCTCAATCCGAGTCATAGTCCGTCTGTTGGCTCGATCGCTCGTTATCAAACGTAGCGCCATACCGACACCGATACCGCACCTGATCAAGAAGAAGGGTTAATATGTGCCTTCAGATTCAGAGGTTGCACACCATGCTGGGGTGTCGCGGTGCCGGAGCCAGCTTGAGGGGTACCCATTCCAGATAGTGGACTTACGGCTCCACTGGGTGGGACGGGGATCTTGATGTCTTCTGGGCTTCCGGGAACCATGGATTCGGGTAACTCGGGGATCTTGATGCGTTTTGCCACGTTGTTGTAGGAGGAGGGTATGATCTGGGATGGTGTTAGTATAAGGTTAGGGATGGCAGCGAGCATTATGGATGAGCTTACCTCGATGATCTCGTCGCGAGGGAACTCGAGCTTGGGTATGTCGGCTGCATTACATGCCATGAGATATCCATAAAGCACACGAAGGACAGACTCGTGAGCGATGATGAGAAGATCGTTCTCTTCGCGCTCAAGCTCTAGGATGATGGGCTCCATGCGTACGGCAAGATCGTGGTATGATTCTGCGCGCGGGTATCGATGGTGGTAAGGGTCCGCCTCGTGCTTCTTGACTTCCTCGGGGAACTCCTGGCGGATCTTGGCTTCTGACATCTTCTCACATACACCAGGGTTCATCTGGCTCATTTGCGATCGCTGTCTGACGCGGTAGCCCATTGAGGCTAGAACCTCGGACGTTTGGACAGTCCTTCGGCGCGTAGAAGTCCAGATCGTCAACGGTTTCAGCGATGCATCAGTTGCGCCCGACTCAATCAGCTTCTGCTTTTCCTCTTCGCGATACTTCAGAAGCACTTCGCTCATCTTCTTAGCGTATTCATGACCTGCTGGCGACAGATCTGCGTCTGCTTTGTACGAGTCCTCCTCTCGCGTAGTTCCTGCCCGAGCAAAGTACGTTTGTCGTGACTTGATGTGGAGGTTGAGCAAATAAAAGACGATACGTTGAGAGAGATATCCGAAGGCGCAGTTATTGACTACCACTCGCTCGCCAGCGTTGATCATCTTGATCCAGTGTAGGTCCGGCTCCTCCATAGTCTCGAAATGCGGTATCCGCGCGTTGATGCGCGCAAGATAGTCGTGAACCGCATCCTCGTCCTTCCATCCTTGATAATCTGGTGAAGAGATCTTGACCCGGCGGACGTTCTCTTGGATGATACGCTCGTCGGTACAATGTGATTCAATGAAGACTGTCTGGATCCCGTTCTTGGCGAACTCTTTCGCTAAAGATCTACGGCCTTGACTGATTGCATTGACGGCGTCGTAAATAGCCACTTGGCCCTTGTCGTTTTCCAGAAAGTGGTAGATGTCCTCTCGGCACTTCTTGAGAATCTTGTTGCGTAGTAGGACAGATTGCGGCGATGCGTTCAGAAAGAAGTAGTCGTCGGGGACATCGTTATCCGGACCTAGCGTAGCGCGGCGGTAGTCGCCAAGATGAAACACGTGCGTCTTGACACCCAGCCACCGGAGGTAGCGGGCTAAGGCGACAGATGTGTGTGTCTTTCCTCGAGCTGGTAGTCCACAGGTGGCGATGACTATGCGACCGGAATGGAAGAGGCGGCCTGACTCTGTGCTATAGAGTTGAGCGGGAGCCATTTCCTCTTTGGTGGGTAAGTCGTGGATTGCGTCGACAAAAGTACTCGACCGCCGCCGGAAGCGGGGTGAGTTTGCGTATATCTCAGCGGTACTGTTCATGATAAGTGAATGTCCTGTTCAGGAGGTGGCCTGCGTTGGTACTTTCGCATCGCTGCGGAAAGTGGGGTCATGGCACTCACAGTAGGGTATCCATAATTGCAAATTCTTCAGGTTGTTGGAAGAGTGTGATGGAAAAGGGAAGAAGTGCAAGATGCAGGGGAGGAAAAACGGTCGGATGTCAATGAAATAGAGTTGCGTTCGGTTCAAGGTCACAGTTCCAAGGTTCCGGCGATGATAGCGTTTGCCGAGAGATGTCAGCAAACAAGGTGCGGCAACCCGTAACAGTCAAGTGCAGCAAGTTCCACGTAACAGTGTCGCAGAAGGGTCTGGAGTCTGGAGGTAGTCAGGCAGTACTTTGCGGGGTTAGGTAGTCAATGATCCCAAAAAGCAATCATGGTATCAACGGGCGGCACGTCCTGGGTACTAGAGATCTGATAAGCTCTAGCGGCACCAGGTCACGTCACGTGACGACTTTAGAATTTCTGTTCGATATCGTCATGCTAGCGAACGCGACCCAACATCGCCCTCCAACCGTTTACTGCCATTTCCATCCCACCTTGTGCAAGCTCTCCCACACCGTAGGGAGTTTTTAGTTTGACCTCGGCACATATTTTCGCCATGGCCACTCCGCTGCAATTCAACCCAGCGCAGGAACAAGCTGTCGCCGACATCCTATCACGCCCTCGCGCCGCCAACACCGGTCCATTCGCACAATTCCTAAATGTATACGATGCGTTCCAAGAGCGGAGAGAGGCATTGGGCCTCAGCAACCCGGGCACAGTCGAGAACATTGCGAGAGAGGTCCAGCGCGATGTTTTCCTGAACAACTCCAGCTTCTCAGGCCTGCGCGCCGAGCTCACCAAGGCCTTCAGCGCCGCTCCTCTATTCCAGGTTGCGCACTCGCTGTCCATGGGATCGCAGGTCATGCCACCATACTCATACATGGTTCTCTATGGATCACCACGGGTTTGTCGCTCAGATCGTCGGCAGCCTTCTCACGCTGACTTTTCAAGGTGTTCATGCAAGGAAACCTCGACAACGAGCTTGCCTTTTCCGGTCGCTTCAACTGGCGCTGGACGTCAGCATTCGTTTCCAAGGCCGCCGTCCAGCTCACATCACAAGGCAACATGGTGTCGCTCGAGAACGACTACACCGGCGCCGACTTCTCCGCTTCGCTGAAGGCTGTCAACCCCTCCATACTCGATGGCGGTATCACCGGCATGCTCATGGCCAGCTACCTCCAGGCCGTCACCCCCAAGCTCTCGCTCGGTATCGATGCTTTCTGGACCCGCCCCGCTATGGCATACCCACCAGAGCTGAACGTCTCGTATGCGGCACGCTACAGGGCTGTCGACTGGATGGCGTGCGGTCAGATCATTCCCGACCGTGGTGTATTGGAGGCTTCATACTGGCGCAGGCTCACAGACAAGGTTGAGACGGGTATCAACTGCAACCTCGCATTCGCTGGAATTGGCCCCGGAGGACCCATGGCCGGACCACAGAAGGAGGGCAACGTCACAATCGGTGCCAAGTACGACTTCCGTCAATCGTCGTACAGGGCGCAGATCGACAACCAGGGCAAGGTCTCGTGTTTGTTGGAGAAGATGATTGCGCCCCCAATCCGCGTGACTTTCTCAGGTGAAATCGACCACAAGAGCGTAAGTCTCGCCGATTCCCAGCCTGATATCAAATACTGACAAAATCGTAGAACGCCGCCAAGCTTGGTCTGGCCGTTGCGATAGAAGCCGCCGACGAGGCCGTCATGGAACAGCAAGAACAACAGGGCGTCGCAATGTCAGCCGGCTCGATCCCCTTCTAAACGCCTCTCCACACACCCATGTATCGACTATAATACCATGACTCTTCTCTTTGCTGTATTACCACCTTTCTTGGAGCGAGCGTCGTCTGCAAACCCAGCGTCCCCGCTTTCCTGGTCTCATTCCACTATCTGCGGAATGATCGCGGTACTGCATGCGCGCGGCTGGGGTGATTTATGAATGTAAAAGGCGTAACGTTGACATCTGATGGGATACGAGCTTTGGTAGACCGGGATCTCGCGAGGCATCTATGTCGCCAGACGTTTGCATGTCGACATGAGACGATGTATTTGTACATATAGTAGCATAGCCAGTGGGCACAAAAAATGAAATGTACAGAAACAACTGGGGTTTTTGCAAGATGAATATGTGACGCAATACATTATCGTGGAGTCGAGAAATATAGTACAGATCGTGACGGCGTAAAACTCTCGCCGCTGTATGTACAGGTTCAGCCCGTTCCATGCACCGTCATCCTAATAAAACAGATGTGAAGAGCCCAACGTTTTTCATATTTGAGTCGCTTCCAGTCGAAACACCAAATCGAAATTTTTTGTCGTCTACAAAGCAGGCTTTGCGCCTGTTGGCTGTCCAGGTACGGGCGCACCGGGAGCCATGAACTGTCGAAAGTTAGTAAGACGTTGCAAAGCGCTCATCGTAAAACAGCTTCACGTACCTCGTTTTGCGCCCTCTGTGCCTGCAGCTCAGCCCTCTCCTGCTCAACAATCATCTGCTCCTCGCTGTACGCCAATGCCCATGGCACACCGAGCAGCAGCGCACTTGTGCTCACTACCCAGAGAGTCTTGCCACCCATGTTCAGGCCGCTCTTGAACCATGAAGTGATTGTGTTGGCTTTTGAGGAGACTGATCGGCGTGTGCTGGCGGGGATCATGTCTTGTAGGGCGATGATGCGGTCGTAGAGGGTCTCGTCTGGTGTTACGGAGTGGATGGAGGATGTGTCTGACTCTGTAGTGGTACGTTTAGTATTCGAATGTCTTTGATATGCTCCCTTCAATGCGCCAGACGCATCTAAAGAGCGGTTTGCGGTGTCGTACCAGAGTCGGTGTCCCACTCATCGTCGTCATGCGGGCCTTCCTGCTCGCGCACAAACTCCTCATCCATGACCTCTTCGAGCTTGACCATTTTGGCGGTTGTTCGGGTGTGCGATTGGTGTGGTTAGGGTTTAGGGCGTTAGCGACAGATGCAAGTCGGAGTAGGTTGGTGGTGTTGGGCCTCGAGCTGCTGGTGACGATGGTTGCCCTACTATCAAAAAGTTAGCACAATCTGTGATGACATAAGGGCCACTAGCGCCGCCGCACGTGCTTTGGGCGGACCTTGGAACATTACACCTGCAATTGCTCTCAACCACGCCTAAACCCCTTTCACGCATTCTCTCACCTCGTTCGTTTCTTTTAGCACGGAAATCTGGTCGTCGTGTTCACTTTGTGCATACAACTCGAGCGACAGCCATGACGAGGCTGGGGACTGAGAGCGCCAACGCTTCATTATCACCGACACATCGCCGCTGGCTGTGGAATGATCGACTGTGTCTTGAAAACCTCAAATCATGAAGCTACCTTCCGCAATGAGCGTCCTGTATCGTCTTTGAATCGGTGAACAAAGCGCAACTACTGGCTACCGAGGACCCCTGTTGACCCTTAACCATGACTCCACGTAGACATTACCCCTCCAAGGGTCTTCCATTACCCATCGACTGACGTCCTACCAAAGTGTTGTCTGAGAGCCAGAGTTATGTGTCTTTCCGTCGTCGTTGTCGTGAGCGACAACGAAATCAGCATCTACAATGCCCACGCCAGACGCCCATCGCATGACAGCAAGGACGCCCACCATGCACGTCTCCTTATCCAGATTCTTGACAGAGTACAAGAACAACTGCTGGCCCCCAACAATGAAGCGCAGAAAGAAGGCCAATCAGCTCGCAGAGTCCATCGAGATTCGGAACGCCAGTACCTCTCACATATACCGCTTGCCCCCTGAACTCGTACTCGATATTGCAGAACGGATGCAACCTAGCGACAAGTATTGCCTGCGGCTCGCGTGTCGCCGATACGCCTTGCTCTTGCACGACGTGCAAAATGTTGACTTAGAGGTACACGAATGGGAGGTGTTGAAGGAAAGACTTGCGAGGGACGTTGAAAACGAGCGATACTTTAAGCTGGCCGAGGAAGAAAGACAAGCCGAGCTCCTCTGCTCGGCCTGTCACGCAACTCATCCGAAGCGGATGTTCACTGCAGCGGAAATGCTGCGATCCCCTCACATACGAAGATGCCATGGTGCAAATCTTGCTTTTCGTATCTGTTCTCACTATTATCTCACGTACGACCAGCTGAAATCACGCATGTCGGATTGGAGATTTGAACAAAGTTGGTATTGCTGCACTCGATTACAGAATCTTGCAGACGACACCTGGAGGGTTAGTGGACACCCATCATGGACCATTATTGCCGGCACTGGCGACTTGAGCATAATCGATATCCAACAGCACTTGAAGCAACTAGCTCAGCCCCTGTGTCCACATCTCCGCACGAATGGCATCTATGTCCAGCAAAGTCTACAGAAAAGTGACCGGCGACTTCAAAAGGTTCCGTACAAGGAGTCGAGACTCCCTGCGCACACGGTGTACACCAGTTTCATAAGATGCTTCGTAGAGAACTGCGAAACTACCCTTATGGTTTGTTCTCATGAGAGAATTATCTCGACATAGTAAGTCTCTCTGTGCGAACTGCATGTGAGGCCTACGCTGATTTCGTACATCTACGTTTAGTCTTACCCGTAACCTTGGCAGTCTGTCGGTCCCATCCGATCCCCGGTGGTGCGCTCAACTCGAAGACCGAATAGTCTAGACGAAGCACTGTGGCCTAAGAAACTGTGGCCTAAGAAACTGTGGCGTTCAAGGTTCACGTCAATTACGGGCGCCACATAATCACGGAATCGAAGATGGACTGGATGCGGCACGCGCCCCACACCTGTACGGTTACACAACACCAGATGTGAGGTGACGCCAAGAGTCTCACGAAATATTGTCACACCTGGTGATAACGAACTTCGACCTTCACCGGAGGTTCACTCTGTTGTACATAGCAGCACCAACACCATCGCCTGCTCGCTGACCTATCGATACCTCGGGCTTGTTGGTCACCATCAATCTACTTTTAATACTCTGTAAACCCTTTGCGCTTCACTGACAGCTCATCGTCGGCCCGCTTGCGGTCATAAGCCGGCGACAAGTTGCTAAACAGCGGCTCATCGCGCGAACAACCACAATTAGAACCTACTGATAGTCTGAACAAAATTTTGCTCCTTTGAGGCGCACCGTCATGATACCCAACCTTCTCACAGTACTGTCAAATCTGCTAAAGGATGGTATCACTCCCGGGGACGATCCCGCTGGCTACGGTGAAGGGCTAACGATAAGCGAGCAATCGTCTGCAGGTCCGAGAGCGCTACAGGCCGCTTCACACCGGAGTAGATCCGAGATCGACCAATCACCTATATAAATCAGCTACCTAACCACTTAGTTCTCGTGAGTAACATACCAATTTAGCATCAACAATGGGCAACCAACCCTCCGTTCCTCAGCCAGGCACTAAGTTCCAAGTAATCGGCGCTGGCCTCTCACGCACCGGAACTTCCTCCTTCAGCGAAGCATTGCGCATCTTACTCAATGGGCCTGTCTATCATGGTGGTACGCAGGCTACTCTGGGCGCTGAGAAAGAGATCAAGCCGCTGATCAAGATACTTGATCATTCACCACCGAAGTCGCCCTCCGAGAAAGAGCTTGTACACGATCTGCTGAGGCAGCGCCTGGACGGCTATGCGGCAGCCACCGACATGCCATTCAACGGGCTGGTACAAGAGCTAGTCGAAGTTTATCCTGATGCGCTGGTCATATGCACGACTCGGGATCCAGATGCGTGGGTGAAGAGCATAGGAACCATAACAAACGCAACGACAAAGTGGTTTTTACGCTTTGTACTCTTTCCTCTCCCAGGCATGCGCCACTTTGTCGACTTTACCAACGGCCTAGGGAAGCAATGGGTAGAGTTGTATGGAAAGCATGATGGGGTCTCCACCCGAGACTATGAGGCGCACATCGCTTACTTGAAGAGGGTTGTGCCCGAGAAAAGACTGTTCTTTTTCGATGTCAGAGAGGGTTGGGAGCCGTTGTGTAAGGCGCTGGGGAAGGAGGTCCCGAAGGACATTCCCTTCCCGAGAATCAACGACGGAGAAGCCATCGACAGATTAGCCAAGAAGATGATTAACAAGGGGTTGATGAGATGGCTAACTATTTCTGCTGTGGTGGGAGCAGCGATTGTTCCTTACTACCTTTTGAAGCGGTAGAAAGACTCGGTGTTCTGACGCTCTTGTCATTTTCACAGCATGTCTTTGGCCTATCGTCCACGTAGCAGGGTTGGCATGGTGAGCAAGAATTTTGACTATGTTAGACCCGAAGATCTTTCTAAATCTCATACAGGAAACCTATCGTCCTTGTTGAAGGCCGAATGGTGCTGAGAGAGGGTCTGTCCGGGGCGGATCTTCGTATAAACGCGCTGCGCGTCCGCCTGTAGGTTTACTGCGGACAGGTCTCCGTCAAGATTAGCCTACCTGCCACACGCGCAAATGATGCAATCTTCCTCCTACACCGGTGTACTAGTGCGCGCTGGGGCTTCGTGCATGGATGACTCGGCATACATACTAACTCGTAGCACGGGCGGCCTTGATTGCATGCGTGTCTGTGTCATGGATTGGTCTTCGGGAGATCTCCAACAGGGATGCCATTCCCGTCGCATTCATCCTGTCACCAACTCAGGTAGAAATGTCACGATGGCGCAATAAGAATCCGTTGCAGGGTCATTGAGCATGCGTCACTTAAAGATCCGAAACGAATTATTGTGGCACCTACCTAAGTAGTGATGCAACTCTACCGACAGCGTCAAAGACGCCACAAGACGTTAGCTGCTCTTGGCGCGTCGGGTATTTTATGATATCAGATCGGCAGAATTCCTTGTGGCGCTCCCCTTCATCACACTCCACTGCGCCTCCAGGATTTGCTATGCTGCCTCTCCAACCTCCCGATATCAACCTCATACTCCCCACATATTGATCCACATCACAGTATCGAAATGCTTGGCGGTCATTCCTGCCGATGTCACAGATGACAACAACAGACGAAGAAGAACACTGACGCAACGTTGATGATGTATTCAAGATCTATTCGCCTTCGGGTACAGTGACCCTTAGCTGCTGGTATGCTTCTATCTTGATTGGCTCGCCCGAAAGCTACACCTTCTGGTAGCATTCCATCATACACTACGGACTACCTAATGGCAAACTCAAACCTCTGACAACGAAACAATTTGCTCTAACACGGTCCGAAAGGCTAATGTAGCTATGGACCTACACAAACATATAAGGCTCTCGCTTGACCGTCCGTAGCACCAAGTAAACGACAAACAAGTCGTAGCCAACAGTTCATCCATCCTCAAGTTCAAGTCAAAGCTCTACATCAAGATATCAAGATGCTAGCCAAGCGCGTATTCCCAGTCGCTTTGCTTTCCATCCTCGCAGCACCTTCTCCGGTTGCAGTCGAACGAGACACCAAGGACTCTGCCCCTCTCTTGACTGCCATATCAAACGACCCAGACCTTTCCATCTTCTACAGCCTCATCAAGAGCACGGGTGGCAGCAGCGGAATTCCTGGTCCGCAATTCGAAGAGCGATTCAACAACCTCACTGATGGACGCAAGTACACGGCATTTGCACCCGCCAACTCGGTAAGCAAAAATACCGAATGCTGCCTTACGTTATAGATTGCTGACTTGTACAGGCTTTCAAGAATCTGCCTCAAGAACTAAGCACAGCTTTGACGGCACCAGCATCGTATTCGCTGCTCGAGTTCATCCTGCGAAGCCACATCGTACAAGGATCGATCACAACGGAAGATGTCAAGACTTCGGGCAAATCTGTCACCGCTATCGAAGGCACACCTCTTACGTTCAACTCGGCGGGAGAGACTGTCTCGGTCAACAAGCAAGCCAACCTAGTTTCTGATTCGAGAACCGAAGTCGGAAACGGAGCCATCTTCAAAATCACCTCAGTTCTTGACTCCTTCGCTGGACTCTACGGGGCTGACAGTCTCAACAACACTACATCTACCGTCTACCCCGCGTCTCAGAACGAAGGCTCCATCGCATCAGCCCTCGCTTCCCAAAAAGATCTATCGACATACGTAGAGCTCCTAAACGCGACATCTCCCGATTTCCTCTACCTCCTCGACGCATCTCTCGGCCAAGGCAAGAACCTCTCCATCTTCGCGCCGCGCAACGCCGCACTCGCGGCTCTCGGACAAAGCGCAAAGGCTCTTCAGCCCAGCAACAACGCACTGTCTTCCTACCTGCTCAAGTACCCATTCATCGACACGACATCGACCGGCCAGGAGAAGTCCATCGTCGGATTCCCCGCGACCGTCCGAAGAGATGGTAAGGGCGCTATCACGAGCGTCAACAACGCTGCTGTCAAGAGCGAAGCTTACTGCGTCCCTGGTGCATGCATCTACACCGTCGACAAGTGGCTAGACCCCATCTTCGGGGCTATCAGTTCCGGAAACTCATCCGCATCTTCATCTTCAGGAGGGCCGCCGGGTATTGTTGAACATAGCGGTAGCAGCTCTTTTACGCATTGCTGCTAGTTTTTTTATGCTATTATGATGTATGAATAGAGCAAGCTTGGGATACTTTCTTCCTTCTCAACGGATATGGGCAGTTTTGTAGAGATTCAACTCTCTGCTTTTCGATCTATATGGATTGTAGTATGTAAGCGTTCTAGGTATACGAATTGACTTGTTTTGTATATATTTCTATACCAGTATCACTTGTAACGTCGCATCCCCCCACCTTTCAGCATGCAAGCCATCCTTGCTCTTCGGGCCATACCGTTCGGAACGCTACCTCCCGAGTACGACGTCTGCAGAGTTGGGAAGCAACACGGACTTCCGTTCATTTCGACGGGAGTAAACTGCCGTCGTTTGTGTATTGCCCCGGCTTCATCGACGTCACGATACTTGCTCGGTCAAATCAATCGATCGAAACTACCCTTAATCTATTTGTAACTGACCCCAGGCACGTACATCTGGCACTTAGCAGCCGGACAACGAACAAAGTGCCGAAGTCCACTCGAGGGCTTCATCTGGCTACAAGAAGACAAGAAGGAGGATCATGCACCGGTGTCATCGCTTCATTTGAGATACCCAGTGGTCCCTTAAGTGGTTCTGGTATTTCGCACACTTCACTGGGTCTTCTCGCACTGCTTCAGCCCCATCGTGTAGTTATATCATTGCGCCCAGTCTTCTTGGGAGCATCTTCCAAGTTGCAGGAGGTATCTGCATGAGGCACGCGAAAGTGTACTTTCGGACATGGCAGCACTGACGCGTGGCACAATTTTAAACCTGTACTTGGTCGGTACCAAATAGATTATACCAAGACCGAACGCACAAAAGCAACCAAAACCTAGACACAAGATGCATGTTCGCAGTTAGAAGTCAACGTCTGAAACGCCGAACAAAGTCGATTGCACAGTACTATCAAATGTATGGGTTATACACACCATGCGAGCGTAACAAAAAAGACAAATGCTACAAAGAAAGGAAGGCTCGTAAGCCAGATAAAACCATACATCAAGCATATCCATGCCGTGTAAATATCCGTATAAACGCCAGTGAGATGTGAATATTGCCACCTCGTTTCAATCCCAAACGCCAATCCCATCGCATGGGAAGTGCATAGATACAAACCCTCAGTCATCCTTGACACTCGCACTAGCATACCCATCATCTACGTCAGCGTCATCCTTCTTCTTGCTCTCGGCCAGTCCAACTAGCATCTTGCTCGCGTCGAGACAACTGCTTATTATCCTGCTCCGAACCTTGTTGGTCAGCCCACTTCTCCTGCCTGTCTCGTGACCGATCCACATGCGCAGGGAACTTGCAGTCCTCTCTAGACCACAGCTAGTCTCCTTCTTCAGCGTATCGTCTGCCATGAACTGCGTAAGAACCTTGTGAGCGGCAACGAAGCTGAGCAGTGTGGTTGTGCATTCGGGGAGGTAGGTGTTGTTGATGACAAAAATAGCGCGGCGGCGGGCTTCGGGATTCGAGGAAGCGGCCAGCGATAGGCATTTGGCCAAGGTGAGACCTTTCCGCACATCCACTGCAACAAAGCCGTTACCGACAACATTGATAAAGCCGGCATCGGCAGGCTTGGGTGACGATGGAAGGGCTTCGAGTGCTGCTGCGATGCGAGTGTTTCGGTCTTCGTCGAGTACAACAGCTTGAGCAACTAGCGCACGTAGCTGAGCCTGTGAGTTCGGTGGGGCAGCGCGGAGAGCGAGTGCTAGATCAGAGACGATGTTGTCCTTGGTTGAGCTGTTCTTTGCACCAAGTGTGGCTGCGAGTCCCTTGTTCAGAACAAGGCTAGAGTACCAGGCCGCAAGCGCATCCAATGGAGAGCAGATGGCAAAGTCCTCGACAACAGCGTCCATGGAGGTGTCTACAGTTGTCTGTTCTGCGCTTGGCCTGTTCCAAGCCAGGTTGTATGCGCGCTGCACAACTGCAGGAACAAGTACCTCATCGCATTCCCTCTCGATGAGTGCTGCCAGATGCTCTGGCAATGGCACAGCTCCATTGTTCTGCTTCGACGTGTTGATGGCGATGCGGTGCTCGCTCCGTGCCGTGTTCCAGTAGCTTCGGGCCAGTTTCGCACTCAGCTCGTTGAGCATCCACCACGAGCCATGACCTGCGTTTCCAAGTTCCCAAAGTACAATGCGAATATGCAGGGCCTTGAGCATGAGTCTGGCGGGCGTATCGGGCAAGGTACCGGAAGCGATCAAAGTAAGCACCAGACGGCTTGTGCTAATCTCAGCGTCACCACCCGTGAGCTGGGCATCCAATGCGATCTCCCAGGCTTTTACACGAGCGGCTTCTTGTTCCTTGGTGATGCCGGTGAGATAGGCGTATCCTTCCCATCCAATAAGCCTTCGCATGCTGAGCTTGAGGGTCTTGAGGCCCAGAGCAGCGAGCTCGAGGATGAAGTTGTGTTGAGGTACCCAGACTGTTTGGATTGCAGTGAGCCATGCCTTTCGACGTACTTCGACTGGAGACGCCAGTGACGGCGCCGGTGTCAACAAAACTGCGGGCGGTGATTTCCTCTTCGGTTTCGATTTGAAGTCGAGCAGCGGCGCGACGAGGTAGAAGAAGGCGGCGAATACCAACAGAAGCTTGGCTAGAGGAATCTGAGCTGTGGAGACACCCAGGGAGACACGAGGAGCAAGAATGCCGACGAGATTGACAGGCAGAGCGAATAGACCGCGTCCAGCTGGCTCTTCTTGTGACTGCTCGCGCTCTGCAAGTCCTTCCAAGATCATGAGCCCAGCAAGAGATCCGACCATGAGCTTGCCCATCATAGCACCGTTGCGTCGTCCGTTGACCATAGGCGCGCCCACTGCTGGGCGACCGCCATAGCCGGGAGGATATGCGTGTGCATAGTGCTGTTGCGGTGGGATGCCGCGCTGGAGGGCGCTGATGTTCTCTGGGACGGGTATCATTCCTTGTGGTGGTCCTGACATGGGCATACTGTGTGTCGGCGTGAAAGGATCCTTGTGGAATCTTGAACCATCTGGCGTGCTGACAGTGCCGTGTAGTGTTATGGGACCCGAAATGGCCATCTTTTCGTAGCTCTCGACCCTGCCTTTCATAGTGTTGAGCTCATCTTGTAGGCGTTTGTTGCGCTTCTCAAGATGTCGGATGTACTCAGTGGCTTTAGAAAGGACGGTCGCTTTGTTGAGCTTGTGTGCGGGCGTGAGGCCTTCAAGGTCCTCAGGGTCGTCGTCTTCTTCCGTACCGTTCGGCCGCGACATGACGCGAAGACTTGGGACACCTTGTATGTCGA
>Ga0265797_10004921_pt1 | contig 19940 bp, 14 predicted proteins | sample P2T30metagenome_FD_192433 | JGI IMG/M metagenome (GOLD analysis project Ga0265797, IMG submission 192433) | Plant litter microbial communities from East Loma Ridge, Irvine, California - P2 T30 | ecosystem: Environmental > Terrestrial > Plant litter > Unclassified | place: USA: California...
GCGACGGGTTGCGTCTGCGCGGACGCGGATCCCGCCAGCAGCGCGCCGAGTGCAACACCGGCGTTCAACAAGATCATGACGGATTTCGGCTGTGCCACGGTGTCATCCCCTCCTGCGGCGCCCGCTTAATGCGCCCGGTATGATCCGGGTTGTGCGCCTTGGTTCCAGTCTATACTGAAACCTGAACCAGTATTCAATTTGTGTATCGAGGCAGACAGAATGGCGAAGGCGCAGGAGACGACGCCGTCAGACCCGGCGGTCATCGGCGACAGCAAGGTTCCGCGTACCGATCGTGGCCGCCGGACGATGCGCGCGATCCTCGACGCCGCCGCGATCGAGTTCGGCGACAACGGATTCCACCAAGCCTCGATCAGCGACATCACGCGGCGCGCCGGCGTCGCGCTCGGCAGCTTCTACACCTATTTCGACTCAAAGGACGCGGTGTTCCGCGCGCTCGTCCGCGACATGTCCGACCAGGTTCGCGATCATGTCGCCCCGGCGATCCTGTCCGCACCCGATCAGATCGCGGCCGAGCAGGCGGGGCTTCGCGAATTCATCAGCTTCGTCCGTGACCACAAGGAAATCTACCGGATCATCGACGAGTCGGAATTCGTCGATCCAGAGAGCTTTCGCCTCCATTATGCGACCACGGCGGACCGGATCACGCGTCGCCTGCGAAAGGCCGCGGACCGCGGCGAGGTCAAGTGCGACGTCAGCGAGGTCCATGGCTGGGCAATCATGGGGATGAACGTGTTCCTCGGACTTCGCTACGGCGTCTGGAGCGAAGACGAGACACCCGATGATATCGCGAAGGTCGTCGCAAAAATGCTGAAGGATGGCATCTTACGCAGCCCAGATGACCGGGCCATGTCCAAGGTCAAGACTTGATGGGCCGATTGGGTACACGACCCCCAAGACGACATTCAGCCGTCGTTGCGTGTTCCCCGATTTCACACATCCGTCCATGTCCGCCGCACCTCGCGAAGGGCGATCGCAGAATGGCAAGAAGTGGGACTTTGAAACCATTCGCTGCTTGCCCCGCGAACGGCTGCTTCAAGCGAAACCGGACATCAAACCTCCATGCGACCTCCAGCTTGGAACGAAAAGATCTGGCAGCGAGCCGGCGACCGGTCAAATCGCTGCTGAAGGCACCGCGAGCATGCCGACGCCGAGTGCGCCGCTGCCGCTAATCTCGTATGCAAACTGGGCAAGTCGCGACGCGCGTTGCGCACGCATTGCCTCTCCGACCAAGATCAATGCAGGGCCGGCACCCGAGGCGCGGTCGATCACGAGTGCCAGCAAATCAAGTCGGGTATGGACGAGACGTTCCGACTGAAGGCTGACATCGCTCGCGATCAGCACCGGAGTCGCCGGGTCGAGGCCGTTCGCGATCAGCTGGCTCGCGATGACGGTTGCGGCTCCTCGTCCCATGTAAAAGGCAATTGTCGCCGAGGAATCTGACAGCGTAGCCCAGTCGAGATCCAGCGTCTCGCCAGCGCGCGCGTGCGCGGTGACGAACCGCACCTGGCGGGCCGAGCCGCGCAGCGTCAGCGACAGGCACGCGCTGGCGGCGGCGGCACTGGCGGCGGTGATGCCGGGGCAGATGTGGACACGGAAGCCGTGTGCGGTCAGCGCGTCGATCTCCTCGGTCGAGCGGCCGAAGATCGACGGATCGCCGCCCTTTAACCGCACCACCCGCTCCCCTGCGCGCGCCGCCGCGACCAGCAGTGCGTCGATCGCGGGCTGCGTCTTGGAGTGTCGCCCCGAGCGCTTGCCGACCGAGACGCGCCGGACGTGCGGCGGGATCAGCTCGAGCACCCCCGGCCCGACGAGCGCGTCGTAGAAGACGATGCTCGCCGCGCCGATCAGTTTCTCGGCCTTGCGCGTCAGCAGGTCGGGGTCGCCGGGGCCGGCGCCGACCAGCCACACGTCGCCGGGTGCGATGAGCTCAGACATGGGAACTCTCCTGGACGGGCAGCAATTTGGCGATGGCGGGGCGGCACGACCCGCAATTGGTGCCGGCATTGAGCGCGGCGCCTACGCCCGCGACGCTGACGAGCCGCTGGTCGGTGATCGCGGCGAGCAAGGTGTTGAGCCCGGCGTCGAAACACACGCAGACGATCGGCCCGCGATCGGGCGCCGGCGTGGCCGGGCGACCGGCGAGCACTTCGAACGACGATGCGTCGGGCATGCCGAGCTGATCGAGCAGCCAGTCGCGCGGCGGCAGCCCCGCGCCCCGCGAGACGAACAAGGCTGCCTCGAGCTGGCCGTCCGAAACCACCGCCGCCCGCACCACGCCGCGCCGCGCGTCGATCATCTCGGCGCGCTCGCCGGCTGGCAACAGCGCGGTGAGCGCGGCGGGATCGCCCTCCCCCGCCAGTTCGATCAGCCAGCCATGCGCGGTGCGGATCCGCGTCCAATAGGCGCAATCGGGCGCGCTCGGCCGTTCGCGCGACACGAGGAAGCCGGTCCAGTCGGGCTTGTACGATCCGGCGCGCGCGGGGGTGTTCTTGAAGCCGGGCTGGCCCGAGACGGGGTCGCGCGCCTTGCCGGGGAGCAAACCGACGCGGCCACCCGCGCTCGTCTGGTCGGTCCAGTGGATCGGCACGAACAGCTCGCGGCGGCGCTGGTCGGGGGTGATCGCGACGCGGAAGATGCTCGCGCCGTTCGGCGTCTCGACCCGTGCGAGCGCGCCGTCGGCAAGGCCGAGCCGCTGCGCGGTATCGGGATGGACCTCGACCAGCGGCTCGCGGCGGTGCTGCGACAGCTTGGGCGACAGGCCGGTGCGTGTCATCGTGTGCCACTGGTCGCGGTAGCGCCCGGTGTTGAGGCGCAACGGGTAAGCGCGGCTGGCATCGTCGCGCGGCGCGTGGACGACGGGCACGAGCCGCGCCTTGCCGTCGGGCGTCGAAAAGGCACGTTCGGCGAACGGCGAGGTGCCGCCCCATTGGAACGGCGCCATTGCGGCATAGGCGACGTCGGAGATCATTGCCTGGCCGGAAATATCGAGCAGCCGCGTGCCGCCATTCTCGAACCCGGTCTGCGCGGCGAATTCGCGGAAGACGATCGCGGCGCTGGAATAGTCGAAGCCGGCGAACCCCATGCGCTGTGCGACCTTCGCAATCGCCCACCAGTCGGCGCGCGCCTCGCCCGGCGGCGGCAAGAAACCGCGCTGGCGCGATACGCGGCGCTCGGAATTGGTGACCGTGCCGTCCTTCTCGCCCCAGCCGAGCGCGGGCAGCTTCACCTGCGCAAACCGCAGCGTGTCGGTCTCGGCGATGCAGTCCGACACCACGACGAACGGGCAATTGGCGAGTGCGACGCGCGCCATGCGGGCATCGGGCATCGACACGGCGGGGTTGGTCGCCATGATCCACACCGCCTTGATCCTGCCCTTGGCCATCGCTTCGAACATGTCGACCGCCTTCAGCCCCGGCCCCGCACAGATCGTCGGCGACTGCCAGAAACGCTGCGCGCGGTCGCGCTCGGCCTCCGAAAACCCCATGTGCACGGCAAGCGTCGAGGCGAGCCCGCCGACCTCGCGCCCGCCCATCGCATTGGGCTGGCCGGTGATGCTGAACGGCCCCGCGCCGGGCATGCCGATCCGGCCGGTGGCGAGGTGGAGGTTGATGATCGCGTTGGTCTTGTCGGTGCCGCTGGTCGACTGGTTCACGCCCTGGCTGAACAGCGTGATCGTGCGCGGGTGATCCGCGAACAGATCGTAGAACGCCTGCAGGTCGGCGCTCGCGATGTCGCAGATGCGCGCGACGTCGGGGTTCGGCAGCGTCTTCCAGAAGCCGTCGGGGACATGCACGCGCTCGGCGAGCGCCTTGCCGTCGAGCCGCCAGCTATCGCGCATATACGCGAGCAGTCCGGTGAACAAAGCGACGTCGCTGTCGGGCGCGATCGCGAGATGGAGATCGGCGCGCTCGGCAGTCTCGGTGCGGCGCGGGTCGATCACCACCAGCTTGGTCCCGCGCGCCGCCCGCGCCGCCTCGATCCGCTGCCAGATCACCGGATGGCACCAGGCGGTGTTCGATCCGACCAGCACGATCAGGTCGGCGGCGTCGAGGTCGTCATAGCTGCACGGCACGACATCCTCGCCGAACGCACGGACGTGCGCCGCCACCGCGCTCGCCATGCACAGCCGCGAATTGGTGTCGATATTGGCGGTGCCGATAAAGCCCTTCATCAGCTTGTTGGCGACGTAATAATCCTCGGTCAGCATCTGGCCCGAGGCGTAGAAGGCGACGCTGTCGGGGCCATATTCGGCGATCGTCGCGGCGAAGCGCTGCGCGACATGGTCGAGCGCGTCGTCCCAGCTGGTCTGGCGGGTGCCGATCATCGGGTGAAGCAGGCGGCCCTCGAGGCCGATCGTCTCGCCGAGATGGGTGCCCTTGGAGCAGAGCTTGCCGAAATTGGCGGGGTGGTCGGGGTCGCCGGCGATCGTCGCGGTTCGGCCGCCGGTCGGCGTGGCGAGCACGCCGCAGCCGACACCGCAATAAGCGCATGTCGTCCTTACACTTAGCCCCTCCCCTGAAGGGAAGGGGCTTATCATGCCGCTACCCCCGCAAGCGCTTCAGCCCGGCCGATCAGGATCCGCCCGCCATCAATCTTGACCGGGATCACCGGCACGCACCCCTTGTCTTCGCCGAGCGCCTCGCCCGTCACCAGCGAGATCCGCCAGTTATGCAACGGGCACGTCACCGTGGTGTCGTGGACGATCCCCTGGCTGAGTGGCCCCTGTTTGTGCGGGCATTGGTTGGCGAGCGCATAGATCTCGCCATTGGCGGTGTGGAAGATCGCGATCTCGCGCCCGCCGCGTACCGGCAGCGTCCGCGCGCCGAGCGCGGGGAGCTGATCGACCGGGCCGATGTCGAGCCATTCGCCGACCGCGCTCATGCCGTCACCAACGCAGGCGCCGCCAGCGGACGGATCTCAGCGAGATGCTGGTGGAGTTTGTAATCCTCCCCCGCAGCGCGCTTCGCCCAGGGATCGTCCTGCATGAAGCGCTGCGAATAATGGAAGCGCGCGGTCAGCGCCTCGCGGCCCTCCACGTCCTCGACGATCCGCGTCTTGATATAGTCGAGCCCGACGCGCTCGACCCACGGCGCGGTGCGATCGAGATAGCGCGCTTCCTCGCGGTAGAGCTGGATGAACGCCGCGCAGTGATCGAGCGCCTCCTGCTCGGTCGCGACCTTGCACAGGAAATCGGTGCCGCGCAGCTTGATCCCGCCATTGCCGCCGATCGAGAGCTCGTAGCCGCTGTCGACGCAGATCACGCCGAAATCCTTGATCGTCGCCTCGGCGCAGTTGCGCGGACAACCCGACACCGCGATCTTGAACTTGTGCGGCATGAAGCTACCCCAGGTCATTTGCTCGGTCTTGATCCCGAGCCTGGTCGAATCCTGCGTGCCGAAGCGGCACCATTCGGACCCGACGCACGTCTTCACGGTGCGCAGCGCCTTGGCATAGGCATGCCCGCTGACCATCCCCGCCGCGTTGAGATCGGCCCACACCGCGGGCAGATCCTCTTTCTTGATCCCGAAAATGTCGAGTCGCTGGCCGCCGGTCACCTTGACCATCCGCGCCTCATATTTCTCGGCGACATCGGCGATCGCGCGCAACTCCTTGGGGTTGGTGACCCCGCCCCACATCCGCGGGACGACCGAATAGGTGCCGTCCTTCTGGATGTTGGCGTGCATCCGCTCGTTGACGAAGCGCGACTGGTTGTCGTCGACGAACTCGCCAGGCCAGGCGCAGAGCAGATAGTAATTGAGCGCAGGCCGGCACGACGAGCAGCCATCGGGCGTCGTCCAGTGCAGCGCCTGCATCACCTGCGGGATCGCCTTGAGCTCTTTTTCGAGAATCAGCCGGCGGACGTCCTCATGCGTGAAGCTGGTGCATTTGCAAACGGTCGGCGCGCTGCGCTCGCCGTCGAACGCGTCACCCAGCGTGACCGCGAGCAGCCCCTCGACCAGTGGCGTGCACGACCCGCACGAGGCCGAGGCCTTGGTGCACGCGCGGACCGCGTCGAGCGTGCACGCGCCGCCCGCGATCGCGCCGACCACCCTGCCCTTGCTGACGCCGTTGCAGCCGCAGATCTCGGCATCGTCCGCCAAAGCCGCGACCGCCGCGTTAGGGTTTACCGATGCCGCTCCTCCGCTGGCGAACGCCTGGCCGAAGATCAGCGCGTCGCGGATTTCGGCGACGTCCTGCTGCTTCTTGAGCAGGTCGAAATACCAGTTGCCGTCCTGCGTATCTCCGTAAAGCACCGTACCCACGACGCGGTCGTCCTTGACCACGACGCGCTTGTAGATGCCGCGTGCCGCATCGCGCATGACGATGTCCTCGCAGCCTTCGCCGCCCGAGAAGTCACCCGCCGAGAAGACGTCGATCCCCGAGACCTTCAGCTTGGTCGAGGTGACCGAGCCGGTATAGCCCGAGGGTGTCGCGACGAGCCCGTCGGCGAGGCTGCGGCACATCTCCCACAGCGGCGCGACGAGGCCATAGACGAGGCCGTTATGCTCGACGCATTCGCCGACCGCGAGCACGTTGGCGTCCGAGGTGACGAGGTGATCATCGACATGGATGCCGCGCCCGATCGCCAGCCCCGCGGTGCGCGCGAGCTTGACGTTGGGGCGGATGCCGACCGCCATCACCACCAGCGTCGCCGGGATCTCCTGCCCCGTCTTGAGACGGACGCCCTCGACCTTGCCCTGGCCGTAGATTTCGGCGGTATCCGCGCCGGTCAGGATCGTCTGCCCCCGCGCCTCGAGCGCGGCCTTGAGCAGCCACCCGGCCGCTTCGTCGAGCTGACGCTCCATCAGCGTCGGCATGATGTGAAGCACCGTCACCTTCATGCCGCGCAGCGACAGGCCGTGCGCCGCCTCGAGCCCGAGCAGCCCGCCGCCGATCACCACCGCGTCTCCGCCCGCGTCCGCCGCGCGCAGCATCGCGCCGACATCGTCCATGTCGCGGAAGGTGACGACACCTTGCAAATCATGCCCCGGCACCGGGATGATGAACGGGTCCGAGCCCGTCGCGAGGATCAGCTTGTCGTAGCTTTCGACCCTGCCCGAGCGCGCGGTGACGGTCTGGATCTTGCGGTCGATCGCGACGACGGGATCGCTCGCCACCAGCTCGATCGCATTGTCGGCATACCAGGCGAGATCGTTGATCACGATGTCGTCGAACGCCTTGTCCCCGGCGAGCAGCGGCGAGAGCATGATGCGGTTGTAGTTCACGTGCGGCTCGGCGCCGAAGATCGTGATGCGATAGCGGGTCGCGTCGCGCGCGAGGATTTCCTCGATCGCGCGACAGCCCGCCATGCCGTTGCCGATGACGATGAGATGCGGTTTGGTCATGACAGAGCCCAGTCTAAGGAAAGCCACAGTTTTCTGGTGTCGGTCGCGAAGCGGTCGGCGCGATAGTCGGCATATTTTAGCAGCGCGGTGTATCTGCCCTTGCGGACGCTGATCTGCGCATCGACCTCGTCACCGTAATGATAGGCAAATCCCGTCAGCGTGCCGGGGCTGGTCTTGTACGCCGGGTTGATCGCGAGCGTCGCCTCGGATTCAGCGAGGAAGCTGAAATCGCTGAGCTTCGCCTCAAACCCGCTGCGGACCCTGACTGTGACCGCGTCGGCATCCTTGGCAAGCGGCACTTGCTCGACATGTTCATAGCGCAGGCGGGCATCGATCAGCGGGGTAAATGTGAGCGGATTGGCAAGGGCCGGTGTCGCCACCAGCCCTCCCAATGCGAGGAGCGACAGCGCGCGCATCAGATCCGCGCTCCGCTTGCCGCGGTCCAGCTGCCGCGCCAGTGGCGCTTGACCTTGAGGATCCCGAGCAAGGCGATAACCGCGAGCCCGGCGAAGATCAGGAAGCCCGGCGACGTGCTGCCGGTCCATTGCTTGGCGAAGCCGAGCGAGGACGCGAGGTAGAAGCCGCCGATCCCGCCGCCGAAGCCGACCAGCCCGGTCATCACGCCGATCTCGCTGCGGAAGCGCTGCGGCACGAGCTGGAACACCGCGCCGTTGCCAAAGCCGAGCGTCGCCATCACCAGCAGGAACAGGCCGAGCGAGACGAGCAGCGAGGCAGGCGCAGTGCTGATCGCGACCAGCGTGATCGCCGCGAGCAGATAGACCGCGGTCAATGCGCTGATCCCGCCGATTCTGTCCGCCACCGCGCCGCCGATCGGCCGCACCAGCGATCCCGTGAAAACGCACGCCGCGGTACAATAGCCTGCCATTACCGGGGTCAGTCCGAAACGGTCGGTGAAATAGACCGGCAGGCTGGCGGCGAGCCCGACAAAGCCGCCAAAGGTGACGCCGTAGAACAGCATGAACCACCAGGTGTCGGCTTCCTTGAGCACCGAGAGATAGGCGGCGAACGGCTTGGGCGCTGGCTGGCTCGGCGAATCCTTCGCCATCACCATGTAGAGCAGGAACACGATCGCCAGCGGGATCACCGCAAGCCCCAGCACCGCGTTCCACCCGAACGCCTTGGCGAGCAGCGGCGCGAACAGCGATGCGAACACCGTGCCCGAATTGCCCATCCCGGCGATGCCCATCGCCTTGCCCTGATGCTCGGCCGGATACCAGCGCGACGCCAAGGGCAAAGCGACCGCGAAGCTCGCCCCGGCAAAGCCGAGCACGACGCCGAGCGCGAGCGTACCCTCGAAGCTGTGGACCCCGAACAGCCAGCCGATCGACAGGCCCGCGATGACGATGATCTGCCCGATCGCCCCGGTCTTTTTCGGCCCGATCTTGTCGACGAGCAGCCCGTTGACGAGCCGCAACACCGCGCCGGCGAGCGTCGGCACGGCCACCATCAGCCCCTTCTCGGCGGGCGACAGCGCCAGCTCCTTGGCGATGATCGGCGCGAGCGGGCCGAGCAGCACCCACACCATGAAGGCGAGATCGAAATAGAGAAACGCGGCGATCAGCGTCGGGCGATGCCCGCTCTGCCAGAAGCCGGTGGCACCCGGCGCGGTCGGCTTCGCCCTGGCACGCGTGCCGGTCCCCGCCAGCCCCGCGTCAAACGCTGTCTGCAGCTGCGTCATCGTCCCGATTCCCCCCTCGAGCAAACGCAAAAAAGCCGCCGCGGCGCTCGATCATGCGAGACGCGACGGCGACTTTGCCAGATTGTTGGTGATGCCGAAGACGCTACCCCGTTGCAGCGTCTCGACGATGACCGAAAGCTGCATCGATTCGCGCCGCAACGCAACAATTTTCTGCGACGCGGTGCTTAAAGCTCAGAATCCACCCAGATAGCCGGCCAGATCGGCGGGATCGAAGCTGCGCGCATCGAAGAATCGGTCTGCGCCGAGGATCAGCCGACCCTGTGTGGTACCCACGCCCAGCGCCTCGATGATCCCGCCCTCGAGCTTCGAGCTCGCCCCCGGCAGCGGGACGCCCAGCGGCCGCAGCGCGGCGCGATAGACGTCGGGGCGGAAGACGCGCTGCGCGGCGTCATAGCTGGTGGCATTTGCCGGGACATGGCCCGCGATCGTCATCTGCGCATAGAGCCACGCCGCCTGGCTGACCCACGGAAAATTGGCCGCTTCACGATGCTGGAACATGAAGTCGGGCACGTCGATCGGCGCCGCTCCTTGCGCAAACACGATGCGGTCCGAGATCGCGTGGCCGATCAGCGTCGCCGATCCATCGAGATAGGCCGGACCCGCAAGGATTGCGGCAATGTCCTCGCGCCGGGCCGGATCGACGAAAGCGACGCCCGCGCGGTACAGCGCGCGTAGCAGGCGGTGGGTAAGGTCGGGATTCTCCTCCATCCGCGCGGTCCGCATCGCCAGCACCTTCTCGACGCCGCGCAGCCAGATCTGCGACGTCACCGCGACAATCACGCCAACGCCGCGATCGACCGCGACGCTGTTCCACGGCTCGCCGACGCAGATCCCGTCAATCTCGCCCGCGGCAAGCGCGTCGGCGGCGAAGGGCGGTGCGACCGTGACGATCGCGACGTCGGCATCGGGATCAATCCCGCAGCCGATCAGCCAGTAGCGCAGCATGTAATTGTGGCTCGAATAGCGATGCACCACACCAAAGCGCAACGGCGTGCCGCGCTCGCGCGCCGCCTGCGCGACGATCGCAAGCCGCGCCCCGATCGCCGCGACATCGCCCGGCGCGCCCACGGCTGTGACCTGCGCGGCAAGATCGGGCCGCAGCGTGATCGCGTTGCCGTTGAGCCCAAGCACGAACGGAACCGACAGCGGCGTCGCCGGCCGCCCCAGTCCCAGCGTCGTCGCGATCGCGAGCGGCGCGAGCAGATGTGCGGCATCGCTATGGCCATAGAGCAGCCGGTCGTTGACCGTGGCCCAGCTGATGTCGCGGATCAGCTCGAGCGAGATGCCCTCGGCCTCGGCAAACCCGAGTTCGCGTGCAAGGATCGGCAAGGCGGCGTCGACCAGCGGCAAAAAACCGATGCGGAACGGCGTGGTCGTCATAAATCCCCCATCAGCCGGTTGGCGGTGACGATCGCGTCGGCGACATCGCCGATCCGCCGCCCGCTATCCATCGCCGCCTTGCGCAGCGCGGCGTACGCTGCTGGCTCGTCGATCCCGCGCTTCTTCATCAGCAGCGCCTTGGCCTCGTCGATCGCCTTGCGCTCAGCCAGCGCGCTGCGCGCTTCGTCGAGTTCGGTGCGCAGCCGCGAATAGGCGCGAAACCGGCGGATCGCGAGTTCGAGGATCGGCCGGATCCGCTCCTTCTTCAGCCCGTCGACGACATAGGCGGAAACGCCCGCGTCGATCGCCGCCTCGATCCCCGCCACGTCGCTCTGGTCGACGAACATCGCGACCGGCCGCGCCATTGCCTTGGACAAGGCGAGCAGTTCTTCCAACTCGTCGCGGTGCGGATTGGCGAGGTTGATCAACACGACATCGGGCGACAGCGCCTCGAGCCGCGCGGCGATCCCGCGTCGATCGACGAAGATCGTGACATCGCTCAGGCCCGCATCGCGCAGCCCTTCCTCGATCACCGCCGCGCGCGCGGCACTTTCATCGACAATCGCGATCCGCAAATGCGTGTCCCCCGTGACGCCCTTAGACCGATGACATAGAAGACCAAAGCTGATTGAGCGGACGATCTCCTGAAGCCCTGAGCACGTTTACGACGACAGATTCTGAGACTGCAAATGCATCATGGAAGCGGCGATAGCGGGCGCACTGCCGGCCGGGCGCTCAGCGCAGCCTGACCGGCAGCTTCTGTCACTATCGGACGTCTACCGAAACTGATTCGAATGACCGGCTGGGGCCGATACCGGCCTCGCCGAGAGCCCGATTAGCCAGACCCAAATTCGGTCATTCGCGCGGACTTCCCCGCTCCCCAGCTTCAGTCATTCGTTCATCTCCGCGCGGACCGCTTTCGTTGTCCGGTGTTCGACCATGAACGTCATGATGGGAAGGATTGCTGACCGTCCGCTTACGGGAAGGCCCGTGGCAATAACCGATATCGCGAGACTGCCGCTTTCTGCAAAGAGGACGGTCGATCGGAAATAAAGTTGCCAGGCGATCCGCTCGCCGATAACATCGTACCAGCAACGATGGGGGGAGCCAATGCTGTGCCGACTATTCGCAGGCTACTATCAGTTGTTGCCGCCTTGTCCGCATTGATGCCTATGACTATCTCCGCAGAACCGATCGGCAGAATTACCGGTATAGGTGGCATATTCTTTAAGAGCAAGGCGCCGAAAGCCCTCATGGCATGGTATCGCGATGTTCTCGGCCTCAAAGTTGAGGCGTGGGGCGGAGTCGTGCTGCCCTATGACGCGCCGGAGCACCCGCCAGTACTCACTCTGAATGTATTTCTGGAGGGATCCAACTACATGGAACCCTCAAAGCGCGAGTTCATGCTGAATTTCGCGGTAGATGACCTGGACGCGTTCGTTGATCGTCTGAAAGCCAAGGGCGTCGCGATACTTAAAAGGGATGACACCGACGCAATCGGGAAATTTGCGTGGATCGTTGATCCGGACGGGACCAAGATAGAGTTGTGGGAGCCGAAGGCCGAGACTGCATCAAAGTAAGCCCTTCTCGACAGAAATCGGCAGTTTCGGACGCTCGCCGAGAATTGCGGTGGCGCGCACCCCGGCTCCGCGAACGCCAAATCGCGTCCTGCCGTGCGATTCTACCGCAACTAACAGCCGCGGAACGTACGCTATGAGAGAAGAACGGCCATTTGTTCAGGCTCAACGTCAGCAGCGCGGCGGTCAGGTTCGATCCACCGTCTCCAATGGAAGCCTGATAGGCTAAATAGCCACGAAATCGGGGAAATCGATGGTCAGGATCGCACCTCGCTCCGGAGCTTCGCGCGATCTGATGCTGATCTTTCCGCCGATTTCCATGACGATCTGCCGGGAGATATAGAGGCCAAGACCTGTCCCGCGATCCGTCTCCTTGGTGGTCATGAAGGCATCGAATGCCCGGTCCGGATGACTCAAAGACAGCCCGGCGCCATTGTCCACAATACTGATGCGGACGCCGCTCTCTGAGACAGTTACCTCCAGTTCGACGGCACCGGTCAGACTGGCGTCCTCGGCTTCGCGTCGCGTTGCGATGGAGTCGACCGCGTTCTGAATGGCGTTGACGAGCACCTGCTCGAGGCCGACGCGCGGAGCAAGGAGCAGAACCGGCGGCCCGTCTGGCAACGTCATTTTCACGCCGACATCGTGCTGGATCAGCAGCGGCCGCATGAAGGACAATGTTGTGCTGACGACGTCGCCCAGATCAAGCGGTTCGGGGCTGTCATTCTCGATCCGAGCGTAGCGCGAAATACGCGCAATGATATCGCGTGCGCGGTTTACCTGTTCGCTGATCCGGTCAAACTTGTCGCGAGCACGCGCCGCACCATCGGGACTCGCCTGATCGAGCAACAATCGGCCATTTTCGGCAGAAAGCGAGATGGTGAAGAGAGGTTGTTTGAGTTCATGACTCAGGGCTGAGGCCATACCCCCGAGCTCGACGAGACGCGCCTGCTGAAGCATCCGATTCTGCGCCAGCTTCGACTGCCGGAGGCGCACCAACCACCCCGAACGCCAATGGCCGGGAGCCAGGAGGTCGCGACCGACGAAGAGATACCAATCACTCGATTCCTGGTCTGCAAGCCGAAACTCGACAAACGCCTCGGCATCATCGCAGATGTCTGCAAAAGCTAGACAATCATTGGTATGGATCGCTTCGGACCGCTCCTGCGCAACCCGTTCGATGTTCATGTCCAGAAAAGCGAGGGTGCCCGTGGCAGCGTCGAAGCGGATATCCGCCGCAAGGCTCAGGTCCATTTCCTTCTTGAGTTCGATGAATGCCCGGGCAATTCGCAAGCGCTCTTGCACCAACTCGGCAAAGCTGTTGTTCGCGGTGACGATAGCTGCGATCGGGCGGTCGAACTCGTTGAATGTAAGCTTTTGAGGCAGCGAAAGGCCAGGCTGGCCGAACCCTTCCGCGACTTCCTTCCAGGCCTGCAGCGAACGACGCAGGGCGCGCGTGATGAGCAGCTGCAGCAAGATCGACACGACGAGAATGACACCCAGGCCGAGCATCTCTAGAAGCACCACGCGATAGGCACTCTCGGCAGCGGGTCGGGTTGAGTAGAGATAGAAATATTTGCGGTCAGGAAGAGTGTAACGGCCGAGCTGGCACGCGGTAACCCAGTAGGCGAACGTATTGCGGTCGTTCGGCCCCGTCACTTGCAGTCCATCATCGATCCGTGTGCAGCCGAAAAGCTGCATCGCTTGTGCGGAGCGCAGGCTGCTTTCGTCGTCCGAGATAAGTAGTCGTTGGGGGTGCCTTCCTGTATTGTGCGTTTCTGCCACGCCCAAGAACCCATTTCCGGTCACGAGCCCGCGACCGATCCGCACCTCAGCCAGAAGCGCGGTTTCGGCCATGAAGGATTTAAATTCTTCCGGAAAGCGCCGGACACTGCTGACAAACATGACGAGCGCGCACGCGAGCACGATGAGTGTAATGGATGCCGGCAAGAGCTGGGCGAGGCTGATCGTGCGGCGCAGCGAGACCCGACCGGCTGGAAGGTTCACGACGAAGAGTGACAGCGCTAGATCGACCAGCGCTGCCATCAACACATCGTTGAGAAGCTTGCGGATCATCGTCAGCGCGAAAATCGTTAGCGACGCATCGTAGTTGATGCGCAGGAATAGAAACCCCGCCGCCGTCCCGATGGTAAGCAAAAAGACGGCGGTGGCGATGGCGAGCGACGAGCCAGCGAAGCGATTCCAATTGATGAAGACTACATGTCCCAGCGCCAGCGCAATGGTAAAGATATGGCCCCACCAGAACCAGGATGACGCCATCGTTAGCAATACCATGGGAATGGCTAGCCGCAGCCCGCCCAACCTGTATGCGAGAAGGTAGAAAAGGGGGCCGAGATACATTTCGAACCCGGGCGCAAGAATAATGCGGAAGGAACTCGCGCCGATGGCCACGGCCAAAAGGACGATCGTCAGAGCCCATCCCTGGACGGTCATTTGCCGTAGCGGCTCTGCGGCTAGTTGAGACTCGCCGCCGTGGCGTAAGCGGTTGACGATGTCATTCATCAACCCCGCCCGTCTTGTGTAAGCAGTGACAAAAGAAATTCGATGTCGACCGGCTTGAAAAGGACATGAAGATCCTGCTTCCTGGTTTCATGCTCTATCTGTTCAGTCAGATCGGTGTGGCCTGTCATCAGGATTATGGTGTTCACCTTTGCCTGCAGATCCGGGTCGGCTCGAATTGCACGGACCAGGTCGAGGCCACTGCCGTCTCGCAAGCGGAGGTCCGTCAACAGGGTTACGTGGCTGGAACCTTGCTTTAAGCTCTCCAGGGCAAGGGCCACACACGCTGCGCCGCTAACCGCGAACGAGCGCAATTCCAACATTTCAACCAACTCCTCCCGGACGTCGGTCTCGTCCTCGACGACCAAGATCATTGTTGGGCACTTTCAATGGTGACGCAAGCTCAAGATAAGAACGCGAAGTTTTTAACGTGTAAATGGCGACGCGAATAAATGTCGACCTTGATGAGCCTGCGCCTCAACCGTGACGTCCCCGCTCGTACGGCGCTGCCGCAACACTTCTCTCGCAAGCAAATGCGCTGCCGACTACGAATGACCGCGTCTCTCTCGCGGTCCACGTCAACAGAGGCAGGCCTCTCTCCGCCACAGCGAGTGCGAAGGCCTGACGAAACGGTAGCTAAACCAAGACAAAAAGCCGTTTTTCTGCTGGGCTTAAGATCGTCACCCGGGATTCGTGCTTCTCTCAGGGGTCGGCACGAACCCGACATAAACAGATGTCCGGTACCGGCGCGCGCGAAACGGCGGCTAAGCGTTTGGAACTGGGAGCGGGATCGACATTCTCAGCCGGTCATTCAGATCAGGTATTTGCCGAGGCGCGCCCTATCACGGCAGCGATAGCGCCGAGTGCCATTTCGACAGGCTGGCAATCTGATTCGAAGCTTCGTGCGCTGAGACGCGCGCGGCCCGTCAGGCTGGATCTAGCTGGCCGAGTGCGACTCCCGAAATACAACAGATTTTTGCAAGAACCACAACCGATATGGTGCCGTCCTCGAAATAGGGTTAATGTTTCGCATCCGGATCGATCCCGCTGGCAGGGAGCCCTTTATGGAAGACGCAAACGAGGACGGTCACAGCATCGAGCCTCTCGCCAAGGGGCGCCGCGCCGACGTTCTCATGGCGGTCCCGAACGGAAACGCCGCCCTTATCCAGATGGCGGAATACACCGGCGACCTGATCGGCCTTTGCGACGCCGGCGGTCGACTCACCTATCTCAATCCGGCCGGCCGACGCTTGATCGGAGTCGAGGCGGCCGACATTTTCCCGATGCGGCTGACCGATTACGTCGTTCCGGAACAACGCCACCTCGTCGACAAGGTCGTCGTGCCGACAGCGAGGCGGGACGGCGTGTGGGAGGGCGAGATGCAGCTCGTCAATCTGAAGACTGACGACATCATCGACGTCCAGCGCTCGACATTCGCGACGCGCGATGAGCGCGGCGAAATCACCGGCTTCGTATCGGTCATGCGCGACATCACGCATGACAAGGTCCAGAAAGGCCGGCTTCGCCGCCAGATCGAGACGTTCGAAGCGCTGATCGCGAACAACCCTCTCGAAATCTGCCTGGTCGATGCGGATTTCAGGCTGCGCGTAGTCAGCCGCGGCGCCCGGACGGTATTCGAAAATATCCAGCCGCTGATCGGCCGCGATTTCGCCGACGTTCTTCGCGCTCTCTGGCCCGAGCCCTTTGCCAGCGAAGCGATCGCCCGCTTCCGGCAGACGCTTGACACCGGCATGGCGTATGACGCGGCAGCGACGCCGGAACAGCGCGCGAATATCGAGGCACGCGAGGCATATGGCTGGCGGATCGAGCGTGTGACACTGCCGGACGAATGCTACGGCATCGTCTGCTATTTCCATGATCTCATCGACAGGGAGTACGGGACGCGGGCCTTGGGTCGCCGCGAGGCCGAATTGCGGGACCTGAATATTGACCTGGAGCGTCGTGTCCGTGCTCGCACTGCGGCACTGAACCAGGCCAATGCACGCCTCACGGCCGAGATCGAGCGGCGCGAAGCGGTACAGGCTGCGCAACTGCAAAGCCAAAAGCTCGAAGCGGTTGGTCAGCTCGTGTCGGGCATAGCGCACGACTTCAATAACATTCTCGGCGCGGTGATCGGCGGGCTCACAATTATCCAGAACCGCAATGACGACCCCCGCATCGAGCAGATTGCGACGATGGGTCAGCGCGCGGCCGAGCGGGGTGCTGCGCTTGTACGACAACTGCTCGCCTTTGCGCGCCAGGAGGATGTGGTTGCGCAGCGTGTCGACCTAGCCGGCGCGATTGGCGAGATTTCCGACCTCGTCCGGCACGGCATGCGCGGCAACGTCGCGCTCGCGATCGACTGCGACGACGATCTCTGGCCTGTGCTGGCAGACCCGACACAATTGCAATCGGCACTGCTCAACCTTGCCAACAATGCCAGCGATGCGATGAATGGCGGCGGCCACCTGCATATCGCCGTCAGCAATTGCGCCCGGACTTCAGCGGATCTTCCGCTGGAACTGGACGGCCAGGACGCGATCAGCATCGTCGTGGCCGACAACGGCCCCGGCATGGACAGCGATACCTTGCAGCGGATTACCGAGCCGTTCTTCACCACCAAGGCGCGCGGCAAGGGAACCGGGCTGGGCCTCGCGATGGTGCAGCGCTTCGTGGAGCAATCGGGCGGTGCCCTGCGTATCGAAAGTCGCCCCGGCCACGGAACCACATTCTCGATCTTCCTGCCGCGTGCCGTTGATCCTGGCGCCTCCGACCCTGTACCCCGCAGCGACGAGACCGGTTTAAACGCGACCGGGCGCGCTTTCGAAACGGTCCTGCTGGTCGATGATGACGCCGAATTGTGCGCCATGATCGCCGAAGGATTGTCTGACCACGGCTTCGACGTCATCGTCGCGCCGGACGCACAGGCGGCGCTGCTCGAGTTACGGACGCGGGCGATCGACGCGCTCGTGACCGACGTCCACATGCCGGACATGACCGGTAATGACCTGGTCGCGCAGGTGCGCGCGTCGGGATCGGACATTCCCTGCCTGTTCATGACGGGGATCGCCAACGAGGCCGCTCTCGATGGCGAGACGGTCGTACAGAAACCCTTCAACCCCGCCGTATTGCACTATGCGCTGCGCCGCATCCTGATTGCACGCGACCAGCGTGCGTCCGATGCCGAGCGGCTCGATCGGCTGACGCTGCGCTTGAAGTCTGATTGCACCCGGTCATTGCTCGACCACTGGCGCGCCATCCGCGCAGGCCCGGTCATCCCGTTGTTCGAGACCTTCACGATCAATGCATGCAGCGAGCCGCACCGGATCGTGGTTACGCAGATCGACTTGGGGAAGGTGCCGATCGACTTCACCTTCACGCTGGTCGGCGACACCTTGCGCAACGCCGTACCGCACAGCATCGCCGCCACCGAGATGCCGGTCAGTGGCAACGATAGCCTCGCAGCGCGCGAGGCGGCCTATCGCCGCTGCGCGCTGACTGGCAAGCCATCGCATGAATATGCCCGTATCAACCTTGGTGACGGGTATAGGGAAACATTCGAGCGGCTGTTGCTGCCCTTCTCGTCGGACGGGATCGTCGTCGATCATATCGTCGGTGCGGTTGTCATCGAACGTGAAGCGGTGGGGGAACGATGATGGTTGACGCCCGTGAGCTACCCGATTTCAACGAGCCCCAGCTGGCGATGGCGATAGAGGCGCTACCAAGCGAAACGGTCGACGCCTTGCCCTATGGCGCAATCCGGATCGGCGACGATGGCAAGGTCGAATATTATAGTGCGGCAGAGCGGCGCCTGTCGGGCTCCGGCAATCACGACCGCCTCGGCCTGGACTTCTTCAGCAGGATCGCCCCCTGTATGGACAATCCTGACTTTCGCGGTCGCGTCGAGCGTGCCCGGGTATCGGGCGTGCTCGATTTGGAGTTCAGCCACGTCGGCGACTTCGAGGACCGCGACCGGGAACTGACGGTGCGCATCCAGTCTGCCAGTACGGGCGGCTACTGGATATTCATGCGCCGCGATTGACCGCTTTTGGCGTCAGATTTTTTGTAAATGTCGGGAATGGAGAGGGAAGCGAACTTTCCACTTTTAGGGCTGCACCCCGGAAAACCAGCCACTGCATGGGCGCCACAGCTGCACCAGCCTTTTGCATCGGAGGAACCCTAGGTTTCATGCCGTTGTTGGATCAATGCAAAAACCGGTGATTTCTGCATCCTGGTTGGCAAGGTCCGATCGCTGAACTTTTCGGTGTCGTTATCTCGATCGATTCACGCTGTCCTATAATGCGCGCATGCATGTCGGCGCTTTTCCCTACCATCACGATCGGCGGCACAGGACTACGCACTGCCCCTGCGACCGGATTCGCCCAATCCTGGCTGTGCTGGCATCAGGGAACACGTGATCATGCCCCGCGGTCTGATATCGCGTGGTTGGCTGGAACGGCTGGGAGACCATCGGCTCGATGGGGCGGCGCTGGACGGCCTGAAAACGCTGTTGCCGCGATTGGTAATCGCCGCTCTGGCGAGTTTGCTGTTGCTCACTCATCTGGGCTCTCGCGCTGCGATACTCTGGATCAGCTTTGTCGGCTTTGCAGAACTGTGGTGCAGGCAATGCAGTATCATGCTGGCGCGACCGGATGGCGGGCGCCTGCCGCTGCGGCTCAACTATATTGCCTCCGCACTCGTGACGACGATCGCGTGGACAAGCTTGCCGGTTTTGCTGTGGTGGAGCAGGGTACCTGATATAGGTTCGGCGGTTATCGTCATGCTGATCTCGCAGCTGATCCACGCTCAAGCCTTTGCCTTCCGCGCCCCGTCGATCGTGGCGTTCAAGGTTGGTGTTCCCGCCAGCGCAATGCTCGCGCTGCCTTGGCTGGTCGAACCAGCAAGCTATTTTACCACTCTCACGTCGACAATCGCGTCGGGTCTTTGCATCAGTTATATCTTCGCAAGCGTGCGAGCAAACTGGCGGAGCGATGCGGCGCTACGCAAAGCTCATGACGAGCTCGAATATCTGGCCTATTTCGACGGACTTACCTCCCTTGCCAATCGTCGACAGTTCACACGACACATGCGCAATCTCATTGAACTGTCCGATCGTCAAAGGTCCCGGTTCGCCTTGCTCCTGATCGATCTCGACCATTTCAAGGTCGTCAACGACACGTTCGGTCACGATGCTGGCGATGCGCTCCTCGTCGCGGCAGGAGAGCGCCTGCGTGCTGCCGTCGGCGAGTTGAGCCATGTCGCGCGGCTCGGCGGTGACGAGTTTGCCATACTCTTACCCGACGTCGGCAGCACCGCCGATATCGATGCGGCATGCGGTCGCATCGTCGATGGCGTTCAGCCTGCTGTCGACTTCAA
>Ga0265797_10004922_pt1 | contig 19940 bp, 21 predicted proteins | sample P2T30metagenome_FD_192433 | JGI IMG/M metagenome (GOLD analysis project Ga0265797, IMG submission 192433) | Plant litter microbial communities from East Loma Ridge, Irvine, California - P2 T30 | ecosystem: Environmental > Terrestrial > Plant litter > Unclassified | place: USA: California...
GCGAATTCTACAGCGTTACACGCTGCTGTCAACACCTCTTTTTCAACTTCCTTTTGGCTTCGATGAACTGAAGCAACTTACTACCGAAACCTACTTAACTCATTGTTTACCAAGGAGTTTTCCGTTTCGACTGCGCCGGAAGTGGGGCGAATTATAGACAGATAAAATTCGCCGTCAATGCTTAATGTGATTTTTCTATCAAAAAACCAGAACCCCCACAAACCCCCTCCAGTTGAGCAATATATTGCTCAACGCATAACACTTAAGCATCATAGTCGCACTTCCCTTCTCCTATGACTTCGGACAAACACCTTCAATGACCACTCCACCCCGCAGCCTGGCCTCCATATTGTTCCCCGTTGGCCTGCTGTTGATCGCGATGGCTTCCATCCAGTCCGGCGCGTCGCTGGCCAAAAGTATGTTCCCGATCATCGGCGCGCAAGGCACCACCACCCTGCGCCTGATTTTCGCCAGCGTGATCATGCTGCTTCTATTACGCCCGTGGCGCGCCAAACTGACGGCCAGGTCCCTGCGTACGGTGATCGTCTACGGCATGGCCCTGGGCGGCATGAACTTTCTCTTCTATATGTCGTTGCGTACCGTTCCCCTGGGTATTGCGGTAGCCCTGGAGTTCACCGGCCCGCTCGCCGTCGCCCTTTATGCCTCGCGTCGAGCAGTGGACTTTTTGTGGATCGCACTCGCGGTCATTGGTTTGCTCCTGCTGATACCAACGGGCGAAGCCAGCAGTAGCATCGACTTGGTCGGCGCCGCCTACGCACTCGGCGCCGGTGTCTGCTGGGCGCTTTATATTCTGTTCGGCCAAAAGGCAGGCAACGATAACGGTGTGCAGACCGCCGCGCTCGGCGTAATGATTGCCGCTCTGTTCGTCGCGCCAATCGGCATCGTACACGCCGGTACCGCGTTGCTGACCCCTGCCCTGATTCCCGTCGCCATCGGTGTCGCCATTTTGTCCACGGCCCTGCCGTACACACTGGAAATGGTTGCCCTCACCCGCTTGCCAGCTCGCACCTTCGGCACCTTGATGAGTATCGAGCCAGCGTTCGGCGCCCTCTCCGGCTTGTTCTTCCTGAATGAACACCTGACGCTCGCGCAATGGCTCGCCATCATTTGCATCATTTTGGCCTCCGTCGGCGCCACACTGACGATGCGCAACGAATCGAAGCCGCTGGTGCCTGCCGACTGACACTCTTTAAAGGCAGCTCTGGTATTTACCGCTCATTTAGGCCATGTTTAGCCTGTAAATGAATGTCTTTCATGGAGAATTTCGACACGGACCGCATGAACGCTACGCTCGATAGCGAGTAAAGGCCGGCTTCGATCCTTTTGCGAAGCGGCTATTTAAGGACTGGAATGAAACGAATTTTTATACTGTTGCTGGTCATAGGCATTGCTGGCTGTGCTGCGACCACGAAGACAGAAGTGAAACGGGGCAAGAAAGGGCTGCATATCAACTGTTCGGGCCTGTCCTCCTCCTGGGACCAGTGCTACACCAGCGCGGCCAACTCATGTGGCGCCAAGGGTTATCGGGTGATCGCCAAATCCGGCGACAACTCCGAAGAGCCAGGGGATTACCCCTTCGGCCTCAACCCTGCCGGCTACACCAGTCGCAGCATGATCGTCATTTGCAAATAGACACCTGGGCGATGCTGTCCTGATTGTTCACGATCAATCTCGCTGATAGAACCAGCCATGTGCGGCGTTGCGGCTAAACTCCTGCTCGACCATCGAGCCAACGGAGTCCCCATGACGCACAACAAGAAAGTCGTATTGGTAGTGGGCGCCGGCGACGCGACTGGCGGCGCCATTGCCAAGCGCTTCGCCCGCGAAGGTTACATCGCCTGTGTCACGCGTCGCAGCGCGGACAAGCTGCAGCCCTTGGTAGACAGCATTCAATTGGCCGGCGGTGAAGCCCATGGCTTTGCCTGCGATGCGCGCAAAGAAGATGACGTGATCGCGCTGATCGAGCAGATTGAAACCACGCTCGGGCCCATTGAAGCCTTCGTCTTCAACATCGGCGCCAATGTCCCCTGCAGCATCCTGGAAGAGACCGCACGCAAGTACTTCAAGATCTGGGAAATGGCCTGCTTCTCAGGTTTTCTAAATGCCCGTGAAGTTGCCAAGCGTATGGTCACGCGAAAGCGCGGCACCATCCTGTTCACCGGCGCTACCGCTGGTTTGCGCGGAAGCGCGGGGTTTGCCGCCTTCGCCGGCGCCAAGCATGGGATACGCGCGTTGGCGCAAAGCATGGCACGAGAGTTGGGGCCGATGAACATCCATGTCGCCCACGTAGTGGTGGACGGCGCCATTGATACCGACTTCATTCGCGACAATTTCCCGCAGAAATACGCCCTCAAAGATCAAGACGGCATTCTTAACCCCGACCACATCGCCGATAACTACTGGTATTTGCACAGCCAGCCACGGGACGCCTGGACATTCGAACTGGACCTGCGTCCCTGGAATGAAACTTGGTAAGCACGCCCGATAACAACCAAGCAGCGAGTACCGGCCATGACCAAAACCCTGGAGTTCTTCTTTGATTTCGGTAGCCCCGCTACGTACCTGGCGCACACACAGCTACCAAAGCTGTGCACCGACACCGGCGCGCAGTTGGTGTATCAACCTATGTTGCTAGGCGGCGTATTCAAGGCTACCGGCAATGCCTCACCGATCACTGTCCCCGCCAAAGGGCGCTACATGTTTGCTGACCTCGCACGCTACGCCCAGCGTTATGACGTGCCGCTGCGATTCAATCCGAACTTCCCCATCAATACCCTGACGCTGATGCGCGCAGCCACCGGCATCCAGATGCACCAACCAGAGCGTTTCCAGGCGTTCGTAGATTGCCTGTTCGTTGCGCTCTGGGTGGACGGGCGCAATCTGGGAGACGCTGCCGTCGTGGCTACTGTACTGGCGGAGCAGGGCTTCGACCCAGAGCAAGTTCTGGCTTTGTCCAACGAGGAGGCCGTAAAAGCCGCTCTCAAGGACAAAACCGAACAAGCCATTAAACGCGGCGTATTCGGCGCGCCCAGCATGTTTGTAGGCAACACGCTGTTTTTTGGTCAGGACCGTCTGGATTTCGTGCGTGAAGCCCTCAGTCAACCCGCAGTCAAATAGCCGCTGTGCGCACCTGCAACCACGTGAGCGCATCGCCACTGAGCAACGGGCTCAAGCGTTCACGTACTTGGGCGTGATAAGCGTTGAACCATTCGCGCTCATCCGCGGTGAGCAAGGAAGGCTCCAGGCAACGCGTGTCGATCGGGCACAAGGTCAGGGTTTCGAATTTGAGGAATTCACCAAATTCGGTTTTCCCCGCTTCACGGTTCAACACCAGGTTTTCGATGCGCACGCCCCAGCGCCCAGGGCGGTAGGTGCCCGGCTCGATCGAAGTGATCATGCCCGGGTGCATCGCCGTTTGCGGTGCGGCCAGCGCCTGGTAGGCGATCACTTGGGGGCCCTCGTGCACGTTGAGGAAATACCCGACACCGTGTCCCGTGCCATGGCCGTAATCCACACCCTCGGCCCAGATCGGCGCGCGTGCGATGGCGTCAAGCAACGGCGACAAGATACCTTTGGGGAAATGAGCGCGGGATAAGGCAATTACCCCCTTGAGCACCCGCGTGCAGTCGCGTTTCTGCTCCTCGCTCGGTGTACCGATGGGCACCATCCGCGTGATATCGGTCGTACCGCCCAGGTACTGGCCACCGGAGTCGATCAGCAATAGGCCATCACCTTCAATCACGGCATGTTCTTCTGGCGTGGCGTGGTAATGCGGCATCGCGCCGTTGGCGTTGAAGGCAGCAATGGTGTTGAAACTCAGCGATACATAACCGGGACGGCGGGTACGCGCTGCCGTGAGGTGCTCATCGATTGTCAGCTCAGTAATGCGTTCACGCCCCAAGGCCGTCTCCAGCCAGGCGAAAAATTCGCACAAGGCGGCGCCATCCTGCTCCATGGCCTGACAGATATGCTCGGCGTCAGCCAGGCTTTTGCGGGACTTGGCCAGCGTGGTCGGGTTCAAGCCTTCCACCAGCTTCACACCGGCATCAAGGTGCTCCAGCAAACCCGCCGTCACGCGTGCCGGATCAACGTGCAGGCTGACCCCTGGCGGTACGGCTCGCAGCGCATCAGCCACGTCGCTGTAGTCGCGCACGGTCACACCATCGCGCTCAAGCGCAGCCCGCAGCTCGGCATCGACTTTGCTCAGCGCCACGAACAAAGTGGCCTGTTGCTGATTGATCAAGGCAAACGACACGAACACCGGGTTGAACGACACATCGCCACCGCGAAGGTTGAACAACCAGGCGATATCATCCAGGGTGGCGATAAAATGCCAGTCAGCGCCTTTTTCGCTCAGGCTGGCACGCAGGGCCGCGAGCTTTTCGCCACGGCTGACGGTAGCCTGCGGCGGCAAGTGCTGATAGATCGGCTGGTTCGGCAGCGCCGGGCGGTCGTGCCAGACGGCGCTGAGCAAATCGATGTCCGTGCGCAAGCGCGCGCCGCGCTCCGCCAGCTTGCCACCCAGCGTACGTGCCGATGCCACGGCCATGACCGCGCCATCCACGGCCACTACACCGCCTTCCGGTGTTTGTTCAGCCAGCCATTCCAGCGGGCCGGGTTGGCCCGGTTGCAGTTTCACCAGTTCGATACCGCTGCCCTTGAGCTCCTTGGTCGCCTGTTCCCAATAGCGGCTGTCGGCCCACACACCGGCAAAATCCGCCGTGACGATCAGCGTCCCCACCGAACCATGGAACCCCGACAACCATTGGCGCCCCTGCCAGTATCCCGGCAAGTACTCGGACAAATGCGGATCCGCAGACGGCACCAACAGGGCGTGGATCCCCTCTCGGCTCATCAGCTCACGGGTATGCGCCAGGCGCTGGGGAACCGTTCCATGGGTCAAAGGCTGCGTACTCATTGTGTCTCCTGCTAACCACTAATAATTGTTATGGACTGCGAATCGAATTTCAGACGGCCCAGAACGCTGGTGCGCTGGCCAGTGCCGACTTGATCAGTTGTACCGCTTCGTCGATGTCCCGCTCGGTGGTAAACCGGCCCAGGCTTAAGCGAATGGTACGGCTGGCGCTGCGTGCGTCATGCCCCAGGGCCAGAAGCACATGGGACGGCGCATTGCTCGCCGAATTGCACGCTGAAGTCGCCGAGAAGGCGATCCCGGCACTCAACGCACCGGTATTGAATTCGCCTTCGCTGAACGTAAGGCTAAGCGTATGAGGGATTCGCTGTGTAAGGCTGCCGTTGAGGCGCACACCTGCAATCGGGCCCAACTGATCCAACAGACGCTGACGCAAGGCCACGATCTGCGCCTTCTCTTCGGCAAAGGACGCCGCCGCCAGGGCGAACGCCGTGCCCATGCCCGCAATCTGGTGAGTCGCCAGGGTACCTGAACGCAAGCCGCCTTCATGACCGCCGCCATGAATTTGCGCCAATACCTTCTGTTGCGCCCGAGGTCCTACGTACAACGCGCCGATGCCCTTCGGACCGTAAAGCTTGTGGGCGGAAAACGACATCAAATCCACCGGCCACTGCGCCAGGTCGATGGCCACCTTGCCCGCCCCTTGCGCCGCGTCCACGTGAAACAACGCACCCTGCTCACGCACCCGGGCGCCGATGGCCGGGATGTCGTTCAACGTGCCCAGTTCGTTATTGACCAGCATCAGCGACACCAGAAAGGTGTCTTCACGCAGCGCTTCACTGACGGCCTCGACACTGATCAAGCCATCGGCATCAGGCACCAGATACGTCACCGCCACCCCGGCTTCCTGCAGTTGCCGCGCGGTGTCGAGCGTGGCCTTGTGCTCAATCTGGCTGGTGATCATATGCCCGCCCGCCACGCCACGCGCCTGGGCCACGCCCTTGATCGCCAGGTTGTTGGATTCGGTGGCGCCGGAGGTCCAGACGATCTGCTCGGGCTGGGCGCCAACCAGTTCGGCCACCTGATGACGCGCCTGCTCAACCGTTTGCCGGGCTGCCTGGCCGAACGCGTGGGAACTGGAGGCTGGGTTACCGAAATTGGCATTGAAGCCCAGACACTCGACCATCACTTGAATGACCCGCTCATCCACCGGTGTGGTGGCGGCGTAGTCGAAATACAGCGGACGTTTATTCATGACGTTAGAAACTCGCAGAGCGTGTTCCCGCGAGCAGTGTCGCGGGGGCATCGAACAGAACAGAGGTCGTCAGGTTTAACTGATCGAGTGCCATTAAAGAAGGACCACTTTATGAAAATGTGCGTAGGAACGCTCCTGAAATTCAGCTTAACAGGCTGAAGTCACGCCATGGAAAACAAAAAACCCGAGTTTCCTTGTGGGAAAACTCGGGTTCTTCACCGCAACAGCACCGTTCAACTGGGGCGATCCTTCAAAGCCACGCTCCGTTCAGCGTTCATTTCGCCCTCGTGATCAAAGCCATAAGACTTTTGTGGTTGTCCGGTCAACGCCGCACGTTGCTGCTGGTATTCATCAAATGACAAGCCACGGCGGCTCAGCGCTTCCAGGGCCAACTGCTTGGTTTCCTGCGCGGTGTAAGGGCGTAATTCAGGCGCGGGATGAGTCGCGCATCCGGCGAGGACAGAGGTGGCAATCAAGAGCGAGATAGCGAGTAAGCGGTTCATGGCGGTGGCCCTGCAAAGGAGGTTTCGAGTCAATGAACACAGGCTACTCCCGAGCCTTCCCGGTGAAAAATCACCGCCCTCGATAGTTGCTATCAACCGTTGCGACATGCCCGATAGGCACGCGTTATATTCTTTTAAGATCTATAAATATGTTAATCGATTAATTTACGGAATATAAGAATCCCTCTATAAACACCCCAACGCTGCGCGCCAAACACTTGAGACCGATGAGGCCCCTCGCCACCCTTCAATTGCATTGCCACACACGACTGAGGTTCTCCCCCGTGACCGCTAACCCCCACAGCGTGCCACTCTCTGCACTGCAGACCGCCAAATTGCTGGCCGCCGAGTTCGCGCTCACCGCCGTGGAGCGTGACGAACGCGGCGGCACACCCAAAGCTGAACGCGACGCTCTGCGCCAAAGTGGCCTGCTCGCGCTGAGTATTCCCGGCCAGTACGGCGGGCTAGGTGCGCGCTGGAGCGAGACGCTGGACGTCGTGCGCGAGTTCGCCAAGGTCGACAGCTCCATCGCCCATGTCTTTGGTTTTCATCACCTGATGCTCGCCACCGTGCGCCTGTTTTCGCGGCCGGACCAATGGCAACCGTGGTTCGAACAAACTGCGCGCAAGAATTGGTTCTGGGGCAATGCCCTCAACCCGCTGGACACGCGCACGGTGGTCAAGGACTTCGGCGGCTGGCGGGAATTTTCCGGCAAGAAGAGCTTCTGCTCCGGCGCCAACGATTCCGAAATGCTCATCGCCTCGGCCGTGGATGAGCGCGCTGGGGGCAAGCTGCTGATTGCCGCCATCCCCAGCGGGCGCAGCGGGATCACCTTGCACGATGACTGGAACACGATCGGCCAGCGCCAGACCGACAGTGGCAGCGCCAGCTTCGAACGGGTGCGCGTAGAGGAGTCCGAATTACTGCTCGATCCAGGCCCCCTGAGTACGCCGTTCGCCTGCCTGCGGCCGTTGATCGCGCAGCTCACCTTCACCCATCTGTTTTTAGGCATTGCCGAAGGCGCCTTCGAAGAGGCGCGCCACTACACCCTGACCGAAACCCGTGCGTGGCATAAATCCATGGCCCAGGACGTGCGCCAGGACCCTTACGTGCTGCACCACTACGGCGACTTCTGGGTCGCGCTGCAAGGCGTGCGCCTGCTGGTGGAACACGCCGCCGAGCTGTTCGACCAGGCATGGGCAAAAGGGCCCAACCTCAGCGAACAGGAACGCGGCCAACTGGCTATTGCAATCGCTACCGCCAAAGTTGCCGCGACGCGCCAGGGGCTGGATCTGTGCACCCGCCTATTCGAAGTCACCGGCGCGCGCTCCACCCACGCGTCACTGCGCCTGGACCGCCACTGGCGCAACCTGCGCACGCAAACCCTGCACGACCCGCTGGATTACAAACTCCACGAACTGGGTGACTGGGCGCTGAACCAGGCCCTGCCGATTCCCACGTTCTATTCCTAAGAGAGGTGCCCATGCAGTTGTTGACCCTCCCCCCCTCGCCCGCCCTCGCGACCTCGATTCGCGCCACGGCACAGGTGTTTGAAGACCCGAAATCCCAGGCCTTGCTCGACCATATCCAGCAAGTGGCGCCCAGCGAAGCCAGCGTACTGATCATCGGTGAGACCGGTACCGGTAAAGAACTGGTGGCGCGGCATATCCATAACCTCAGTGCGCGGCGCAACCGACCGTTCGTGGCCGTGAACTGCGGAGCGTTCTCTGAATCGCTCGTCGAAGCCGAACTGTTCGGCCACGAAAAAGGTGCCTTTACCGGCGCCCTCAGCGCCAAAGCGGGCTGGTTCGAGGAGGCGGACGGGGGAACCTTGTTCCTCGACGAAATCGGCGATCTGCCGATGGCCATTCAGGTCAAGCTGCTGCGGGTGCTGCAGGAGCGCGAAGTGGTGCGCCTGGGTTCGCGCAAGAGCATTCCTATCGATGTCCGGGTATTGGCCGCAACCAACGTACAACTTGAAAAAGCCATCAACGCCGGGCACTTCCGCGAAGACCTGTATTACCGTCTCGACGTGGTCAGCCTGGAACTCAGCCCACTGCGCGAGCGCCCCGGCGATATCCTGCCGCTGACCCGACACTTCATCGAAGCCTATAGCCAACGCCTGGGCTATGGCCCGATCACTATCAGCCGTGAAGCCGAACACAAACTCAGGAGCTACAGCTGGCCCGGTAATATTCGCGAGCTGGAGAACGTGATTCACCACACCTTGTTGATCTGCCGCAACAGCGTGATCGAACGCGACGACTTGCGCCTGTCCAACCTGCGCATCGAGCGCCAGGACGACAGCCAGCACGGCATCGACAACAGCGCCGAAGCATTGCTGGCGCGCGCCTTTCAGAAGCTGTTCGAGGAACAGGCCGGCGCCCTGCATGAGAAGGTCGAGGATGCGCTGTTACGCGCGGCTTACCGCTTCAGTCATTACAACCAGGTGCACACCGCCAGCCTGCTGGGTTTAAGCCGCAACGTCACGCGCACGCGCCTGATCAAGATCGGTGAGTTGGCGGTAAACAAGCGTCGACCTGGAGAAAACCTGCAGGGCGAGCGGATGCTGCACCTATCCATTTAAGCGGCAGTGCAAGGCATCGTCATGGCTGCGCTCAAAACTGCGCAACACCTGGAACGAATCGAAGATCACCGCCTTGGCCTGGTGCACCCGGATCAGCGTCCAGAAATCTTCGCCACCCTGCTCGAAGCGCCTGAAGGCCGCCTCGCCAGCCTCGCGGGATTGCCACTGCAAGTAGTTGAGCACCCGTCGCCCATCATCGCTGACCTGCACGCTTGCACTCACAAAGCCGGCTTGGCTCTCGGCCAGTCGCTCGCTCTGGACGGTCAAGGCGGCGACCAGGGCGGATTGCTGGCGGGGGTCGATCTGGAATTCGATCAACTGCGTGAAGCTGCGATTTTTCTCTGATGCCTGCATGAACACTCCCCTTTCTCTGTAAGCAGAATCTTGCGATCCAGTGCCATGCAGGGTAAAACCTCCAGTTAAGTCAAGGTCAAGTGATGAATCGGAGTGTGTATGCTCAACAAGGAACTCACCGTTGGCCAGTTGGCTGCCCGTAGCGGCGTGGCGGTCACGGCACTGCATTTCTACGAAACCAAAGGGCTGATCAAAAGCAATCGCAACGCTGGCAATCAGCGGCGCTACCCACGGGATGTGCTGCGGCGTGTGGGGGTGATCAAAGTCGCTCAACGCCTGGGTATTCCACTGGCAACCATCGGCGAGGCGTTACAGGCACTGCCCGATGGCCGCACGCCCACCGCCAAGGATTGGGCACGCCTGTCGGCCCGCTGGCGCGAAGACCTGGATGAGCGGATCAACAAATTAGTGCTGCTGCGCGACAAGCTCAACGGCTGCATTGGCTGTGGGTGCTTGTCGATGGACGCCTGCCCGTTGCGCAACCTGGGTGACCAGCTCGGTGAGCGTGGGCCGGGGGCGCAGTTGCTGGAGCTCGGTTGATCTGCCCGTCACAAACGCGCGTAGCCTTTGACTGAGATACAGATTTTTGCCCGAGGCTGATTACCGGTGGCTGCTACACCTCAACGGCGGGAGGGACTGCTCCCTCCCACCGGGTGCTGTTAACCGGTGGGAGGCGTATCCGACACGTTTGGCCTACCCCGGTAAGCCATGCACCCCAGCCACAGCGTCATCACCAACAAAGCCGTCAGCGGTAGCCCATGGAACAGCACGATCACCTGGGCCGGCGTCCAAGTCACGTAGAACGGCCCGACCACCAGCATCCCCACACCGAAGCCCGCCATCTGAATCAGCGTCAACAAGCTGAACAGCGGCAGGCGCAAACTATCCGGTTCACTTTGCGCACGGGAGACCAGCGCCACCTCGGACAGCCCATCCCCCAGCCCCGCCCACACCACCAACAGCAGGGCCAGCCACAATTCGGTTTGCTGGAAGGTCAGGATAAAGCCACTGGACATCAGCGCGACGCCGAACATGAACAGGCGCTCCATGCTGGATGTGCCCCGGCCTTTCAACAGCGCACTGGCCAGGCGTGCCCCGATGAACTTGCCACAGGCCCACACCGCCAGCAGATAACCCATCACCGTTTTGGCCGTATCTGGCGAAATGTACTGCGACAGCACCGGCCAACCGACGTTATGGGCCGCGCTGCCCAGGGTGTCGAGCATGCTGATCAACAACATGGCGGCCAACACCGGCGCGCCTCGCAGCCCCTTGGTCAATTCATGCCATTCGGCCGAGAGCCCGCGATGCGCGGCGACCGCGACGCTGTACAACGCACGCAACGGCAGGACCAGGCAAGCGGCTATTACATAAGTGCCGATGTTCACCGCGAACACGGCCTCAAATCCCCCGGTGGCAATCAGCAAGCCCGACAGCAAACTGCCGAACACGGCGCCGGTGGCGGCCGCCGAGGTGATCCAGGCATTGGTGTTCACCCGTTGCTCCAAAGCAACCCAGGTGGGCAATTGACTGTTGAGGCCAATGGCAAACAGCGAATTGCACAGGCCGATACCAAAGGCAATAAATGGCAACAGGCTGAGTTGATGCGTGGGGATCAGCAACAACAGCGGTGTCAGCAACAGCGCGCGCGCCAGGTCCAGCCCCGCCAATGTGCCGCGCCCGGCGAAGCGCCTGAAAAACGGGATGCCAAACAGGCTGGCGACAATGCCGCCGGTTACGCGGCACGCCAGGAAGATACTGACGAACACCACGCTTTGGCTGAGCCAGTAGACATAGGTGGACAACGCCACCATGTTGAGAAAGGCGCCAAAGTCGGAAACGCCGCGAGCAAAAATGATCAGCCGGGCGTTGCGAGTCGACAGGCGCAACTGTTGGTCGTGGCTCATGCAGTCCGCACCTCGTCATTGGAGGGCACGCTGCGCAGGCTGACCAGCAGCATGTCGCGCCAGGCCGGTGTCGAATCGACCTTGGGCCTTACATCCCCGGCGCGATGGTAGAGGTCCCGGTCGTTGACCACGATGGTTTCCAGGAACTGCTCCATGGGCACATTCAGCACCCGACTCTGCTCCGTTTCATGGGTGAATACTTCCGAAACCACCGGCACCGTGTTGTGCTCGCCGATAAAATGCATGAACACCCAGTCCAGGCCATCCTGATGAATCCCCGAGGTGGTGGGGCTGCACGCCTGGGCATCCGCACGCACGCGGAACTGGTGGATATCGATGGTGTAGCTGTGTTCGCCCAAGTGCGGATCGATCACCGCCAGGTCAGCGGCCAGCAGCTTGCGCATCAGCGGATGTTCGATAAAACCTTCCTCGCTATAGCTCAAGTGATTCACCCCCTGGCGATAGTTGACGGCGTAGGTGACCGGCGACTTGAATTCAGTATTCCTGTCGATCTGCAATTGCCGTGAGGCTGTTAAACGATAGCGCAGGATACGTCGCTCGCGATGGGTGTACGCTTTGAACGCCTCGTCCCGCACCAGGTTGGCCCAGTAGGCGCGAAAACTTTGCGCCTCTGCGGCCCCAACCTTGACCACTTCGGCGAAGTCACGGCGATGGCAGTAATGATGCTCGCGCAGATGCGCCGAAATCTGTGAGATGTCCATATCGCTATCCTGTCACTGGGTTGTCTATGACAACGCGCAATTGCTCAATAACCGCATCATGCAACGCCCGCGCATGGGCAGCGTCTTGCACTTTGGCCCAGCACTTGAGCAGATAGTGCTCCTCGATATCCGCATCGATCAGGTGCCCCGGTTCCAGCTGGGCATACTCCAGCACCGCGTCATTACGGTCCAGGAACTCCACACCCTCGATGCCCTCGAACCGGCCGCTGCGCTGCGGGTAAATCGCCAGCATCGCGTAATGTTGCCCCGCCTGCGCAACCTTGCGTGCGCCAGCCTCCAACTGCGCAGTGATACCCGGTTCGCCCATCAACAACGCGAGGTACAGTTGATAGGGATCGATACCGGCCAGATCACGAAACGCCGCGTTCACATAAAGCCCGCCCACGCGCGGGTTGATCTCGATCACCACCGGCCCCTCCTCGGTCATGCGGAACTCGAAATGCACCACGGCGTTGGTCAGGCCGACCGCGTGCAGGCACGCTACGGCGTAGTCGCGGATCTGCTCGCACTGGCTGGCGGTGAAAGAGGTCGGTGGAGAAATCAGCAGGTTTTCGAGGACCGTGCCACTGCGCTCGGTCAACAGCAGTTTTTCGTTGATCAGCAATGGATGGACCTGCGCGCCGGCCACCACGCATTCCACACTGCCTTCGATACCGGGGATGTAGCCCTCCAACAGAATACTGCGTCCGGGAATGTAGTCCTGCCGTTGGCCGTCGTGTTCGGGCAATGCGTGGGCGCAGCCATAGAAGTCCGCATACGCCGCCGCGGCGTGATCCCTGACGAAAAGCGCATAGTGGCCCTGCAGTTCCACCCAGTTGGAGCACTTCTTGATAAACGCAGAAGCGCCACCAAACGGCGGTTTGGCGATCAGCGGGTAACCCACCCGCTCGGCACTCTGCTGCAGTTGCTGTTCGTTGTTGCACAGTGCAAACGGCACTGAGCGAATGGCGTGCTGTTTCAGCGCCCTGCGCATCCGGAACTTGTTGTTGCACGCGGCAACTGCCTCGGGGTTGCTGTACACCAGTCCCAGCCGCTGGCAAGCCCGCGCAACGATGCAGCCGACCTCGCCTTGCGCAGACGGATGACCGGCCTGACAGAAAATTCCACGAATCTGATAGTGCTCATCGAGCTGGCCGACCACCTCGAGAATGGCCTCCTCGCTGAGTGCAGCGAGCAGGAACACCCCATCACTGTCATCCCTGAGCCGTTGCACATGCCTGCGCCCGGCGATACCTGCGGTCAAACACACCAGGCCCTGGGCGCGGGCCACCGCAAAATGCGGCTCTCGGTAGTTATAACGAACGGAACTACTGTCATCGACATCAATAAAAAGAATGGCGTCTTGTTTCATGATCGATACCGCCTCAGTCCGTAAGTTTTTTCAGGCATCCTGCCAACTGCACCACTGCCCTTCCCAGTTACGGAAACGGTAATGGCGCTTCCCGTCGCGAACTTCGAAGTGTGGTAAATCCTCGGGCTTTTCAAAGTCCAGCAGTGGCACCGTAAACTTGCCCTGCGCATGGGGCAGCACATATTCCGGCAGGGCAATATTGGACACCCGCCGTTTAAGGCGATCCATGATCGCAATGGCCTGACTGATCGACGCCTTGTATTCCGACGCACCGGGTGAAAACGGCATGAAGTGATATAAGTAATACGGCTTTACACCCAGACGATAAAGATCAATGAAGAGTTTATGCAGCGTGGCTTCATCGTCATTGACGCCGCGTAACAACGGCATATTGGAAAACACAATCGGCACCACGCCCTGGATGCGTTTGACCGCCGCCGCAAAGTCGGGGCTGAGTTCGAGCGGATGGCACACGTGCACGCCGAACGCATTGACCTTGTACTTTTCCAGCATCGCGATCAATTCATCGGTGACGCGAAACGGGTTGAAGCTTAAGGCCCGCGAGTGAATACGGATCAGCAGTTCGTCACTGATTCCACGCAGTGCGGCCAGGTACTCTTCGAGCTTGCGGTCGGCCAGCATCAACGGGTCACCGCCGCTGAGGATCACTTCTTCGATGGCCGGGTTGCCGCGGATGTACTCCACCGACTCCATGAAGGAATCCTTGCTGGCGTTGGCCTTTTCAGTGCCCACCTGCAGCGTGCGCAGCGCTTCGAAGCAAAATTGGCAGTAGGCATTGCAGGTATTGGTGGTGCGCAGGATGACGCGATTGTCGTACTTGTGCTGGCAGATGGGCGTTTTCATTTCATGGCCCAGCTCCCAATTCTCGGAGGTGCCGTCGTAATCGCCTTCAATCTGCTCGCTCCAGTACGGCACCACTTGCCGCCACAGCGGGTGGTCCATGACCGTACCAGAGGTCAGCGAACGCTTGATCAGATCAATGTAGTAAGGCGTGATCTGCATCTTGCGCCCTTGCAGGTTGTGTTCGATATGCGCGGTCGTTTCCTCACCCCAGCCACCGCACGCATCGCGAAGTGTCGGTTCATCGCGCAAGGCATTCTTCTGCTGCCAGCGCCAGTCTTGCCACTGTACCGAGCGGTGAATTTCTTGATCAAACATCGACATGAGTAGGTACTCTCTGTTCAGGCATATGAACGCGTGCCGTTCCCTGGCAGGAACAGCGGTATTCGCAACAATGAAAATCGACTTAAGTCACGATTAAATGGCTGATTCGTTCAGCCACGCTGGACAGGCATGAATACTTATTAGTTGGGGACGCAGATAAACGACTGAAACGCTCATGCACTAAACTTCCTTTTTAGAATTATTTGACTTCCAGGCCGCCATCCACTTAAGCGGATGGTTTCTACGCCGTCAACACAACACCGCTGAATTTTCCCGAAATTAAATCATGATTGCGCTTAACCACCCGTAATCAGGGGTATTTTATCGTTCAAATTCGCTCATTTAAAAAGTAAATAACACTGCACCTCTCATTATCCGATTTATACCCTTGCGCTATTACTACTTATACAACTACGTAGCCCGGTAGATGTAACTTGGCTTTCGGCGTGCGTTTCGCATGCACCCGCAACCTGGCGGCAATCCCCAGACGACCATCGCCAGCGCCGACCGCGTTTTTGTGAACCTGAAACATTTTCTTTCATTTCCGCCTTAGGGATTTCTCATTCTCATTCGTCTTAATTTAGATACAGCCCGTCGCGTCAGCAAAAGCTACGACCGGCCTTTTCCGGGCCTCCATCGCCCCTCCGATCAAGACCCCCATTCACATGTCCAAGAAGTCACGCTCAAAACTCTGGTTTCTCGTACACAGCTGGCTGGCACTGCCCATCTGGTTCTTTGTACTGATCGTCTGCGTCACCGGCACCCTGGCGGTGGTCAGCCAGGAAATCGTCTGGCTCGCCAACCCGGATATCCGCGCAAGCAAGCCATCGGATGATGCCCAACCGCTGAGCTTCGACCAAGTGATCGCCGCCATCCAGCGCGACGAGCCCCAAGTCATCGTGCGTTCGATCATCCGCCCCGACGAGTCGCACTTCGCGTTGACGGTCGGCCTCAGCTATCCCGACGGGCGTTCGGTCGAGGCCTATGCCAACCCCTACACGGGCGCCATCCAGGGCATCAGCCCGCCATTCAACTTCCAGCAATTTACCCGCGCCCTGCACGGCTGGTGGCTGGTGCCGTTCACCAACGGCTACAGCTGGGGCTGGTACCTGGTGTCATTGCTTGGCCTGCCTTTGCTGGCTTCGTTGATTACCGGGTTGGTGGTGTACAAGCGTTTCTGGAAAGGTTTCCAGCGCCCCACCCTGCGCATTCGCCACGGCGCGCGCATTTTCTGGGGTGATTTCCACCGCCTGAGTGGTATCTGGTCGATCTGGTTCATCGCCGTCATTTCCATTACCGGCACCTGGTTCCTGATCGAGGCGACCCTGGCCGACAATCAGATTTCCATCTCCAGCGAGCCCATCGTGCCGGTGATTGCCCGGGAGAAGGTGCCGCTGTCCGCACCCGGCGTGCCGGCGCCGATGATCGGCCTGGACGAAGCAATCAAGATCGCCACCCAGCGCATCCCGGGGCTGGAGGCCACGTTTGCGTTTCTGCCGCTCAATGCCTACAGCCACCTGCAGATCGGCGGGCGCGGCTGGTACCCGCTGATGTTCCAGACCGCACAATTGAACCCCTACAGCGGTGAAGTCGCCGTCTCGCACCTGCTGTCTGACCGCACCACGCTGGAGTTCGTCACCGAGTCCATGCGCCCGCTGCACACCGGTGACTTTGGCGGCCTGTGGATCAAGCTGATCTGGGCCTTCTTCGGCCTGGTGCTGAGCATGATGGTGTTGAGCGGCTTGCTCATCTGGACCAAACGCACCGCCCTGGCCACGCTCAACGCCCTCAAGCGCGAGGCCAAGACCCAGCGCAAGCCGGTGCCACTCCCAGCCTTGCAGGCAGAAACCTCGGAGACTCACTGATGAGCAAGGTCGCGACCCAACCCTCTTCACCCTTGCGAAACTGGTGGTTCAAGTGGCGTTTCCATCTCAACATTCTGCTGTTGCTGGTGCCGCTGGGGTTCATGCCCAAGTATTTCGCCGATGCCGCCCTGTTTCGCGGCGATGCCGGGATCGGCGAGCGGGTCGCCGGGGACGTTCAGGTCGGCCCCTGGAGCCTGACCCTCGCGGAGTTTCGCAACGAAGGCCCGAGCCCTGATCCGGCCGGCCCGATGAAAGCCTTTAACGCCGCCCTGTGCGCCACCTGCGCCGAACAGGTCAAGGCCACTTACCTGCGCATCGGCAAACCCCGCAGCCTGCGGGCCGCCGGGGTGATTTTCTTTGGCACGCCCTACCGCATGGGCGCCGTGTTGCCGGTGCCGGAACGCACGCCGGTCGACGCCGAACTGTGGGTCACCATGGAAGGCTGGGACGGCAGCATGCACCAGGGTTCCATCCCGCTGAGCCAGGCCTCGCCTGCCACCATTGCCTGGCTGAACAAGCAAGGAGTCAAACCATGATGTTCAAACGCCTGACGCGCGCCGGTTGCGTGCTAGTGCTCAGTGCCGGTTTCAGTCACGTTGCCCTTGCCCACAACCCGATGTGCGAATGCAAGGAAATCCCCGGCGAGCAGATCCAATGCAAAGGCGGCTTTTCCGACGGCAGCGGCGCTCCGGGGGTGACCCTGGACGTGATCGGCTACGACGAAACCATCCTGGTGCCGGGCAAGCTCGGTGAGGATTCGACCCTGACCTTCAAGAAACCGGCGTCCGAATTCTATGTATTGTTCGATGCGGGCCCCGGTCACGTGGTGGAAATCGACCAAGCGGATATCCAGGCGCAATGAGTACCGTAAACGTCGTGCGCCCGGCCGGCGCGGGTCATGAAACCCTCTATGTGCTGTTGCTGTGCCTGATCATCCTTGCGGTGGCGGGAACGGTGGTGGCCTTGCACGGTGAGACCCAGGAAGTGGCAGCGCTGCCCAGCCACCAACTGGATGCCCGACGCGACCTGAGCGCAGCCGAACAAGGCATCTACGCCGATTTGCGGGTGACCCTGGATGAAATCCATTTACTGCAGCAGGAGCAGCGCGCACTGCCAACGCCGGAGCAATTGGCAGAAGAAGGCTTTGCGCCGTTCGCCCAGGACGCCAGCTCCGTCAGCCGTGGCGATCATCGCTGGCAGCTGCTCGCCCCCTCGACCTACCTGGGGCTGAGCCAGGCAACGGGCACCAGCGGCTCGCTGTTGATGCGCGTGCACGGCACCGAGCCGGATATCTGGCTCAACCGTGGGAAAGACCTGGCCGCCCCCTCCGACCTTTCTGACCAGGCGCTGATCGCCGCCGGCTGGCAGCAAGTGGTCGCGCAATTCGATGCTGGTGTCACGCGCCAGCACCGCCACTGAACGAGAAGACCGAGTGCCCATGTCCATTTCATCTCCCCTGTTGCGCCTGTTGCTGGTTGGCCTGTTCAGCCTGCTGCTCGCTCCCCTGGCCAATGCCGAGGCAGGTAAACGCCTGCGCATCGGCATTACCTTGCACCCTTACTACAGCTACGTGGCCAACATTGTCGGCGACAAAGCCGACGTGGTGCCGCTGATTCCGGCCGGGTTCAACCCCCATGCCTACGAGCCGCGCGCCGAAGACATCAAGCGCATCAGCACCCTGGACGTGATCGTGCTCAACGGCGTTGGCCATGACGACTTTGCCGACCGGATGATCGCCACCAGCGAGCGCCCGGACATCCCGGTGATCGAAGCCAACCAGAACGTGCCCCTGCTGGCCGCCACCGGCAACGCCGCGCGCGGTGCCGGCAAGGTGGTCAACCCGCACACTTTCCTGTCGATCAGTGCCTCGATTGCCCAGGTCAACAACATCGCCCGCGAGCTGGGCAAGCTCGACCCGGACAACGCCCGCGCCTACACCCAGAACGCCCGCGCCTACGGCAAACGCCTGCGCCAGATGCGCGCCGATGCCCTGGCCAAACTGACCAGCGCGCCCAACCCGGACCTGCGCGTGGCCACGGTGCACGCGGCTTACGACTACCTGCTGCGCGAGTTCGGCCTGGAAGTCACCGCCGTGGTCGAACCGGCCCACGGCATCGAGCCCAGCCCCAGCCAGTTGAAGAAAACCATCGACGAACTGCGTGCCCTGGACGTGAAAGTGATCTTCTCGGAGATGGACTTTCCGTCCACCTATGTCGATACGATCCAGCGTGAATCCGGGGTCAAGCTGTACCCGCTGTCGCATATTTCCTACGGCGAATACAGCGCGCAAAAGTATGAGGTGGAGATGACCGGCAACCTCAATACCGTGGTCCGTGCGATCCAGGAGTCGGGAACATGACAGCGGCGCAGCAACTGACCCTGGCCTGTGGCCCGACCCTCGACTTTGCCCAGGTCTCGCTGACCCTGGGCCGCACCGTGATTCTCGATGAGGTGAGCTTCCAGGTACGCCCCGGCAGCATTCACGCACTGGTCGGCCCGAATGGTGGTGGCAAAAGTTCGCTGATCAAGACCCTGCTCGGGCAAACGCCGCACCAGGGCCGGTTGAGCCTGGAGTGGCCGACCACGCCAGGCACCATTGGCTATGTGCCCCAGGCCCTGGAGTTTGATCGGGGTTTGCCGATGACTGTGGATGATTTCATGGCCGCCATGTGCCAGCGGCGCCCGGCATTTCTCGGCCTGTCCCGCCACTACGCCGGCGCGATCGGCGAGGCGCTGGAGCGGGTTGGCATGCAGGACAAGCGCAAGCGCCGCATGGGGGCGCTGTCGGGCGGTGAGCGCCAGCGCGTGCTGCTGGCCCAGGGGCTGATTCCGGCGCCGCAGTTGCTGGTGCTGGATGAACCGATGTCGGCCCTTGATGAGGCCGGTATCCAGGTGTTCGAGCGGCTGCTCAACGACTGGCGCCTGGCCGGGATTACCGTGCTGTGGATCGAGCACGACCTGGAAGCCGTCGCTCGCCTGGCCGACCACGTGACCGGCCTGAACCGCCGCGTGCTGTTCGACGCCACGCCCAAACAGGCACTCACTCCTGATCGCCTGCTGAGCCTGTTCTCCACCCACCCTCGGAGCCTGGCGCAATGAGTTATGAAGCGTTTCGCCTGTTGGTCCAGGGCTGGGCCTCTGCCGGTTATCTGCCCGAGGCACTGGCCTACGGCTTTGTGGTCAACGCGCTGCTCGCCGGCCTGCTGATCGGCCCGGTGCTGGGTGGGCTGGGCACGCTGGTGGTGGTCAAGCGCTTCGCGTTTTTCTCCGAAGCGGTCGGCCACGCCGCGCTGACC
>Ga0265797_10004923_pt1 | contig 19939 bp, 24 predicted proteins | sample P2T30metagenome_FD_192433 | JGI IMG/M metagenome (GOLD analysis project Ga0265797, IMG submission 192433) | Plant litter microbial communities from East Loma Ridge, Irvine, California - P2 T30 | ecosystem: Environmental > Terrestrial > Plant litter > Unclassified | place: USA: California...
AAGCGGTCTGAACGCTACAAGGCAGGCAGAGTATCGACAAACAACAGGCAGCATCCGAAATGTAAGGATGACTATTCGCCTCGCATCGCATGCCATCCCCATGACTCATGGTGCAACCCGAGAGCACATGACCACCGCCGAGCAACATCATCTCCTCAGGCACTCTCACGGGACGACGCTGATAACAACTTGACCAAACAACACGATACACTAATTGGAAAAGTTCCAAGGCCACAGAACTTGCTTCGAACGTTCGAAAGCTCCATCAAGCAAGACGAAGTTTCCATCAAACAAGAGGAAACGAAACGTGCAGACAGTGGCTACCAGGACTTTGTAGACCCAGACTCTCAGATGATCCCTCAAGACTCGTTACATCTGCGTGGCAAACAACGATGGTCAGGTATTGCGTTGCAACCTGAGTTCTCACCGATCTCTCAGGAGCAACTTGCTGCCGAAGTTAAGGGCATTTATGCCGGCTTAGTGATGGTAGAAGCAAAGTGCATGAACATCGACGCTCAAAAAGCAGCTCAGCCAAACGACGAACTTAGTACTGAGCAGTGGCAAGCCCTTGTTGCGTTGCATAGGACACTGCTATATGAGCACCATGATTTTCTCATGGCAACACAACATCCTTCAGCGAATCCAGCTCTTCTCGGACTTGCCACAAAGTACTCAATGCCAGCACGCATGTGGAAGCACGGAATCCACGCGTTCTTGGAAGTCTTGCGACACCGAAGACCTCACTCTCAGGAGTACATGCTGGCTTTCATCTACCTTGCTTACCAAATGATGTCGCTGCTCCTCGAGACGGTGCCTGGATTCACAGACACTTGGATCGAATGTCTTGGTGACCTGGCACGGTATCGCATGGCCATCGAAGAAGACAGAGAGATCCATACTGTCTGGGGAGGCGTGGCAGGGCGTTGGTATGTGAAGGCGGCTGATCGTCATCCACAAGTTGGGAGACTCTACCATCACTCTGGCATCCTAGAAAGACCTTCTCTGCGCAAGTTCTATCTTTATGGGCGTGCGCTGACTTCTGTCTTCCCTTTCCTGAACGCGAAGGAATCGTTGAGCACGCTGTGCACTCCCATCGTCGAAGATGAGCATGCCCTTCGGAAAGGCAGCAAATCTGTGGATGCTTTGGTAATTTGCTTCCACGCGAGAAGTTTCCTTTCAGAAAAGACTGAGCTCGTTGGCCAAGCCTGCAGCGCTGCACTGACAATGCTCGAATCCCAATCCGAAGATAGCATTAGTGTGTTTGGCGTTCCTCTGGCCGTGACGAATGTTGCAGCTCTGCTCGGCTTCGGATCGTCAAACAACATTTACCGTCATCTGTTTGACACTGTCATTAATCAGGACACCCTGGAATCGGCATCACGAGGCCAGTCTTCTGCTCTACAAGCTGCCAGCAGCTTCACTTCTCTCGGAATCAACGAACTCCAGCGTCCGGCAGGAATCCTTTTGGACTTCTGCTATCACTCCTTCAACAGTATCATACGACGGACGCCACACCGAGAGAATCTCCCCAACCTACTTCCCTATGTTCATGTTATGCTAGTATTCATCAAAAGTCTTCATACGTTACGTTCTCGGCTTTCTTCTGACGACAACGCCACCAGTACTCTCAACGACATTCTCTCACCTGACCGCCTGGACTGGTCAGCACTTGCAAGCTTCCTAAACCACATCGCAAAGTTCTTCCCTGTCTCTTCTCGCACCGAGTCCTCTGCGAGCGGCGAAACCTTCCCGACCGACGGCATCCCGCTGCTCGAGGACTACATGATACGTGGACTGGTGTGGGCACAGTGGTACTTTGCTTCGGACTGGTTCAAAAACATCGAGGACGACGACGGATCGCGCTGCCTGGAAGACGACAGCAAGAGGCAACACCGAGCGGCGAGAGTGCAGTACCTTGGCATGACCCTGGCTGCAGATTCCAACCACCTCCGCTATGATCGCGTGACGAGACAATTCTCCACGGTCGTCTCGTTGGAGGTTGACGAGATCGAGTCCACCACGCTGTCTCTCTCGTCCATGTCACCCCGCAGCGGTGGCGACGCTTCGATCGAGAGCGACTACGTGATGGTCTCAGGATCGTCGCCGAAGCAATCACCTTCATTATACGCGCAGGAGGCGGGCTCTCTGAACCGAGTTAGCTTCAAGCAAGATAACAGGCAGCAGCAGACGTCGGCGTCGAAGATGAGGAACCAGTCATACGTAGAGCCCTGTGTCGGCATTGTCGATGCGGATGAGATGGGTGCTTTCTGACTTGCATGGAGGTTATTGCAATTGCGTGATGGTCGTGTTTGGTTCGTTGATGATTTGGTGCTCTGGCGCATGAGTCTGCGGCGCTGTGGGATGGAGAAAATGAGTAATGTCGTGACTTCAGATAGCTATTGTAGATGTGTATCTAGTTACTGTGCATACTCGAATAAAAAGTACGTCGATGAAGACCCGCACATGCTTTTCCTCTGTTTGTGCATGGTTGTGTGTTTGACTAAGTCAAAGTGAGATCGAATGACCATTCCAATGCTGCTCAGCCAAATCCACTCGACGATCACAAGCCAGCCAGCCAGCAAGCGCCGAGGCCGAGCCCTGAACGCGACAACCAACATTGCGCAAGCACTCAAGCTTTCTTCCTTCCAACAACTCACAATCCACGCCCGACAGACCATCAATATTGCGAACGACATACGACTGCTGCCACTACACTTGCCTGCCTCCACAAAACACACAATTTACTCACGCGCATCCTCGAAACCGCAAACATGCCACCAGTCCGTACGTACCGCCCTTCCTTCCCTCTTCTTCGCGAACACAAACTAACGCGCTATGCAACAGTACCCCCTGCTCAGCGCGCAGCCGGCACACCGTTGGCTCCCAGTGTCGAGAAAGCCTACTACAGAAAATGCATCCAGCTCAAGCGCCGCCTGAACGAAGTCGAAGCCGCCAACGAGGAAGCCAGGACCAGAAGAGTGCGCCTCGACCGCGCGATCATGAAGATGCGGCTGGAGCGGGCTTTCCTGCTGGAGCAACTGAGCAAGAGAGTGGAGCCGAATGTCGAGGGCAGCGATGCGAGCGGAGAGGAGGGCCCGGGCACGGTAGGTTCTTGAACCTCGTCTGGCAAGGGGACAATGCTGGTGGGTGAGACTACGGCGCCGGAGGGTGTTCGCATGTATGGTCGCTGATTGAGTCCATCTGTTAGCCTCCTCCGGACCGTCCTCATCGCGATAAGCGCCGGGCTTCGCAGATGGCTTCGCCTGATGCTGAGCGTGGTGGTTTGCCTGTACCTCCTCCTTCGAAACATGCGACTCGTTCTTCTTCTGGCGTACAACGGCGCGACTCGAATTCCGGTAACGGCGCAGTGCAAGACGGCGAAAGGACACGGGCTGCAAGACCTACAGGCGAACGATGGCCGAGCGTACTTTACGGATTGCACCCGCAGGCGCGAGATCCTTATTCTGCAGGCCTACCTTACGCGTCGGATACACACGGCGAGGCGGGTCAAACTTAGTTTGAGTTTGCAAAGCGAGTAAGCGAGCAAGGGAACGCGGTGCCATGATTTTTAATGGTATGGAATTGCTTTTTGGGATTGGTTTTGGGATTTTGAGCGTGGAGTTTTACAGATGACTAGTCTCTCTGGGATGTCAATTGGTTTTTTTGTTATGTTATTTGATAGTATATCAATGCTGCTAATGGTCGCAAACTTACAAGTCCTTTCGCAGAACTAAGATTAGCTTCAAGCGCCATACGACAACGCGCTTGGTCGCGCCTTCCTCACTCGGTCTGCCCGAGTCTCACCGGTTCTGCTGCCTGGAGTCGCGAGATTTGACCTCACCTCATTCAATCCGCCTGACATCTCTTCCTCTACTCTTAATCTTCCACCCGCACTTCTCCCCTGCCTCGTGCACTCCCTCCCTCACGACTCACCTCACAAGGCACGCCAGAAACACGCGCAACGATGCCGCAATTCAAATCTGGCATCCCGGGCCGCGTCTTTGGCGAAGGTGTATTCGAAAACGATGCCGCCCTTCGTGCAGTCGCCTACCTCGACGAACTCGCTGGCGTCGACAAACTCAAACCAACTGACTCGGCCAATGGTGGCAAGGCCACTTACTCGGTGTATGCCAAACAATGCTCTACTCCCGAGGCCGCTGAGAAGGTTCGCGTTCATCTGGACTCGGGCGTCCTGCAAAAGCTCACGGCCAAGATGGTCGCCAACTACTTTAAGCCGCTTTCCGTCGACGACTACACCTGCTTCGGGTATGTTCCGGTCATTCTGGGCGCCTGCGCCATGAGCCACGGTTGTCGCACTCTCTATGACGCCCCGGGATACCGCATGTTCTTCAACAAATACAAGGAGGTGCTCATCGGCATCTTTGAGTCCGCGCCATTCATGGACGCTGCCAAAGAGCAAATGAAGAAGGCCCTCCTCGGACCCAATGGGTTCCAGCCTGGCATCGCGATCGACTTCGCACACTTCGCTCGCCCGCCTAATCACTCACCGCCCGAGGAAGACAACCCTTGCATCGGGTTGATGATCGGGGGCATTCCTGCCGGCTACAAATCCAAGTACACGCACGGCGACGGTAAGATCATGCATATGATTGGGCCGTGCTCAAAGGGCGACATGGGCTATTCGGACGACAAGAAGCTGTGCGGAGGCTGTGAGATGTATCATGGCAAATCACTCGTCTGTTCGCGCTGCAAGGACCAGGTCTACTGCAGCAAAGCCTGCCAGCGCAAGGACTTCAGTCGCCACAAAGTCGCCTGCCGCACGCCAGAGGATGCCAAAACGATGCTGGAGGACGAGTTTCCGAAGTGGATGAACTCGTTTTATGTCAACGCTGACCATTCTTCTGGTGGTTCTCCTGGCATGACTTCGATGGCCGATCTTGCAGGCCGTCTGGGCGTGCCGTTCGACATCCGTATGGGTGCCCAATTCATGAAACGCTGAATGGGCATGGTGCTGGCTGTGAGATGAAGTCTGGTGTCGACAGCCGCAGCTCTGTGGGGGTGTAGGAAGGCTCTTTCCATTTGGTTCGCTGCATGGAGTGACATGATCACTGTTTGTATTCTAGCTCAAGTACTGCTGTACGATTCTCGCACGGCCGGCCTCGTCATTGTGTTGTGTTCTCATAGTTAGTGACAGCTGGCCGTTCGCATCGAAGATTGCGGTCGATTAGCTCAGTTGGTTTAGAGCGTGGTGCTAATAACGCCAAGGTCCTGGGTTCGACCCCCATATTGACCATCAAGATCTTCTTTTGCTTGTTCCCAGTGGATGCCATATTTTTGCTCAATGGTTGTTCCATCGCGAGCTACCACGTCCACTCGACGAAGACAAGGCTTGCACCGAATCCCCAGCTACCTTATGGTGGCGCTATCATATCAACACTGGACCTGCATCAGAGGAACAATCCTGGCCACAATGCAACCCTTGGGAATCTGGATATATCTGCGTACAAGGTACTGGGGGCTCAGCGTTGATTGAGACGGTCTGCATCGGTGCTCTTACATCACGGATGTCCTTACGTCCGTGGAAGGCATTACCATGATGAGTCGCCAACAATGCAGAGGTCCCATACCACAACACCACTAAGAGATGGCGGCGAGCTCTCTATACATCTATCCAAATCTGCCATAACCAACCCGAGACCACTTCACTGGAACTCGTCTTGAAAAGCGCGACGCGATTACCAATATGCTGGGTCTTTTCACCTATGACGCTTCGCCCGCGCGCGTTTCTTGTAGAGCCGTCACTTTCGACCACGACTTCAATATGAGCAAGGCAGCAACGCCAACATATCGTCGACTTAACTGGCAAGGTCAAATCCGTAACTTATGCCAGTACTCGCTTGCGCCTCTTTCCCCTCCTCTGGCTACCTCATAGAGTACTACATAAGACCGCTCCCTAACTGGACATTCTCTTTGTCACCACCACCACCACCACCACCTCCTTCTCCTCCTCCTTCAACACATCTGTCCACCAACCCACACACTTACTATATGCAACAGTCTACACAACTCACATACTACAATACACAAGCACATCACTCTCACCTCCTTCAGAACAAAGATGGCGACTAAGACGGGACCTAAGAAGAAGACCCAGGCGGAGTTGAGTGAGGAGTTGAAGGCGACGCAGAGCGACTGCCCTTGCGGTAACACAGACCCGTATGTTCCCTCCTCCTACATAGTTCTTGAAGCTTGATGCTAACTACATCGATAGCAACAAGACAGTCCAGTGTGATGCCGAGGAAGGATGTCTTCAGTGGCCCCACTGGGAGTGCGAGGGTTTCACCAAGGCAGAGATTGACCGCATCGACAAGTACTGCTGCAAGGGTTGCATCAAGGAGAAACTTGGTGAAACGACCTACAAAGACAACAACGCTGCGGCTGAGACCCCGGACGACGCCGTTGAGAATGACGACGAGAGCAACGAGGTCGAAGATGAGAACGGGGCCGAAGGTGAGAACGGGGCCGAAGGTGAGAACGGGGCCGAAGATGAGAACGGGGCCGAAGTTGAGGCCGAGGACGAGGAGGAGCATGAGGACGACATCGACGCGTACATCGATGAGAGCGAGGACCAGAGCGACTCTCACGGCTCTGGAAGCGAATCTGGCAGTTCCGACAATAGCTCTAAGGACACTGAGCCCGAGTACGACGGTCCTGAGACGGAGTCCGATGAATCGTCTGTTGACTACTAGGAGCCCATCACCGACCGCCGCAAGTGCAAGGCCACTTCACAGGCTACCTCGAGACTGAGAAGCCAGCGCCCGGTCCACGCAAACGCCTCGCATTCGGACGTGGTGCCACGGCTCACCCAGTTCACAGCCGTTTCCGACTGACGGATTAAAATCATTCAGAGATCTCATGGGTTACTGCTTCAATGGCTTGATGGGCTTACAAAGTTTCGAGATTGGCGAGCTGATGAGTGCATTGAGAGAGAAGCATTCTGATCATGTCCGGGTTTTCCGATCGATCTGTTTCAGCCCCTCGACTAGGTTGAGCCAAAGCAGCAAGGCTCAGTCCAGACGTGGAGCAAAACACATTCGGCGTTTAGCCAACACATTTCTTGAGCAAAGATTGACGGAGCATTGCAAGGTGCAGCATGGGTATGGGTATGTGGACTTGGTTACTTGGTTGCGTTGTTTGTGTGTTGTATGATTAAGGGCTCACTTTCATTGCCATCGGTCTTTGGGATACGCGCGTAAATGAAATCATTGTTGCTTCTTCAATGTGTCGTTCTAGAGACGCGACCTCCAATCGTTAGTACTGTTGAAGTGAATGAGTGAGATGTGTTCGAGACACTTGGAGTGTATAGTGGTGTTTGGCGTGACAAGGCCACATTATTGACTATGATTTAGACGTGATAGGTTTCGCTACAACAGGTAAAGCTCTGGCTGCAGAGTGGGTATCCTCGTGGCATGTTGTATAGTAATCAACTCGAAGGGCGTCGGCGTAGCCCCGGTCGGGAATGCTTGGCATAAGGGTGAAAACATTAACCGATAAGCCAATCCGTCCTACTCGACATGCACATCATTTACATCAAATCGCGTTGCGAGAAAACCTTGTCGCCATGGCCGGTAGCTACACGACGCATGTTCTACGTGCAGATCGATCAGACTCGCAGCATCTCGCCGTGAAAACCGCAGCTTTACGATTGGCCGGTCTTCTTCAATCACCAGATTCGTTCTCCTCAACGTACGATGAGGAGGTTGCCTTGACTGATGCCGAAAGACTGAAAGCAATACAGAGGCCAAAGAGAACAACTATCATCGTTGCACAAGCTGGAGATGAGAACGACGACTGGAGACAAGCGGAGTGGGCCGGACAAGTCACACTACTAGGCCCATTCACGCGAGCAGAGTACCTCGCACCTTATTTGGAGACTCACGAAGACGGCCGACGACTCTCACTTGCAGAGCTGGATTCGATCTTTGAACCTGTCTCTTCGAACGACAGCAACGCGGTCTACTGGCACATGACTGCACTCTACGTCCTGAACGAGCATCGGCGGCGAGGCCTGGGTGACCAACTCTGCAGGAAAGCTTTCGAGGTCATTCAGCAACATGGAGATGGCTCGGTTAGTGAGCTGCGCATAGTCATCAAGCCTAGCAACGAGATTGTTGCAAGAATGTACGAGCGGCTTGGCTTCGAGACCAGGGAAGGAAGATCGACTCTGGCTGAAGCAATAGCGGCTTCCGAAGGGCCAGGAGCTCTACCAGCTGGTTATGCCCAGAAAGAAGCGTATTTCGGAAGAAATGGTCTGATCATGGTGAAGCGTGAAAGCACTGCGTAGAGATGTTATCCTGGCATTTCATATGCTCACAATCTTGCAGCTCTCGTCACCTCTTTCACCAGCTTCACTGCCTCTCCGGCACAACCATAGCTGCATTGATAGCCTGCACCCTACAATCAACAAACAACTTTTGTCAGCGAACAGTCTCGAGTGTAGTAGCCGCAACATCGCTTGCTTACCCCGTGTCCATAGTTATGCACAATATTCCAGCCCTGTCGTTGCTCGCGCTCAACTCTGTAGCCTCCCTTTCGCACGGGTCGAAGGCCAACCCCGTGTCGAATCACATCAAGCCCTGCTCGACCTTTGCCATTTGCTAGACCCGGCACCAGCTTGATAGCTCTCTCGAGTATTCGCTCTCCCATAGCAGGATCTGGATCTGCTTCGGTCTTGCCTGCTTGGTAGCAGCCGCCGACAATAGTTCCGCCTCCAGCAGGTCTTTGCATGATGTAGGTTGTCTCTTCCGGACCATCATCTGTACCACTGACGAACGTGATACGCCCTGCTGTGTCATTCCGTAGGAGTACGACGTGGCCTCGTGCTGGGTAGACAGCGGGGTCTTGCACTCCAGCAAGTGTGGCCGCTCCTAGACCGGTGCAATTGACGATTATGGAAGCTGCCCTTCCACTCGGGTGTAAGTTTCGAGCATCAGAGATGTCGTGAAGTATCGATCGCTTGACAACAGCTCCCGCTGCTATGCATTTCCCGAGCAAGTAGTGTAGGTATTGCGGCGTGTTGATGCACACCGAGGTGTACGAGATGCCACTGGAGATACCTTCCGGTAGTTCTTCCTTGTCTAGTTGCCGGAACTGTAGAGTGTCAGTGCGTGTCGCTCGTTGACTGTCAGAGTGTCAACGCACGTCTGGGACCACATCGCTAAACCACGGCTTGCTGGACAATAGCCCGGAAAACCATTGAGCCGTAGCACTTTGGGCATCCTTCTCTCTATTGTACACCACATTCTCTGCTTCTAATCAATATGAATCGTCTCAAAGTATGATAGTTTGCCATATCGTACCCTGCAGATGCACACCGGCTTCGGGTGTTCTCAATCCAAGCTTGTGAAGTTCTGGCCAGGTCTTGGAGTCATACTCGGCTTCTTTGCTTCCTGATACGCTTACTCTGGCTGAAGTCAGTAAAGCATCTATGACATGTGTGAGAGGAACTTACGGGGCATAGTTTGCTCCCGCCCAAGGGCTAGCATATTCGATGTCGTAGTCGCCAGGAAAATGTTTCGCAACGATCGTGATATTGGCTGAAGGCAGTTCTTGCAACAGAAGATATGCAGTCGTGAGTCCAGCTACTCCCGCACTATATTGAGACCGTCAGATACTGCGTATTCGAGAGTTCTCAAGATGAACGTACCCAACCACTACAACGTCTGTTGGCATTGTGTCGCAGGTGGTTGCCACCGCAAGATTTGATGATATTCGATCATCTTGATGTTGATGAGGCTGCCAATTATACTGACAACAAAGCCGAATGCCGTTGATTTGGCATGTCGTATTCCGACGGAAGCACTTGTTCTACGTCTTCACACTCCTGTCCTTTGTTATCGATTAGACAAGGGTACCCGCGGCGTCGGTTCTGATTGGCGGCGTTGCAATGCCGTGCACAGACGTCCTTTTGACATTTGACTTGGCGAGATCAATCGGCCAGTGGTGTAAAGAGCGACGATAAGGGCAAAAGACTTTGGCCAGTGGACGGACAAGAATCGATTCGATTACTTTGGGTCATTTGGGCTCAAAACAGAAAAGTACACGTGATAAAGGGTAGGCCATCTTTTGACGACAGCGTGTCTGTGGCGGTGTGCATAGAGCCTTCCCTTTACCGACTTGACTAATCCGAGCAAAAACGATCATTATACCCATGAACAGAGCAAAAAAGCAATGCAATCAGCATCTGACGCCATGTTGCCTGGGTTAGCTCCATATATTGATCTCCAAAGGCTTCCTATCTGCCGTAGGAAGCATTTGTTCGATGATGGCATTGCCCCAACTCTAACCCTTGACAGATGTACTCTGATCATTTATTATCATCCCATGTACATGTGAACAAGTCAACAATTAATCAAGGCCAAACGAAGAATGACGTTTTGATATTCGTTTTGTGGCAAGCATGCAGGTGATCGGAAAAAGGGTCAAGTCTCATGTACGGATGTCCTCGTACACAAGTTGTCCAGTTGTCTCAAAATGCTTTGACAAGAGCGAGCTAAGCTGTATTACATCTTGCGAGTCTTTACACTGAGTTCGCCGTTCGCTTTGGTTGTCTCGTGTGACATCTGTGTCTCCAATTCTAGCCCGTTGATGACGCTCTCGCGAGCCGTATTTCTGAAGCAAAGCCAAAAGACACAACCTGCAATGAATGCTGCCACCGCAATGCCGCCGTATGTCCAAACCATGTACGGGTCCTGAGAAACTGGCGAGAGAGCAATTCCAATGGCTGCTCCAACAGCGATCGTGACCCAGAACACACTTGTGACAACTGCACGCAGATTCTCTGGTGCGTTGTTGAAGGCGATCTCAATGCCCGTCACCAACACCCAGATCTCAGCCAGTGAGCCGAGGACGTAGCCCGGAGTCTGAACCCAGACATTGATACTGCTAGCAGGGCTATTGTAGATGAAATGCTGCACCACGCATGCGTAGACCATGCTTAGCGAGGCACAAAAGAAGCCCAATGTAATGCGACGAACGGGGTTGAAGTCGATGCCTGCTTTGCGTAGCGCAGGGTATACAACCACTGCGAAGTCGTTAGTTACGCACAAGAGCTATAGGGTCAAGAGAAAGCTTACGGTCCAATAGAGGAATGAAAGCGAGCATGAAGACAGTCGAGAGGTTTTGCATCAAGTCGTTTGGTGTCGATCCAAGGTCCATCGCACCAGCTTGAGAAATTAGGTTGTTGAAGATCTGAGTCCAGCAAATTGTGAAGAACGGGAACAGCAGGAAGTACTAGATTCCAAGTCAGTATCAACTACAAAGAGCAAATCAAAGCACATCTTACTTTGCAAGCCAACAGACCGCTCTTGACTTGTTCAACATAGGTGTCGGTATAGCTGGCTGACTGAGCAAAAGCGTACATTTCCAGCCGCTGGTTCTCTCTTAGAGCACTAGGCTTTGCTTTCTCAAACGACTTCTCTTTGAGCGCAATCTTGATCGTGTTGCTTGCGTCAAGAATCGGAGAGCCTTGTGGGGGAAGCTTGTTGACCTTCTTGCTGAACACCACAAATACTGTCAAGACGAGCATGAAGACGCTGATGTCGGTCAGTTCAGGAATGGGATCCACATTCTAACGCACCACTCACATCAATGGGATGAGATATGCGAGCCAGAATGACGCTGCCTTCTCCACGGCAACAGTGATGAGAGCGGATAAGCAGCCAATATTGGCAGCCCAGTAGTACCTGTAACTATGAGCGCAAGATCTGGCAAAGAATGGGATGGAGACGACCTACCAAAGGAAGATACGGGCTGTTGTTAGCTTTGCGTCAACGACCACGACCTCACCAGTCTTGAGCGTCGTCAATCTTTCGCCAGTCTCGGTGTTCTGTTCTCCGCACAAAGGCGCAATGCATGCCTTCAGCCCTCCAGTACCAAGACCGATCAAGATGATGCTTGCGATCAGCCCTCCAAACGATGCGCCTGAATCGATGGCGACTGGAGTGGCAGTCGCAACGAGTAGCACCATACCAGCAATATAAATTGGCGAGGAGGCCAAGATGGTCTTGAACTTCCCCAGCCATTGATCTGTAATTGGGCATGAGCTAAAGCATACCAGAACAGAAGAAGTGCATCTCACCGGCCACAATTGCACCGAGCACAGTGCACAGGTATGACCAGAACTTCAGCAGGTTTCCCAACGCGGCACCGACAGCTTGACCTTTGTTCAAGGCTCCTGGTATTCCGGTGTCTGGGTCGAAAGGATATGGGTGTCTGGACATGCGTCAGATCCGCTCTAGCTAGAATCACAAGGCACATACTGGATGTAGTTCTGAAGTGGGGCGCTGATGCCGAAGTAGACAAAGCGTTCACCAAACTGAAAACAGTATCAGCATCGAACTCGGCTTTAGCTCACAGTGGAAGTGGACGACCATACTTCTACTACACATATAAGGAAGAGTAGCCATGGGATAGGGCCAGCAACTCTTCGTAGCCCAGCATACTGATCGTCCTTCGCAGCTTCGGTGTTGGTACTGGCCCCAGCGGTATGCACATCCTGAGGGCAGACCTCAATGTCTGTGGTAGGCATGTTGGCGGAATGGAGCTCAACGAGGCTTCGGCGGTAAGTCTGTTAAGTCATCGACTTCGGGTGTGATGCTCGCCGGCCTTATATCTCAGTCAAACATGTGTTGATAATAGTATCGCGATGGGAGGCGCTATAATCCGGGGCCCCACGGCGTCGGATTGATTGTGGCGCTACGTTATCGAGGTTATCCGGCATTACTGATTGAGTTGCAAAAGATAGTTCGGCATTGCGCGGGGACAGCGATCGGCGGTATCTTGTTCGCCGACGGAGTTTGGCCGATAGCTGTGCAAATCGACAATGTTTAAAGACAAACGATAAAAAATATCGATCAGTACCATTTTGACTCTGCCGTTACTATTGGATTTTTCGTTTGTACACGTTCAATCAAAAGCCACCAAGACCATACACAAACCCACAACAACGCTGCAACGATGGCAACATGCGCAACAACACACGCAATCCCTGAGGAATGGGAGTCTCGCCTTGATCCAGAGTGGGTAATTCTCTGGAATGAACACGGCAGGCATCGGTACAGAGCGGACGAAGTCAGCGTTGCTCAATACCGCCAGGATCCAAAGGCCTACAGTTTCACATATGCAGCATGGAATGGGCCCAAGGTCTTTCACGAAGAAGAGTTCGACGTCCCTATCTCGAAGCCGGCAGGAACTGTTCGTGTTCGAGCTTACACACCAGAGGGTGAAGGTCCATTCCCGGTGCACTTCAATTACCACGGCGGTGGGTGGGTGCTGGGCGGTTTGCAAAGCGAGGCAGCCTGGTGTCGCAGCATTTGTAACAACGTTGGGATCAAAGTCATCGACGTCGACTATCGCATGGCGCCAGAACACCTTTTTCCAACCGCCATTTACGACTCGTGGGAGGTGGTGAAATGGGTGAGGCAGTTCGATCTGATTTCGCAAGTTGGTAGGCCATGATCGCTGATACCAAGAATGCAGGCTCGTCAATCCGCCGAAAAACTGAACATCAAAGCGGACAGTCTCTCCATCGGGGGACTGTCAGCTGGTGGCCATATGACGGCTGTCATGTCCCACATGGCAAAAATTGAAGGCATTGACTTGAAGTTGGCCTTGATGGTCGTACCTTCAACGGATCTTCGGTTCGACTTATTTTGCCCTGGTCATCGTGGTGTTGATGCTGACCTCTAATTCCCAGCTGGTCAATTGGAGAAGAGCCGTTGAAGTCCGAAGTGGCGAGGAAATATCCGAGTGTATCGATGGTGGAGCACAATCCCTGGGGTCCGAGGTCGCGTATGGACTGGTTCATGGACCACTGGATACCGAAGGACACAGGTCAGCACTCGTGAATGTGTGTGATATGAAAATAGTCACTAATGCATTTCACAGATCTGCGTAGGTCTGCGCTGGGCGACTGGATGGCCTCACCCATCCTCTCAGAATCCTTTGACGGCATGCCGCGGACACACATTGTCACTGCAGAATTCGACCTTAGTAGAGACGAGTCGCACAAGTATGGCGAGCTGCTCAAAGCAGCTGGAAACGATGTTACCATGAAGTGTTACGCCGGGATGCCGCATGCTTTTGGCCATTACAACCACCCAGAGCGAGGACTGAGTCAGAGCCATCAGTACATCAAGGATACCGGCGATGTAATTCGGGAGGCCCATGGTTTGCGTACCCGCGCAGCGGCGCTGTAGGCGGGAATTTAATTTTCGAGCATATCAGCCTCATATAAAACAACTAAGAGCCATACAATCGAGCGTGAATGTCGATTGTGAAGCAATCTCCGTACTCGATCTCTGTTTCATCGCTCTTAGTTCTTGCTTTCACTGGGAGCACTTCCCAAGCTCGTGCTGCGTTCTGTGCCATTCATGTCGACGTCCATAGCTACTGTGGCGCCATTGGGCAGCATGGTCGGGTACAAAAGAGATATTGGTGGAAGTGGAAGGAACAAGTCCAAGTTCTCGGGAGACATCGAACTTCAGGTTGATCTGGTGGCGTTTCTTGGCAAGCGTGGCCATCCGTTCCACGACCTAAACTTCAAAGTGTCACGGTGGAGATTTTAGAGCTGTGCATTCAGTCACAGAATATCCAATGGATCCAGATGGAGGCATTGCCGCTCAACCTGTGCAGTCTCGTCGTTATATGAGCAAGTCGCAGCGAGCGTGCGACTTCTGCAGAGAGCGCAAAAGCGCTTGCAGGAAAGAGGGCGGAGCACCATGTCAACTCTGCTCCTACTACCAACGGGAATGTACCTTTAACAGAGTCTCCGTCGCACGGAAACGGCGTGCTCTTAACGACGCAGATGCTGCTGTGACTTTAGCGCCGCCGATGCGGCCCTCATCTGCGGAGTCTGCGACAGGTTTGGGTGCAGCAAACCAGCCAGAAACATTATCGCCTCGCAGGCTGGAAACCCAGAACTTTGAACCCACGGCTCAGCGAAATGGTACCGAGACGTTTCCTCGTTCAAATGATCACTTTCTCATGGAAGATCCACAAAGCGAACTACAAGCAATATTGCAGCCTTCGGAAGATCCTCTTGACCCGTTCGGTGACTGGTTCGCTTCGCCAAACCTGTTGATGAATGGGAACGAAGAATTCAACGTAGCTGCGCAGCTTTCTATCCAAGATGGCCGGTATTGTGGACTCACTGGCGATATGGACCCGTATCTCCTCCGTCTATACCGGTTCAATGAGCACTCAGTCTTCCCATTCAAGAAGCTTACAGTACGATCGATAGACGCAGGTCGTCTGCCTGTCCAGTTTCTTCAAACCATCAAAGACGAGTCGGAGATTACGTCGCCCGTTCCAGATACAGACGATATCTCGCGTTCGGAACTAGATACCATCGTCTCGCATACTGTAGGCGTTCGACTAATATCGCTGTAAGTTGCGATACACCTCGTTAAATCACATCCTGCTTACCATTGTCAGGTTTCAACAATTTATAGCGCCTCAGCTACCATTGATTGTTGAATGGGAATCTGTGCACCCGGCTACATCATCAGTGCCATTACTAGCGGCTATGTACTACGTTGCGCAGAACTTCACGGCCTTCGACGACTATCTGTGTATCCAGATAGTGTACGACTCACCGCCCCTGGAGGAACTCTGGGAATTTATCATGAAGCGGGTGAACCACAAGAACAGGCAAGCGTCGATAGGTCTATTACAAGCCATGCTTATCTTGACTGCAGCGCCCGCGGAAGACGTTCTAAAGCCAAATTTCGAGCAGAGACAATCGCTCGTGAACGACGCAAACACAATGGCTCAGGCTTTAGGCCTGTATCACGATGCTGGGGCATGGCCAATATCCTCAGCAGAAAAGCATCTGCGTAAGAGGCTCTCATGGAGTCTAAGAATAATAGACTCGTGGAATGCCGCAGTCAGCGGCCGTCAGAGCTGCATATCGGAAGACGACTGGCTTGTCCAGGACTTAGTTCTTGAAGACTTCTCTGCCTCGGAAATCGATACCGGACAGGCATCAGTTGCAATGGAGATGGCGAAGCTGACTGACATCTTGAGAGAAGCCACGAAGCAGTTGTTGTAAGATCGAAGTCTCTATGCAAAGTGTTCTAAGCATGTCGCTTACAACAGACCAGTTCCCTCAAGGCAGTTCGGACGTTGAGTAATGACTTCCGACTTACGATGCGCACCGCCCAGCCGTTGATGGAGAAGCTTAATACTTGGCAGACACATTTCGCCTCACAGCGCTTCGACAAAGACAGCCACCAAGTCAACCACACAGCGCCCTTACAGCTTGCTTCCCACTATACCAGGACGCTCATCATATGTGCCATCTACCGACCCTTCTGCACATTCAACAGCATGTTTGCCACGCAGGCCATCGGCCTCATGAATCCCGAAGTAGAAGCCTACGCTCACTTCCGGGTCGCAGCAAAGACGGCCGCGAACAAGTTCACCGATTTTGCACGGAACCTTGGTGACAGACAAATTCGTGCATTCTGGCCATTCTGTAAGCCGGGTCTGATCAATGGATTGTGGCATAGGCGAACGCTGATATTTGCAGGGTGTACTGGAGCATGGGCGACAATGTGCAATCTCTGGCTGATGCTGTACTCATCTGCCAGGACTAGCACAGAGCGCGATGAGTGTCGAGCCGGCCTGGAGGACTCTCGTAACCTCCTCCGGCTTCGCGCCACTTCGTTCTCGATACTTCAGTTTGCTCTACTGCGAGTCAACAGCTTGTTCTGGAAAGGTTTGGACAATGTTGTTGACACAGATCGAAGCTGACCGAGAAGAGCACTCACACAGTTCTCTGAGTGCCTCCATTTCGTCGGTGCCGTTATGCGTTGGCTCCGCAGCATGTCGTCGTCACTGAGCGGGCGCGCTCCGGCAGTTGCTCTAATCACCTCTCTCTGTGCATGCGCGACAAGGCACCTTCTTATCGCATTCAATCTTCCTGCGACGACATTCGATGCAACTTTGTAAAGCTCGCGCCTGCGAAGCTTGTCAAGATTATTACCCAAGATCGTTAGTTCACCCGGACGGAAGTCGAGCGATTCAGCGTTACGCATAGTCGATGTGCCATTTCCTTGAGCAGCCAATAAGTGGTATATGTAGCAAAAGTGAAGCCAGAACCGACTTGTAACTGTTTGCCGGGTTGCTCGGGTGGTCCAATGCCGCGACTTCCCAATTCTCGATCAGCATCTAGACATACACGGAACATGCTTAATCTGTCTCCAGCTAGCGAACACAAAGCTTCTGACTTCGACATGGCCGAAACCTCCCCTCCGACCTCGCAGGCGAACGATGCACCATGCCCTGTTTCGAAACTCCCACCCGAGCTCCGCGAGATGATCTATGAATACTACTTCGAAGACATGAAGAAACTTGACGCAGCAACGCACTTGCCAGAATATGGATGGCACTACGACGAAGCTGAAGAACACACCAAGTGGCAGTGCGTCTGGCAGGTGAGGAACTTCAAGCTCCTCAAGCCCTATCTCAGCATGCTACACCTCAGCTCTGTGGTGCGATCCGAGACCGCACCATACATGTACAAAGCAGCTTTCACCAATGCCTGGTTCAATCTCGGGATCGACCGCGACACCAACGATACCGAGCTGATGAAGGGCATGTTCACGCAACTCCATAAGGTCAACAAAGACGTCAAGTTCGGCTTGCACTTCACTGTCAGCGATCACTCTCGGGATACGTTCTTCGAGTTCGTTGACTCGTTCTTCAACATTCATGCGACAAACGACTACATTGTTCCCACGTTTGTACGCTGCAAGAAAGACTGCGAGACGAAGAGTCTGATGCTCTCAAGCAGCTCAGGCGCGAAAATTGAGTACACTTACAAGACTGAGAGCAAAGACTTTCATCGGCTCTGGATGTTTGGCACGCTTGCCAGGCTTGACTGGAGCAAGTTCGGGTTTCATTCGCCACCGCCATTGCGGTTGAAAAGCCGCATCATGGACAATTCTTTGGACGATCCAACACGCCTGACTCGCTGCAAAGAGAAGATTTCTAAGACTGTCGCCGATGATGTGGTAGACTCGTACGAGAGTGAAAGCGACGGCATTGACGTTGATCTTGACAGTGATAACGAAGTAATCGCGTTCAATAGCGACGACGATGACAACGATGCCATGCTTTTCGATGGTGGAGATGGGGTAGATGCTCGCGAAGATGGATGTGACAGCGAAGACGAGAGCAGGTGGAGTGATAGCGAGGATGGAGCAGTTTCGGATGATGATGAATACGAGGAATGGATTGACATCGAGCTTTAAAAGAATACAGCTACGTGTATGAGAGTGGCTATTCTGTCTGTCAGTAGTTTCAACAAACTGACTTATACTTCCCGCGTATCCACTTCTCAGTAAAGCTGTACCAGGGCATTCACATGTCACTGACCAGGTTTGACAGCAGTAAGAATGAGCTTGGATTCCCGCGCACGTGTGTACAGAGTGAAACCTCAGCCGCTCTTCATTCACCCAGCGTCACTTGCTAGATCTCATCATCACTTGACCACAGAGAAGCATGTTCGAATTGTGATCTTAAATTCCTTTCTAGCTAAACAACCTCGACCACAAACAACAACACCCGCCAACCCTCAACATGACAAACATGTCCAAACCGACCACAACTCCAACAACAACAAACGGCAGCAACGCCCCATGCCCCATCACAAAACTCCCACCCGAGCTGCGCCAAATGATCTACGACTTCTACTTCGCGGCCATCCACCTCCCAAGCCTGCCCGAGCCAGGAACAAGCAGCAATTTATTCGACTGCATAGAAGACAAACCCACCATGATCCTCAAACGTTTCTTCAACCTTCTACACTACAGCTCCAGAGTGCGCGCGGAAACTGCGCCGACGATCTACAAAGCGTGTTTCACGAACGTGTGGTTCTCGTGCGACGTCTACGAACGCAGCAACGGGCTCAAGCGCATCAAAGAGATGTGCTCGCTCATTCGCGGCGTGAACAAGGACGTCGAGTTTGGTTTGCGGCTCGTGGTCAACGGTTGCGACGAAGATCCTTTTTCGCGGTTCGTCGACTCCGTCCTCGGGTTGCAAGTGGAAGGGGAAGATGGCATTCGGCTCCGACGTGTTAGTTCGATAGAGCAGTTCCGCCCGGCAGAGCAGTTCCACTCGACAGGGCCCTTCACCCCGACAGGACCCTTCCATCCAACAGCGCCCTTCCATCCGGCGAGGCGCTTCCGTATGGTAAAGCGCTTCTATCCGACAGAGCACTGGGGTCAACAGATGTTGAGGATGAGCAAGTCGGGAAACTGCTACACGCACTGGAAGTCGGGTTCAGAGACCCACGAGCTCTGGATGTCTGGCAAACTGGGGAGACTTGACTGGAGCCAGTTCGACTTCGAGTTTCCCGCCACGGAACAGCAACAAAGCAGTGCGTGCGCTCCAGAGGTTCCCTTGTAGGAGGAGATTCGTCGAGGTTGATGGAAACAGTGAGGGTTTAGGGCTGACGGTTAGGATGATCTTGACCTGAAAGTGAGGACGAGGGTGAAGCGCTAGATCAATGCGCTGGGGAAGGCAGAGACGGAGGCGTGTGGGCCGCCGCCAGTGACGAGGCGATTTTGCTTAAGTCTGAAGACGAAGGGTTGTTGATTGGCTATCTTCTAAGAACGAGACAGTTCTGCTCGATGATGGAGACGGGCCGTGGAGTGACCTTGATTCCGAAAAGCCGTATCCAAAACAGTGAACATTAGAAATATTGTAGACAGTCCGGCCAGTGTATCAGTAGAAAAGCATCAAACAAGCAATGAAGTTCCCCAACACCGTTCTCTCCCTCATCCAACACCTCACTCACAACCCAACCGATCTTATAACCCAGCCGCTTCAGAAAATTGTGCACAACACCACTCAAAGCCCCTCCACCGCCCCCCTCACCCGTCTCCTCAACCCCATCACAACCCTCTCATCC
>Ga0265797_10004924_pt1 | contig 19938 bp, 19 predicted proteins | sample P2T30metagenome_FD_192433 | JGI IMG/M metagenome (GOLD analysis project Ga0265797, IMG submission 192433) | Plant litter microbial communities from East Loma Ridge, Irvine, California - P2 T30 | ecosystem: Environmental > Terrestrial > Plant litter > Unclassified | place: USA: California...
AAGAATTACGCATTCACACTGGCGTTAGATATGACCATGAGTTGGGATAAAACGAGATAGTATGTAGTATATACGTTGCAACTCAATGTCGCGATCATCAGCTCATCAGCTCGTCGCAAAACAAGGCAGATGTAGTATATACGCTTGGATCTGTTATTGCTTACAAATATGACTGTGTCAGGCTTAAAGCGTAAAGTAGGCAAGTGGTGTAGTCTAAATCATGTGGTCTTTCGCTGACATGGGGGTGGCGTGGGTAGAAGCAGAACAGCCCACGTCTGGTGAGATCAAGTTCATCATGCGACCTGTACCTCGGCAAGACAGTGAAGAAAACGTTGAGAGGGCCCAATTTCCACCACGCGGCACGGACCATCCTTCTGGAACGGCCATGAATCGTGGCGGGATCCATCTTTTCTGGCTCGGCTGGTCCCCATTGTGGCTTGCTAGCAACGAAACTCGGGCAAAATTGTTACTTGAATGACTCAACTGGTCCGATCTCGTATAACCAAGTGGAACTCGGCAATGTCCATGATAACAAACTCTTTACAGAAACAAACAGTCCGGATTCGACATCCATGTCTTATCGTATACCCAGGTAGTTTCAGTCGATTGCTGTGGTGCGGGGTCGACACTCGGGTGCGTTTCTTTCCTGGTGGATTATGAAATATCAAGGTCACTGACATGTAGACGTACATGGAAGTACATACGACGAAGCAGCAGCAGTTGAGAATTATCAATCGACTAGTAGGCTTGGCGCCGGGATGACAGCAAGGCGGCTTCAGGGTTGTGTAAAGATCCGATACCGACACTCCGTTCTGAAGCAGCACCCTCCGCCCTTAACTCCACGACAAACGGGCGGACACTTGGTCATCGATTCGTCCATCCAGCCTCGGCATCTCGGTGCAAACTTGCGACGGGCGCTAAATATACACAGATTGCGCCCATGACGCCACTGCACTGGCGATCTACAGGCGGGTGCAGATGCATATCGCCGCCCTTTCCTTCATCCCCCCCTCCATCCCTGCCTCTTCCGAGCCTAGAGGCTTGTGAGACGGCTACTGATTGGGTCGGGGGTGAAAAGCTTGTCAAAGGCGCACTCCTGGTCGTGCTTAGTGTCCACGAGACGAGCCTAGTTTTGGGCTTGTTCGGCCGAGGAAAGCATCTTGGATTTTTCATCATTACTTTCGGCTCGTAGATCGCACGTTGCAGCAACGGGCGTGTCGGGAATAGCGATGGCAAGGGCACCCAGGGTGCTGGGCGGCCGACCTGGTTCTGCCTAGTCATTATTCCAGTTTATTCTATCCATGCGAGGGCGAACTGCTCTAAGTGGGTTCATGCTCCGCATGACTGGGCCTTGAATTGTGTGCTCTGGACTTGTTTATATGTCGCTGGTCCCGCGGCGCTTGATCCTGTGCCCCTAAAAACAACTCCTTGCGTAATCTTTGCGTCCTTCTCGATTATATTCTTTTTTTTAATACGTACATCACACGCATACACTATCTTCATCTGACAGTTGCTACGCTTCGGCCCTTATCTCGACGACGCACAACACACACCAACAACCGAGTCGATCTGATCAACACGAAACCATGGAGAAAACCCGGGATGCCGGCCCAACGTCAGCGCCTAGCGGAAATGTCGACATTGAATCTGGACGAGAAACCATCTCGCACTGGAACATGATATTGGATCAAGGTGTCGTCACAAAGGAAATTATTGAGTACGAGTATGAAGGCGAGGGTACAGATGAGGATCCGTATGTCGTCGAGTGGATAGAGAACGATCCGAGGAATCCCATGACCTTTTCCAAGACGAAGAAGTGGATCATGGCCATCGCTGTTGCCAACTCGGTGCTCGTTGTATCATTCTGCTCGTCTGCATTCTCTGGAGGTAATATTCTGCCTGCATCAACATTCACAGTGCTGGATACTGACATTTGATAGGTATCCAACAGATCATGCGAGAATTCAGCGTCAGCCAGGAAGTCGTCACACTCGGTCTATCGCTCTTCGTCCTAGGCTTCGCTCTTGGTCCTCTCCTATGGGCACCCTTCTCGGAATTATACGGTCGCCAAATCGTCTTCGCCGGAACATACACAGCTTTCATGGCCTTCAATGCCGGTGTTGCGGGTGCTCCAAACATCTCCGGTCTGCTCATTCTCAGGTTTTTCGCTGCCGCATTCGGATCCAGTCCTCTTACCAACGCTGGAGGCGTCATTGCCGACTTGTTTACCGCAAACGAGCGTGGGTTGGCCATGTCAATCTTCTCTGCTGCGCCTTTCATGGGGCCGGTTTTGGGCCCCATCATTGGTGGCTTCCTTGGCATGGCTGAAGGATGGCGATGGGTGAATGGACTGATGGCCATCTGGGCTGGAGTTCTCCTTGTTGTCACCGTATGCCTTGTTCCTGAGACATACCCCCCAGTCCTACTCAGGAAGCGCGCAGAAAAGCTTTCCAAACTATCTGGCAAAGTCTACCGTTCCCGTACGGATATTGACCAAGGCAAGATCTCGCTTGGAGAAGCTTTCGCGACTGGCCTCAAGCGACCGTGGATCCTCCTTTTCTGTGAGCCTATCGTCCTACTGCTCTCACTGTATCACGCCATCATCTACGGCATCCTTTACATGCTCTTCGGTGCTTTCCCAATCGTATACCGCTCTGGCCGTGGCTGGAACGAGGGTGTCGGCGGTCTGCCCTTCGTTGCTGTCGCGATTGGAGTCGTGACTGCTATCGCTTACGTCATACTTGTCGACAACAAGCAATATATGAAAAAGGTCCAAGCATCCGGTGTTGGGTTTGCGGCCCCTGAGGCACGTCTTCCCATGTGCATTATTGGAGGTATCGCACTTCCCATCGGTCTCTTCTGGTTTGCCTGGACGAATGGCCCCTCTGTGCATTGGGCTGTCAGCGTTGTTGCTGCCATCCCATTCGGTTTCGGCATGGTGCTCATTTTCTTGTCCATCATGAACTATCTCATTGACTCATATACCATCTTTGCCGCATCGGTATTGGCTGGCAATGGTATTATCCGATCAATCTTCGGTGCTGCTTTCCCGCTTTTCACAAGCCAGATGTACAAGGGGATTGGTATCCACTGGGCTTCTTCGGTGCCCGCCTTTCTGGCTATCGCATGCCTCCCGCTTCCCTTCTTGTTCTACAAGTACGGTAAAAGTATACGCGAGAAGTGCAAGTACGCCGCACAATCGGAGGCTTTCATGAACCGCATTCGCAACCAACAAGCCGCAAGGGAAGCGGCTGCCGGCTCCAGCTCTACGTCCGAACGCATTTCGCGATCAGACACTTTGACTCCCCAGGAAGAGGTCGAAGAGGAGGCGCATGTAGAGGAGTCTACAGCCACATTTGAAGAGATGAAGACCGAGAAGGAAACCGAAGGAGAGGGCTTGAAGAAGATTCAGACTGGACGCTCTACGAGGAGTAGAAGGTCGACACGGGCACCTGATTTCTATGACAATCCTTATGAGATCAATCGCGTTGCGACGAGAGAAAGCTTCGTGTCGAAACCGAGCAGCATTCGAGCAGCCACTCATCAGTAGAGACGAGGAAGATTCTGTTTTTTGTCTTGTTTTGTTTTTTCAAAAAGTGTTTTCGTCGTCTACGGATTGGATGATTTCACGCATAGCATGAGCATAGTATACCCCCTCTTGTATAGACCATAGTAAATTTTTATTCTAATCCTATCCAACATGTTACAAAAAATTCACCGTGCGATCATCAGCTCAACAGCTCGTCGCAAAACAAAACAAGATGTTCCAAAAAAAATTGTGCTTGGTGCGAATGGCGACAGTCCCCACTGATCAACTTTGCATGAATCAATATCGGCGATTTGTCTGGGAAAGTCCGCCCTGTAACGCGCCCATTCCAAGACAACCCCATACGTTAAGCAGCATGCACTCTCATCGGGCCATCCCTCTTCTCTCTCATAGTTCGCGTCTCGCAATGCGGCGCTTTTGTATCCTTGAGTTACCTTGCTGTTGTATGTGAGCATCCATCAGCAATGCCGCGTATACGTACCCGACACGTTGCCATTTGTGTCTTCCTTGTCTGCATATATTTCTTCCTACCGCAGCACCATCTTACTCCATCCCGCCACAGGAACAATCATGGCTCGACTGATGTATTGGCACGCTACATGAACGACCGATCCTCCATTCCACGCATCCTCGCAACTCCGAGTAGCTTCGACTGGAGTTCTGTGAACTTCAAGTATCCACCCAAGCTTACACCCAAACTACCCGCAGCCTTCGGGAAACGCCCTCGCATACAGCATGCCTTCAAACCCGAACCGCAAAGTGTGCATGAAATACAAGACGCGAGACGGCTTCAGGTGAAGAAAGTGTTCGCCAAGAGCTGGGCGAGCTATAAGAGCAAGGCATGGATGAAAGATGCATTGAAACCCATCAGCGGAGGGTATGTGGATCAGTTCTCTGGCTGGGCTGCAACGCTGGTCGACAGCCTGGACACGTTGTGGATCATGGGCATGCGCGACGAGTTTTACGAAGCGGTTGAAGCTGTAGCCACCATCGACTTCGGCATGTCTACAGCCGGAAGGGTGAACACTTTTGAGACGTGCATACGATACCTGGGCGGACTCCTAGCAGCGTATGATCTAAGTGGGCACGAGGTCCTAAAGGCCAAGGCAATCGAGGTGGGCAACTTGCTTTACGGCGCATTCAATACAGAAAATAGCATGCCGGTCGACTTTATCGATTTTGAAGACGCGAAGAAGGGCATCGGTTTGCAGGTCGAGATGCAGGTAGTCAGCGCAAGTCCTGGTACAATCACGTTGGAGTTCAGCAGGCTGAGCCAGATTACGGGAGACGACAAGTACTATGCTGCAGTATCACGCCTCATGGATGTTTTCCACCAAAATCAGAACGCCACCAAGTTGCCTGGCATGTGGCCCATGTACGTTTCCATGCACGAGAAGGATGTCGTTTCAGGGTTCCAGTTCTCGATTGGCGGAAACGCAGATTCTCTCTACGAGTACCTACCTAAGGCGCATGCCTTGCTTGGATCAGCGGACGATAGTTCGAGCAAGTATGAGACCATGTCCCGCGCCTTCATGGATACAGCGATGAAGAACCTATTCTTCGCACCTATGATACCAGGGGATGAAGATATACTAATCTCAGGAAATGTCGATGTGCATGATGACGGTCCTAGTCTCGACCCCGAAAGCGAGCATCTGTCGTGCTTTATCGGTGGTCTTTTTGCGCTGGGTGGGCGCTTGTTCAATAACGATGAGTATCTCACTACTGGAGCGAAGCTAGCCCGTGGGTGCGCTTACGATTATAAAGCCTTTCCATCGGGAATCATGCCAGAAAGGTACAACATGGTACTTTGTCCTGGCCCAGACCACCGCAAGCCCTGCGCCTGGAGCGAGGATCGGTATGCTGCTGAAGCTGAAAAACGGCCACAATACAAAGCCCACTTACCCAAAGGCTTCACCACTGCTAAGGACCCTCGATACATTTTACGGCCCGAAGCCATAGAATCCGTCTTTATACTCTGGCGCATCACAGGCGACTCGATCTGGCGTGAGACGGCATGGGAAATGTTTGAAGCAGTCGCCAAAGCGACGGAAACCGAATATGCGAACGCCGCGATCATGGATGTCACTGTCGTTGGATCAAAGAAGGAGGATTACATGGAGAGTTTTTGGATGGCGGAGACACTGAAGTATTTCTACCTGTGCTTTGCAGATACGGGGTTAATTAGCTTGGATGACTTTGTCTTGAATACCGAGGCGCACCCTTTCCGGCTGTCCAAGGGGTGAGCTTAATACTGCTTTTAGAACAGAACTCGACATGAAACTGATCAAAATCCGCCAATCGCCCTGTCTACAAAGCTGCATCTGTTCTTTGATCCATACGATGCCTCCACGTTCTCGACGCCCATACGCATAATCCACGGCCCCACAATTCCCGTCAGCTCGAGCCAGGCGTACCTGGACATGTTTCTAAAACGGGCCCACGGCGATTAGCGCGGTCGCGCCCCTTGATTATCCTTCTCCAAACAGCCAGGCCAAACCTCTTTCTTTTCCTTCCTCCGCTTCCGCGACTCTACGTCACAGTCATTCCTTCACTCCTTTACTCACACTCGTTCTTTGTAATTGACATTGTTACTTGTTTGGGCATATACCGGCCTATTCGACACTTGTCGCGAATCCGCATCTAAATCAAAAACCCCCACTCGTTCCTACCGGTTTTAATACCCTTCAGCAATACTATAATCTAAGATGCGTTTCTCCGCCGTTGCAGTTGCCCTCGCGGCCACGCCTGCCGTCGTCTCAGCCGCAAAGGGAACCATGGGCTTTGCTCTCGGAACGAAGATGGGCAACGGGGCTTGCAAGACACAGCAGGATTACTTGGATGACTTCAAAGCCATCAAGGCCTCGTCCGGCTCTACCCTCGTCCGTGGCTACGCAGCCTCCGACTGCGGCATGGCCAGCGTCATCCTCCCGGCGGCCAAGGAATCGGGCTTCAAGGTCGTCCTCGGCATCTGGTATGCTTCTTCTGTCGCCAACGATGGTGGTTGAGCTTTGGATACTAACAAGATCCCCTCAGGCCCGATCTCGAAGATTCCTTCAACAAGGACCTCAAGGCCATCACCGATGTTGCCCAGCAATACTCTGACACCATCTACGCCGTTACCGTCGGTTCCGAGAGCCTATACCGCGGCAACTTTACCGGCCCTGAGCTCGCCAGCAAGATCAGCACGGTCAAGTCCAAGCTTCCCAAGGACATCAAGGTCGGCACGGCCGACTCGTGGAACAAGTTCAAGGATGGAACCGGCAATGCTGTTATTGCTGTTGCAGATATCATCATGATCAACGCATTTGCCTTTTGGCAAGGTGCTGCTGCTGGTAGCGATGGTATGTTTGTACCGATGACCAGAGAAGACGACAACGCATAGATGGATTTACTAACTCTTGTTTTTTTTCTCTCTTAGCTACCAAGGTTTACCTTGACGACATGTACCAGGCCATTGCCCACATTGAGAAGATTGCTGGTGGAGCTGGCAAGGGCCCCGAAGTCTGGTATGTCTCTTTCTCTTTCCACTTGATTTTGCTTTTCTGTATCTAACTCTCTTGCTTTTTTTATAGGAACGGTGAGACTGGTTGGCCCACGGCTGTAGGCACTGACTATGAGGATGCTAAGGGTGGCCTCGAGAACGCAAAGAACTTCTACCAAAATGGCTTCTGCTCCCTGATCGACTACGGCTTCAACGGCTTCTACTTTGAGGCTTTCGATGAGCCATGGAAGCCTGTTTCCATGGGTGAAAACGGCAAGGCTGCTGATGAGACTGCTTGGGGTGCCATGACCTCTGACCGCAAGGCCAAGTTCTCGCTCCAGTGCTAGATGGGACATGACTTTTTTTTTTGCATTGCGGTTCTTGTCCGCTTCGAGAGGTTGTGAAAGGTAGTGCATGTGGTTGTAGATTACTACCGGGGAAAAAGAAAATAAGAGGTGTTGTATATTTGGCAAATTTACATGGCTTTCGGGCTTTTGATGCATCGCTTTATTTCTTTCTTGTTTGTGTGCACAAATAACATTCTACTTGCCTCTTTACTTTCACCAATTTGATGTGAAAGGTATATCGGCAACAGCAGCTTGCTTTAATATCTGTGATGGCCCATTTGCCGAACCAATATTATCCATTTGTTTGCAATGTTCATTCTCGTCAAGAAACTGGTACCATACAAATCTGTTCGTCCCACCCCCGACCCTACACTGCAACCGGCTCTTCAATCTCCCTCGTGGGCGTTGACGCCGACGTACTAGGTGCCGAGCCTGCAGAAAACATACTTGAGCTCCTCGAAGCCACCGGCGACAAGGAATTCATACTTGAACACGACCGTGACAAGGCACATACCTCTTCGTAATCTGGCGCAAACTCCCCCAATGGCTCTCGCGGCGTATATTGCGGTAGAGGCTCTACATCCTCTCTTTCTAACGGTAGTGGTGGCGGTGGCAGTAGATCGCTCGACATGCGCGGTAGAATCTCGAGCGGTGTACTCGAGTGAATGGTAAAGATTTGGTCGTTGTACTTGATGCCGATTGCAATGCCCAACTCATAGCGGCGGGTAACGGTGTATGTCTTGAAGGTAGGCACGCACTCCATGTTATCGATGAGGCGGAAATTCGATGTCAGTGTCGTCTTGGTGTTGAAGGGAATCGCTTTGTTCATGTCGGTTCGTGATATGCATTTTATGTGTTTGGAGACGACGTCTTCCGGGTCCGATAAGCTGCGGCCGCATCGTGTGGTCGAGTATGTTGAAATGGTAACCGTCAAGGAATCGATTGTACACTGTCGTCCGGCATGATTGGCGGGATCCCGTGCGTTTAGTAGACTGAGTGACAACGGTATGTGCTGTCCTGGCGCGACTTGCTGTGGGCGAAACAGCGTGGGCGTGATGCGAGGAGTGGAATTGATGGAAACACCCGATAACACGCTTTTGACTCGCGACCTTTCTTTTTCTCGTATTGGCTTCCATCTTTGTCCGTAGAGTACAGATGACGTGGCTTTGGCTTGTTGTTGCAAGTCCATCGGTGGGGTTGGTAGGTGTCGCAATATCTGTTTACATCTTCTCGTGTCCTTGGAGCCACTGAGGATGAGCTTCGCTTGGATAGAGTATGATATCTGGGCGGTTCCACCTGGGAAATTCGTCTTGAGCTGGAAGCTTGGTGGGAGTGGATGCGGTTCTCTCAGATAGTTGCTACCATGGCCCGTCCCCTTGTATCGTGGTTCGGTGTTTTCTGGAAACACAAATCCAAAGGTCCATGAGTACTTCTTGGGTTGAAAAGTACAACATGTTGCCAGGTCTTTCTCGCGCCTGAAAAACCGTATCTTTTCTTCGTAGTCGCGCCTCGGTGACGCTGAATCGGTACTGCTGACGATGTGTAAAGGCCTGGATGTCCTTGTGACACAGCCACCCGCGAATATTACTTTCAGTGACTCGATATCTTCTTGCTTTTCCAATATCAATGTAATTCTTCCAGTGACTTGGTCCCCTCTCTTGTACACCTTGTTGCTATCACCATCCACAACAACTCTTAGTGCTGGTGTAGCCATCTTGAACGTAGAATGTAGGTGATTGCCAGCTATCCAGGACCTGGCAAGTTTTAAGAGTAAACGGTAGAATGCCAATGGTTCGCACAAGTGCCAGGCACTCGGCTATCTGTGCAGTACGGACTATGATAAGGTTTGCCGGGATGAGAGGTATGCCAAGCAATATTGGATTTGCTAGGCATACTATCGAGGTGGTTTTGACGGAAGGTGGAGGATGTATCCGTGTGAGTTTGAGAGCTGACTACATGTAAATAGTCTTGGGTTATATGGCGCATCCCTCTAGATTTGCGCCCACTTTGTTGTATTGGGCGTCATTCGCTTGCCAAGGATACACCAAGGAGCACCTGGAAAAGAAGGCATGATGTCCACGCCTGCAGTACTTGATCTGTGCAGTCATCTGGATAAGAAAGGATGTTCGTGGTAGCGATAATGACGGGCCATGACACTTGTTTCACCGGTCCCCTAAATCTAAATGTAATGACAATGCGCAAAACTTCAAGCACAGAGCTGAGGACCTCAGCAGTCTCAAGTATTTCCTCAACTCTTTTCCGACTGCTGACAGCTGTTGTAAGTAGCCAAGAAGGCGCGGAGCCCTTGGCTAGTAGTCTGGACTCAGCCACGTTGTTACCCCAGGTTTGTCTCGCTAACCTCTGTTGTCTCGCGGCTGATATGGAGTGAGGAACTAGCTCAGCCCACATGTGTTCCACAGTTCTGGAACCAGGTATAGAGGGATATGAACGGTACCTGCTGCACCACGGCATAAAAAGATGCAATGCGTCGAAGAATGTAATCGACGCTGGGGAGTCACTGTTATTCACCCTAGGCCACACTCGGCCAACAACGTCGCCCCGGCGTCCGCTCGGCTCACATGACATGCGCCCAGAAGGCTCTTGGCTCATTTTCCAAGGCTTTGATATCCGGTCCGTTTCGCCAGAAGTGCATGGGGAGGGGAGGGCAGGGCAGGGCTGATTTAGTCACACTCAGCGGCTGCTTTGTCCGCTTTGCCTACTCGCGGCCTGCTGCCAGCCGTAGACGCGGTCATGGACGCAGTTGTGCGTGTCCAAGACGCGCTTAGTCATTGGAAGCTGAAGATTGAAACCTGTCAGGGCGCAAGTAGTGTGGAAGAAGAACGGTAGGCGGTTCTAGCTTGGTGAGCGGGTTCAAGGTTGTGGCAGCTGGGTATCGATAAGGCCCAAGGCAGGAATAGACGGTCCCGGCATCTCATGCCCGCATTGGGCTGCTCTCGACTAAGCAAGTTGCCTTTGCAATCTGGAATAACGCCACTCGTCATCTACAGCTAGGGTGATGTCTACAACTCTGAAACTACTAGACAGACTGGTTTGCATCGCAGTTGACTAGAACCCCAATGCGCAAGGGCATAGGCACGTACGTCTCGCGCTATTGCTTGGTTGGGGTGGAAGTTAGCAACCGAATCAATCCAAGCAAGCCAGCAAGCCAATGGAAGTACAATAGTGGAATCGACACAGCAAGTTGAGCTCCATGCAGAAGGATACTCAATTAGCACAAACATTGCAACTTTGCCAACGTAGGCCGATCAACGACTCTCTCCATCGCAATCTGGAAATCTTGGAGCGTGCCCAGACCTCAAAACGCGTGCTCACGCGTCAAGGGTCCCGCTAAAACTGTCCCAGTGCACAACCACCACCACAGTCGCACCCACCCTTCCTATATTCCAGTCGGCCATTGTAATAGTCACAGGCTGTCACAAACCGCCCTCCCATCCCCGTATTACGACTCTGCCACACACAATGCCGCCTAGGAAGAGCAACGTATCGGCTGTGTCAAATGAAGAGAGTCCCGCAGCACCCAGATCAGCGCCTCGCGATGACAGCTTAGGAGTTGAGGTATGGCGCACAAGGCCAAATCAATTCACAACGGCTAACGAGACCAGGACCTCAATCTTCCAAAGTCAATAGTACAGCGGCTGGCCAAGGGTGTGCTGCCGCCAAATACTCAAATCCAGAAAGATGCGCTTCTTGCCATGAGCAAGAGCGCAACTGTGTTTGTCAACTACGTTACATCATGGTACGTCTCCTTTGCTTTTCATATCCAAATCCACATGCGCCAGTCCCGTACCGGCGTCAACATGGTACTGACAGTAGCTTGTAGCGCGGCCGAAAAAGCCATCGCGAGCGGCAAGAAGACCGTCATGCCAAAAGACGTGTTCGAGGCAATGGCCGACCTCGAATTCGCTTTTATGCTCCCCCGCCTCGAAGCCGAAGTCACAAAGTTCACGTCGATACAAGCCGACAAGCGGAACACGTACAGGAAAAAGGTGCGTGAGGAGAAGAAGGGCACTGGTGGCACTACCGGGGCTGCTTCCTCTACCCCAGTGAAATCAACAGAGAACGGAGATGTGGTTATGGAGGGCACGGATGAGGGTGGGGAAAGGGCGACAAAGAGGATGCGGAGAGAAAGTGGAGAAGGCGGAGAAGGAGACGTTACCGAGGAAGAGGGAGATGAGGCAGTGGATGTCGAAGACGAGGAAGTCGAGGACGACGAAATTGAGGAGGAGGTTGAAGAGGAGCGGTTGGTTGAGGATCCACTCGAGGAAAAAGAGGACAAGGAGGACGATGATGATGACGACGACGAAGACGGCAATGACAGCGATTGAGAGGACTATTTCGCGGCTGAGAATACATCACTGCATGAGAAGGCGTTCAGGATGGGAGAAGGGCTTGTTGCAATGATGCATGTGAATTTTGTAGAGAAGTATTGAATACTTGTGCTATTCAGCATATGCTGCTAGGACTGTCTGAACGCATCTTCGGCCTCGGTGCTTGAACTCTCGCGACCATGCCTTTGTTGAGCCTATGGGCTTATAATGCTCCTCGATATCGCGCATCTTGCATTGGATATACATCGCAGCGCAATTGTTCTCCTGTCATGTCCGTGTAATCGTGCAATCGTGATATTCCGTATCTCAGTCTCGGTCTCCCTCGGGAGGATGCGGATGCCCTCCTTCAGCGCTTCGTCTTCGCCACCACGGTCGCGTCCATCGGATCGCCGTATCGTACTGGCCCTTGTTAGCAAACTGTCAAGCATGGATGGCACGCAGAACGCACGCTTGATCATATGGCTCTTATCGACAATGCTGTCCAGCGCCCTCGCTTCCTCCTCGCGCGCTCTAGTATTCTTCCACGCGAAGCCCGGCTGGTCCTCCTGTATGCTCCACTGATAGCCCGTCTCAGCGTCCTGATGCGAGTCAAGCGCACTGGGATTGGTTGGACCTGACGACGTCATACCGGGCGGCAACGGGCGCTTTCCGTTCGAATTGACTCCGAGCGTCTCACGCGTCTGGGTTTGCGAGTTTGGCGGTGAGAGTTCGCTGTCACCAGCGAGGTCGACAACGGGGTTGTTTGGCAATGCCTCGTCGGGGAACATTTCATCGTCAGAGGCGTTGCGGGGAGACGAGTGCATTGTGGAGTCTCCCTCGTGGTCTGAAGGGGGCGTTAGCTCGTAGCGGTGATTGAGGGCCATGGCGGGTGGTCAATATGGTGAGTGAGTACACACCTGACATTTTGGAGGCTCTATGAGTGCTTGCTGTCGTGATAGCGGCAATCAGTGCGTTTGCGACGACAACACGGTGAGGCAGCTGTGAAGGTCAAAGCGAGCAATCATCCGGGCGGAGACGGCTACACCAGGTTGGCGCATAAGATGGAACAAAACAGGTGTATTTTGAATACATACATGCTTAGCTAATCAGTTTTGCAGCCAAAACACGTCCGTGCCAAATACAACTATCTTGGTGTGCCTTTCAATCTATAGCTTCACCAGCTCATCGTGTATCGCGCTTATTTTTCTAGTGTTGAGTTGTATGTTAATGAAGCTATCAAAGACTTGTGGTGCTTATTTTAGTATGTTCCTTAGTGTTATTAGATCGTTGGGTTGTTGAATTGCTATCATCACGTGTTATACGTAAGAAGTGGAATACAGCTTTTTACCAGCAGACTAATTCGATTTTAGACTAGTTGCCACAAAAGATACTGCCAAGACCCTCTATAATACCCTTGTTCCGTCGTATGTAACGGCCTGGTGTAGTTCCCGCTGCAGGGGTCCGGGGAGGAGGGAGCCTCGAAATATTCGCCGCCGACATCATAATCTATAACCTCACCCTTGCCGCTCTTTAACACGACCTGGACTTTTTGGACGACACATGCCCCCTATCTCCTCAATAGAAAGGATGACACCAAAGAACGCTCTCGCCGATGCTTGGGAGGACGATTGGGAATCTCTCGCCGATGTACACGTGCCCAGCTCTCTTGCATTGCACTCACTCACAACCTCCAGAAAGAAGACGACAAGCCGGCCGAGGACCAGCCGAAGCCGAAGCTTACAAAGGCTCAACTCAAAGCCCAGCATGCCGAACTCAACAAGCAGCTCTGGCAGGCGGCGTAGGTTTCATGCGAAATTCACCGTCGCAAACACAAAAGCTAACAACTGCGTGGACCAGCGAGAATCCTGAGCCTCAGTGGTACCCTGAGGTACGCCCTGCCCCAGTAGCAGCCACCTTCAAGCCCAAAGTCACAATGTTGGCACGCAAGCCCACCCCACAGGTCCTCTCCCGCAATATGGCGGGCATGAATCTCGAAGACGACGATAGCGAAGAAGAGCGCAAGAAGAAAGCAGCAGCGGATTTTGAGGAGCGTAAAGCACGCGCACAAAAGGAGCGAGCAGAGAAGGAGCGCAAGTACGCCGAAGCACGAGAGCGTATTTTTGGCTCGCCAGCCGCTTCTGCCGCAGAAGATTCGCGCAGCAACTCTCCAAACAAACCCGCCAGGGGAAAGGGACGGGCGCGGGGTGGAAGAGATAGTCAGCCTAGATCGAGCAACGAGCAGTCACCCGCACGAACAGCAGCTCCTGCACGCCAGCTCTTCGACCCCACCTACACCCCGAAACCTGGCTCCATCTACATCCAAAAGAAAGACCCCAGCAACAGTCGCCCTTCCACACCGAATACACAAGAAAAGCCTGTAAGACAGCCACAAGGACCTGCTCGCGGTGGCGGACGCGGCTTCGCTTCTAGAGGAGGTTACGGTGTCCAAGCAGGTCCATCAACATGAACTTTACAAAGCTCCCATCGTATATACACATAACCTGCGCTACCCGCTCACACACCGTCTACTACCTCCTCTCGGTTCTATTATTGGCATAGAATGTCGCAGTAAGCTACTGTGACAACACGGTCGCTACCTAAAGCCTTTTGTTTACCCCCCCATATTTATATCATGGCCAACCAGGAAGTAGTCCAACCGGGAGATCACAGTACCCCACCAGAGCAGTCGGCCCCATCATTGAACATATATCAACACAATGCCATACTCCAGCAGCAACAGGTTCAACCGGACGATCGCCCAGATTATCCAGGCTACGAGAGCACCTTCCAACAGCAGGTACATTACTTGGCCCCGGTAGCAATGGACTATTACCCTGGATATATCCAACTTCACACCCAGAAAAGTAGTAGCAGTATCGATGGTTGGAAGGACTACTTCGTGCACTGCAAGCATCTGCAGAGCTGCGAATTGCACGATTGTATTTTGTACAATTCCAATACTCCGAATCCACTGCAAAAAGTCGTGTTGTGGATATCTCCATGTCTCCTATGCGTCGATATGCATTAGAGGAATTGGGTCAGCAACATGACTGGTATTGACGACTTTTTCGTGCCCGAAAACTTCCGTCTCTTACCGTACGGAACGCTTCTCGATAAGCTCGTATCGCTTTCCCACCCTCTGGATTGCAAGATAGAGGTCTTGAAGGACGCCTTTCGTAATAGAAATGATGCCGGTAGTGAGCAAGGGAAAATTCGCGAAGAAACGAAGGCCCGAGGGGAGCGAAAGCCAATAGTCACACGGGAATGGTGCATGGGAAAGGTGCCACTCCTATAGGCTTTGGAGTTACAGCATGTATATAGAACGCGACAGTGCGGGGAGTGTTGCTTTCGACTTTGGGGAAAAGAAGAAGGGGAATGAGGAGGAGGAAATAGGCATTGGCGAAAAAGAAATCAAATAAGATGCTGTATCCGCCAAGTGAATTGTAGGGGTGGCTATTGCTACACGCGCTAGGAAACTTTGATCATTTACACTACCTTTATTCGTTGTCGGGCATAGTATATATAATCTAAGCAAGAAATACATCTGTACTGCATATTGCTGCATAGCTTTCTCACTTGATGTTGATCCAAGTGACATGGAAAGAGAGAGAGAGAGAGAGAGGGAGCATGGTAAGCGAGCTCCCATGTTCATAAAAGAAGAATCCTAGACATCTCTCAACCCTTGTAGAATAGAGCACGAGATTGAACATGTCATGGCTGATTTAATTCTTCATGCTGATGAGTTATGCATGTGTAGAATGTGAATGTACAAGTCAGCATAGGTGAGGCGTCAAGAGATGCTACCAATTTACAACCTACAAGTAACTTTTGTGCTGTGGGCTGAAAAAGGTCTTGCATAGGATACTACTACTACTACTACTAGTCCAGGTTCCCTTGTACAAGTGACTAACATGTGCAAAGCCAGTCAGGATCACTCGCTCGGAAAGCACACAGAGGGCATGTGACCATAAAAGTGAAGCGTCGTTCCATGATTCATGACACAGATGTGTCCGATGGAGGGTAGAATAGGTTGTTTTCTTTGCTAGGAGCTAACGGTATGTACTTAACCACCCCACTCACCGTCTCCCCCGTATGCATACATAACTAGCCAGTCTACGATTCATGGACACAATTGCTTCACTTTGTATTACGCATCCGCCGTTTAATAGGCCGTTATAAGGACCCAATAACTCCGTAGTGTAAGTGGATATGTATGTATGTATGTGTGTGTGGGACCGAAGAGTTCTTGCATGATGCACTCCTTCTTCTCTCTCGCTGACGGTTACGCGACCCCCACAGGTTTCAGTAATCAGTAAGGTGTGTTGTCTTCACCGTCATCGGGCCGTCCAAGGCTCTTATCGTATGGGTGGGGTGAAAGCAATCAAGTTATAGCAGTAATTATGACGAGGAGAGTTGTCTTGAGTCGGGATTTACAGGAATTGTAGAAAATTACAGTGTGTGAGAGAGAGATGAAGCCCAACTTGGAAAGACGAACCCTACCCGACCACATGAAGCAAGCGTAAAGAAAACTAGAGCGGATGTGTACAATGAATAGCTCCAAGTAAGTTGAAACAAATTTTGTGAAGCGTCTGCATCGAGTGCGACTCTGGTATTTCAGTGTCCAAGCTTGCCTGAGGCCTCGACCTGGCGGATCCCCACCTTGAAGCATGCACAGCACATCACACGATATCGCGACCTTACCTTGTACGGTCTTCAAATCCCACAGAATCCTGTTAGTCGGATTGCGGTCGTGTTGACAAGAATAGTCCCGAGTATATTGTCGACTTACCGAGCATCCGAGACGCCCCGTCCCGCAGCTGTGTAAAGTTGTGGCAAAACCAGAAATTGTCCCGCTGCCACGTCCTCTTTTTTTTCTTCACATGTGTCTGCCTAAGTTCAGTTTGCCTTTCAGCTGCGTCATACCAGTAACGATTATTTGGTATGTTGAATGGCTATTACGATCTTGTCGTTGAAACAAACTCTAGGCAGCCACTTTACAGCTGAAGCACTGTCCTTCTCTGTTACCGCCTAGTTACCAGAAAAGGAAACAAGACCGTTTGTACGCGTCCTTCATGCGGATCATCCAGAGTGGCGCATGAATGATTCCGCTTGATGATTGGCAAGCTAGATGAAAAGTCAAAAGCCATGGCAATCATTTACCTTGGTTGGGCAAAAGCAAGAATCTATACCTACACCAAACCTACCGCTTACTGGCAGTGAACAAAAGGCAAAGAAACAGAGACTTTCACCACCGGCCTGACTAAAACAAGTCCTCAACGGGCTGCTCGTAGCTCGTAGAGCGTTGCCTCAACGACCACGAGTAGTCAGCGGGAGACGTCGGATTGGGGCTGTCATGTCGCGGAGCCTCCCATGCGCCACGCATGCTTGAACCTTGCTTGCAAAGAGCTCGAAAGCAATATGGCGGTGGACAAAAGCTGTGACGCAAGACGAGAGTCCATCGCTCTTGTCAATGCGTGGTGTCGCCGGGAGATGCCTGGTTCCCATGTGGCTCGCTAAGGTCACAAGCCTATCCCTATGGCATGACTCACCGCCGCAATAGTGTTTTTTTTGTTGGCCCGGCGGCTATCCGTGTACGAGCAGGCCCCCCGCGGTGGGCACGTTTTGGCGAACAACTTGAAGCTGTTCAATAGAAAGGGCAGCTGGGGTAGTCTCGTGATTCAGCTGTTCGACGGTGTAAAGGCTACCTTTGAAGTGGCGGCACCCACTAGCCGTTTCAATCCCGCACTCGAATGTTTATAGCGGTCAAATCGGACGACAGTAAAGCCGCCGGCGCTGACGAGGCCGATCGATGGCGACGAAAATACAGACGAAGCGGAGCCGAGACGATAGTGAGGTTTCTCGGGCGTAAGCCCAATCGTGGACAGTCGCGAACTCCGACCTTTTCCAGGGACTTGGTATTGCGCATTGCAACAATTCGTCCGAGATGCTGGGGCGGAGCTTTGCCACAGGGGAAGCCGTGTATGTTTCGCTCATTGCATCATGCCTGGGATGAAAATCATATTGTGTGACTCGGAGTGTCCACGCCAAGCGTCTGCACCGCCACAAGGCGCGGAACTGGTACGCAATTCCAGTGTATTCCCGCCGGAGTACAGGAGCGTTTCGTTGGGCCGAATATATTATTTTCGGAGTTTGGTTTATGCAGCTAGATAGCTCGCAGGTCGAGGGCAGCTGCGCTCAGCCTGCAGTGTCGTGGCAGGCTAGACTAGCTGACGAATCCGCAACGTCGCAGCGCCGTGACTGCATTCGTAGGGCTGCGCAAACCTGAGCGATGCGTCATAGCAAGATGGGTTAGCAATCATGGATGTCGCAGTTGCTTCCGTCCCGCCGCGCGTTTCTGTCGTCCCTGGTGACCTCTGTAGAAGTCGGTGTGAAGGGTCGTCTGCGCTTCACAGTTTTGCAGCTCCACCTAGCAGCTGCACTTTTGTGTGGCTGCCTCACTCGAGCGATAGTCAGTGATAGTCACTGGCGATGGTGAGATGCGGGAGCGGAGTAAACAGCTCTGACGGTCATGGGGAGTCATAGCAACGCATCATGTTGGTGGATGCGCAGGAACACGCAAGGTGAGTTGTCTGATAGCAAAGTGGGACCATGGGGGAATTTTGAAGTCGAAAATACATTGTGCGATGCTCGGTAGGGGACGCAAGCCGATGAGCCACAAGGATAAGGGCCGATATGGGCCAATAAGGGAGACGGACCGCGTTCAAAATACAAATGAGAACTGTGTGCCGAGAGATTGCAAGGAGCGAGTCGACGGGAGAAACAAGAGACAATGCACGACCAAGGCGTTGGCTTCATGCAAAGCACGGATATAGGCGTTCCGCCTCAGCCAACCAAATGCAAAGTGGGCGGTACTTGCGCTGCGAACTTGCTTTATCAAGCAGTAGTAACGAGTGCTTGGTGTGAGCGGGGAGATCAAACCATGCTGCCGCGAACCTTTGCTTTGTTGTTGACGGGTTCCCATCGAATCATCGATGTGCCGCTGCTGGAGCGATATGCAGCCGTGGTGGGCCCAGCAACAGCAGTAGGGCCCGGTATGCCTTGGAAGAGGAGCATGAGGGTCTCAAAGTAGCGGTAAACAACAGCGCTCCCAAGCTCCAAGCCCCAAGCCCGCGCGAGCTGGATAACATGTGCGACATGGGGAAAATTTTTTCACAGACGGGGGGAAATTAGCCTTCGTACCGTGTGGTGTGGGTAGTTCGAGAAGGGATCCGAGCAGCAGAGTGCGGCTTTGGTGGGATAGCAGGGCCTCCCCTAGCAGGTCAAGACGAGCCCAAGCGACGCGGGAAGACGTTGAATTGGTGGACCTTGCGCTGTTTCGGATGGACACAGTTGAGCCAGGCGTGGGCCGCGACAATGGCTCAGCGTAGGGTTTGGTAATAGAAGGACGGGTATTGGTACTGTGCCGAATGGAAGCAAGTGTAAGAAGGCCTCGCTTGGTGAGGAAGCGGTCGAGCAGAGGGTTGCAGATCAGGGAAGCTATATGCGTGTGCGGTATTGTGGACGGTCACTGCAGGCCCGGCATGGTACGACGGGCATGAGGTTGTGGTGCGCCGGTGCCAGGAGGTGCTCGCTGCTGCTTGCTGCTGCTGCGAGCACAGGCAGCATGGGCCGTGTTATTGCATCCGCGCTGCAGCGAGCCGCGAGTCCGTTGTGCCCAACGACGGATGAGAGTTACGTGTTGGGCAGAGCAGAGAGCGAAAGGTTTGGCGTGTGCGCACAGGGCGTGCGGGCTGCTCCATCTGAAGAGAGTTCAGCAGCAAGTAGCAAACGAAACGCGGTGGGTGCGGTGACATTTTTCGCGCTGCGTCCAAAGGCGATGCTGCACGGCATTGTGGCACAGCAAATGAAAGGAATCCAGTCAAGTTCGGGTGTGGGCGCCAAGGGATTACGGGTATATGGCGGGCAACATGTGTTTCCAATATTACCCTTAGCCACCCAAAACAGAACGAATATAAAACAGGCTTGGGCGCAATGCCGTTCCGCTCGCCGCAGGCATCCAGAGGCTGGCCACGGTCAGGCAGCAACGCGACAGGAAGAGAGAAGAAAACAAAAGGGCTTGGGTGGCCAGTGGCCAGTGGCAGTGGCAAGCAGAGGCTGGTTGAAGAGTCACCGTTGGTCCCGGAGGAGTCAGGACATGTGTGCTGGTAAGTTGGTAGTGGGCAGTGTACCGTACGTAGGGAAGGTTTTTTTTGGGGGGGGGGGAGGGGGGAG
>Ga0265797_10004926_pt1 | contig 19934 bp, 14 predicted proteins | sample P2T30metagenome_FD_192433 | JGI IMG/M metagenome (GOLD analysis project Ga0265797, IMG submission 192433) | Plant litter microbial communities from East Loma Ridge, Irvine, California - P2 T30 | ecosystem: Environmental > Terrestrial > Plant litter > Unclassified | place: USA: California...
ATTCACTACCACCGAGTCCACCACGAGCACGAGCCAGCCAGAACACGTGAACCGAGCTTGTGAACGCCTGTGAAGCTCCGCCGCCTGGGACCACCACTGCACACGACACTTGACCTTCAACTTCACTTTCAACTTCCTCGAGTCCATTTATCAGCAACACATTCTCCACCCGCACCTCCGACCCCACCACCACACCCACCATCTACACCCACACCCACACTTTCTCTAACAACACCAAAAACACCAACAACACCACCCACCATGTCCACCGACCTCTCCAACCTAGTCGACATGGGCTTCGACAAAGAAAAAGCCTCCCTCGCCCTCAAGAAATCCGGCAACCTCACCGCCGCCATCGACTGGCTCGACAAAAACGCCGACAAGTCCATCGAAGACCTCAACGCCACCGAAGACGCCGAAGCCGAGAACCCAGCCCTCGAAGCCGGCGAGCAAGCCCGCAGCATGGTCTGCAACGACTGCGGTAAAAAGTTCCGCGGCATGTCGCAAGCCCAGTTCCACGCCGAAAAATCCGGCCACGACGACTTCGCCGAGTCAGCCGAGGAGCTCGCTCCCTTGACCGAAGAAGAGAAGGCCGCTCGCTTGCAAGAGCTGCGTGAGAAACTGGCGGCGAAGCGCGCGGGTCAGGCCGAGGAGGACAAGAAGGCGCAGTTGCGCAACGAGCAGATCCGCAAGAAGCACACGCGCGAGAACGACGATGTAAAAGAGGAGCTGCGCAAGAAAGAGCAGATTAAAGAGCAGAAGCAGAAGAAGCAGGAGAAGCTCGACGACGCGGCGGCCAAGAAGCGCATCAAGGACCAGATCGAAGCCGACAAGCGCGCGCGCAAAGCCAAAGCCGACGAGGAGAAAGCCATGCGTGCCAACCCGGATGCTTACAACCCTGGAGCTGCTGCTGTGCCTGCTGCTGCGGCGGCGCCGAAGGTCACTGCCAACCACGCCGAAGCGAGACTCAGGTTGCAGACTGCGAGCGGGAATGTGATGAAGACTTTCCCTGCGGAGACTACTCTGTTTGAGGTCGCACACGCTCTGGCCGAGGAGAGCGGCGTGCAGGCTAGCAGCTTCACGCAAAACTTCCCGAAGAAGGTTTGGGACCAGGGCGACTTTGGCATGACGCTGAAGGAGGCTGGCCTAGCACCCAGTGCAGCTTTGATCGTGAAGTGAGTGGCTGCATTTGGATATTGAAGGTCGAGAGGTCATGATTTGTGCTTGGGTATAGCGTCGGCGTTGGAAGTAGGGAGAATCCACCATGACAGGACGAGACGAGACGATACGCATGATGCTTGACGAGGTGAGGAATAGAAAAAAGAATTCGCATTACCGGAACGCCAGACATTTGGACGCCGATAGAGTCTATGATTGCCATGAATGAAGAAGCATAACCTTTTTGAACATCGCTGAACAGATAGCAATTACAGGAGCGTGGTCGTCGTCAAGCTCTAGTTCTTTTTCGCCTTCTTAGCCTTGCTCTTGCCATCCTTGCTGGCAGCGCGCTTCTTAGGCTTCTCCTCGGTCACGGTGACCTTGACGGGCTCCTCTGTCACAATCTTGACAGCCACTTCAGGCTCACCAGTCTCGATAGCCTTGGGCGCCTCGTCCGCTTGCTTCAGCACCTTTTGCTCAGGCACGCTCTCAACAGCCTTAACGGCAGGCATGTCAAACTCGTAGCCAAGCTCCTTCATCTTCTCCGCCTTCTCCAGACGCTTCTGCTCTTCCCTCTCCACTCTCTTCTCCCAGCCCTCTCTGCCCATGCCCTTCTTTAGCCTGATGCCCTCGAGCTTGTTTTTAGGCGCAACGCGCTTCTTGCCCTCGCCCTTCCAGAAGTCCTCCGTGATCTGCTCGTCCGGCACCCGCCTCGCCTGCATGATGTGTCCGAACAGCAGGTACTTGTCCATCGTCTTGGCCACGATATCTGCAACACCCGATGACGCAAACTCAATGAACGCAAAGTGCTTGCTCTTGCCCGTCTTGCGGTTGCGCGCCAGGCGCAGGTGCGTGATCGTGCCGAACTGCTCGAGGTAGGCGCGCATCTGCGGCTCGAAGAAACCGTGCGGCAGGCGCGACATGTGCACCGTGCCGGGCTGGGTGTCGGGGTTGTGCTCGCTGATGCCGGTCTTCTTGCGGATGTGCTTCTGGACGTGCTTGACGATGGGCGCGTTGGGGATCTCGGCGATGGCGATCGCGCGCTCCTCTTCCTCCTCGTCGGCTTCGTCTTCGCTGCTGGAGAAGCCGGCAAGCAGCTCGGCGGTTTGGTCGGCGGTGAGCTCGGTGTCGGATGCGGGCTCTTCGTCTTCTTCCTCTTCGACTACTTCTTTCACGGCGACGGCAGGCTTGTTGGCGGGCTTCTTCGCTTTGACGACGGTCTTCTCCTTCTTGCCATTGTCCTTCTTCTTCTCGACCACCTTGGTGGCAGCGGCGGTCTCGACCTTGGCCTTAGATCCTTTGAGGGCAGATTTCAAGGGCGCGGGCTTCTCGACTGCAGGCGCAGTCTTGGCCTTCTTGGTCGCCGTCGCGGCAGCGTCGACGCTCTTGCGCTTCTTATCCACGGCCATTGTATGTGTGTGTAAAGTGTGTTGTGTCGTGGTGTGGAATGAGGGTTTCTTCTTCGCAAGAAGCTCGTTCCCGCGCAACTTTGGGACGAGGGTGGTTTGCAACTTTTCTCTGTGAAGCCCGGCGGCCGAGGCAAGTTGGCCGAGAGATTTTGGGCTGGGCTGGGGAAGCGGCGATTGACCCTTGCCAGCTTCACGTGCTGCTGCTGCGCTTGCGACTTGACCTGACCTGACTTTTGACCCACCATTTTATGTTTACTGCAAACAAATAATATTCCACAGTATGAAGGGCGATGATTTATCGCACGAGGAGGTCTGGGATGACTCGGCGTTGCAGAACTCGTGGGACGATGCATTGGCTGAATATAAGGTTCGCCATCATCTCTCTGTTTACAAGGTTGAATGTTTTATTGTGCTAACGCGACGTCAAGAAATACCACAGCCTGGCAGCCAAAGGAGAGCAAGTCGACATCGATGAGCTCGCTAGGAACGAGCAAGCCGACGTCAACGCAGAGCCTATGACCGCCAACCAAGAACCATCACCATCAAACGGCGTGGCAAGCCAGAGCATTGAACAACCACAAACGACCACAGGCGCGCAAGCAGCCAAACAGCCAACAGCAACCAAACCATCTTTCCCTGCCGCTCAAGCTGCTCCTGTGGCAACTCCTCAAACTCCCGCTGTGGGCGGAGCTATGCCACAGGCTTTGCTCAACACTGGTAATGATCTCCATTGTTGATATTTCGAGATATGGCCGGCTAACGATATTTGCAGTACAGGATGAAGGTTTAAAGAACCTGATGATGAGCTGGTACTACGCCGGCTACTACACTGGCTTACTCGAAGGCCAGCAGAAAGCCTTCGCAAGCATGCAGGAGGGCGGCTGAGCTTTCGCCATTCCCGTTCAATGAAAACCAGGGACTATGGTATCTACAAGACGACGCTGGGGTAGGTCTTTCGCTACAGTGTTCCCTCATTGAGGTGGGGATATTGAACGTGGCAGACTTTGTCTTCACCTCTAAAGAAATACGCGTCACGAACGCCCAGGCTATGATCTCAGCCAGGTCAAGACATCACCAGCACAACAAGCTTCTCAGTAGGCCGAGCTAGCCTCAGACGGCCGTTCGGTTTGCAACTGGCTTTGCATCTCGTCTCCGAGACAGTTGAAAAGGGAAGTGCGTTTAATACATCACGAGGGCTGTATGTTCTGCGATGCTGCACCTTGCAGGTTGATATACCACGAGGAAACTATGCTACTAAGACTCTGTGCGTAGATCGGGTCTTGTTGTTTCAATGAGAATGCTCAATCAGCTGCACCTGCAAGGTCAACTGCTCGTCAACCTACTGCAACAGTGTGCAGCTACAAAATCATACATTGGACTACTTCCGCTTCGATTGTCTATCACTAGTACTTGACAAACGTAAGTCCGGTGTAAGCATGCGTCGGACCCTCATAGATTTTTTCCTTCAGCCCTCCTTCAGGGTCACACTTCCAGAGTCTGCCAGCCATGTCTGCGACGTACAAGCAATTCCTCTCGCGGTCAAACTTGAGGCCGATGCCTTCTCCTAATCCTTGAGCGATCTGAACATCATGCGTCAGTGATTTACCTTCAAAAGCGGCCTCACACTTCCCGTGTTCACTCACGATCTGTCGGCCCAAAGCCTTCTCCGCCGCAGGAGCATCGCCAAACATCTGCTTTTTGTTCAACGTGTTGCCAAGCGGCAGCTCGCCACGGTCGGTCCAGAACAAGAAACCAGATTCATCGTCCATCTCAAGATCGATGCATTCCGGAAGCTTCTCCTGAATAACCTCAATATCCTTACGGTCCGACGCCGTGCTGCCCTCCGGCATCTCCAACGAGGCAGAGTAGATCGTGCCATCGGAGGCCTTGGAGCCGCCTTTCTGCGTCCACATGAATTTATTGAGCTTCCTAGACACCGTGATTCCGACTGGCCAGTTGTGCTGAACCGCAGCCTTGTCTGGCTCATTCTTCCAATTTCCAGTTTCGATCAGAGTCTCGTGCTCGGAGCCATCGAGATTGGATCGCATGACTCTGAGACCTTCGCGGTCGCAGAAGTACAGTTTCTTTGCTGTCTGGTCGATGTGTAGTTGCTTTGGCGTGTGGACTTGGCCAGAAGGAATGACCGTCTGGACATCACTACCATCAAGCTTCGCCGACAAAACTGTGCCGTCGTTCTCACTCGGAACGCCCATGTTAGTCCAGTACATCCGTCCATCACACGTATCAATACCATCAGGAAGTGGCAAGTTCCTAACAAGCGCAACAGGCTTGCTCGCGCGGTCTTCCGCCGTGATCGAGAGGATCTCGCCGGCATGCATGATCTCTTCCATCGATTTTCCGGCGAGCGGCTCGCCCAGTCCGATGTTGAGGAATAGGATTTTGGTGCGGCTGCCTGGTGCTGGCGGGGCATACAAGCCGCCTTTGTCGCTTTTGAGGCCCAGTTTGCCGGGTTTGATGTAATTTTCTTGTAGCCATGATAGGGAGCTGGTTGGGAGGCCGCGTTCGTCGACGTAGTGCTGCTCGATGTGCTCGACGGTGTCGAGGCCGACGCCATCTGTGAGAGTAGGGATGTTAGTAAGAACACTCTCGAAGTTACAACAGAAATCGTGGCGAGTAAACTAACTACGCATCATGTTAGCACGATTGCCCAATTGACGTTTGTGAGTGAGGAGCCATCTTACCCCATCATGGCGCATGGTCCAATCAGACTGTTGTACATTTCCTTCCAGATTCCATCGATGATTTCAGGAGTGGAGACACCTTCAGCCAGCACAGCCATGACTTCGCGCTTGATCGCTGCCCAGATTCGGTTGAAGATGAAACCAGAGGATTCCTTCAGAGCTGTCACGGGATGAAGACCGGCTTCCTTGTGTCTGGCTTCCACGAATGGGAAAATTTCTGGGGCGGTTCGTCCGCTGGTCATTAGTTCGACGATGATTGCCTACGAAGAGGTTAGCCCGCGTGCGGGTGAATTGTGGCTGTAGTGTCGTTACCTGAGGAGGCATCATGAAATGAGTGTTCAGCACTCTCGTCTTCGTGCTATCCTTGACTTTCGACAACAGCTCGCCAGACTTGAACGACGAGCTATTGGTGGCCAGAATACAGTCTGAGGGCGCGTGTTTCTCCAGATCCGCAAAGGTGGACTCTTTCAGTGGGAGAACCTCAGGAACAGCCTCAAACACCAACCAACAATCCTTGACGGCCGCAGCCAGATCTTCGAATGCCTCGCAAGAGCCTGGCGATTTAGGCGGAGTGGCGATCAGAGCTGTGAATGACGACAAGTTCTCGTTGATGTACTTGACGGCGTCGTCTCTTGATTTGGCGGATGGGTCGCGGATGTGGACTTGCCAGCCAGCTGCAACGAAACATGCTGCGATACGGCGTCCGAGAACTCCACCGCCGAGGACACAGATGGGTCTCTTCTCATAGTTGGTTGGGGGTGACCATTGGCTCGACATGATGATCGCGTTGGGTCTGATATACAGACGTTAGTTCAAGGAAATGTTGGTCGATGTGGTTCTCAGTGTATGATCCCCTGAGAGGCATTGTGTCTTATGTACCATTGACACATGTCAAACATCAGAAGTACGTGACCCGGTTCGAGCCGTTACATCCGATGCGTCCATTACATCAGACGGAACAGAAAGGTAAATCGAGCTCGATCAAAGTCGCGCTGGAATGACGCGTTGGCTCTCCGAGACAGGGCCTCGGTAACTTCACAGAGTGCCGATGGGTGGATGACTGATGTGCTGAGTACTGCGATCTACAATGCATGATCGAGGCCGTGTGGGGACGGTGCGTGGCCGCTGCCATCCGACCAATGCAAATCGTAGATTGTTGAGATAATGTTGTACTTTGACTAGGCTGATATCAGAGTATCACCGAGATACCTCGGGATGGACCTCGGAATGGTCTCAATGGCGTTCACGCCACATAAGATGATTTGCGTAACGGAATGAGATCGACTCACAATGGCATGTGCACGTTGTCGTACAATTGATCGATCAAATCTAGTCAGGCTTGATTGAAGGCATGGTTTCGATGGCTGTCGAGGATCATCACGTTTTCGACAGCTTACGAGGATGATTCTGGTTCCAGCACCTTTCGATGATAGTATCGTTTTGACGACTTTCAAAACACGTTTTCGAAAGCGCTGTATAACTGATACGCTCGAGTCTTCATAGATTGAGACCTAATCTCAGTATCTCAAAGGCATTCAATCTCGGAGGCTCTACTTGACTTCTAGCACTAGTTTATCGCACACTACATGCACCGAAACGCTTCACTTTCCATCCAGGCGTCCCCTACACAATCAAGATATTCTGCTTCAAATTAGAAGCAGAAGACCTGATCAGTCATCTTGCTCACGCTACCTGGCTCCTTCCATCCCAGCTCCACCAGATTGTTCTTGGTCGCATTGACAAGTCCAGGAGGGCCGCACAACAGCACCTTATTGTGCTCCGAGACTTCTGGCATCTTCTGCTTCAGAACGTCTTTGTCGATATGCCCGGTCCCATATTGCCAACCAGCCGGCGGTTTGTCGAGCATATAGTGGACTTCAAACTGGCCATTCGATGCTTCAGCAAATGCATCTAGCCTCTTGCGAAGCATAATATCAGCTTCCGATCGGTTCGCGTACAGCAACCTCAACTTCGTGTTATCGGTTTTGTCCTCACAAACAGCACGGATGATCTGGAACAGTGGTGTGATGCCAGTTCCTCCACCGACCAGTCCGAGCTCTTTGCTCATTCCCTTGCGGTACCTCATCGCACCCTTCGGTCCTCTGATCTCGACTCGATCGCCAGGCTGAAGCGCTTTGAGGTAGTTGCCAAGTTTTCCGTCAGGGTAGATCCTGATCAAAAGCTCAAGTCTTCCGAGATCGCGGTTGTTCGAGATGGGTGTATAGCTGCGCGTGACTGAATGGTCATCGACGGTTCCTCGGATCGTGATGTGCTGTCCAATTGGCAGGCCTAGTATTGACGAAGACTTCGGAAGATCGAACACGAAGCGGAAAACGCTGTCTGAGAGTTCTACTTTGTCGCGCAATGCGAACTTTTGATAAGTCGAACGTGTGAGGACACCAGTGGGATAGTCGGCTGACGCAATCCCGTGCTTAGATACCTTGTGGGCTGGGAGCTTCGAGAAGTCGACTTCGAGATTGAAGAACTTGGAGAGGTACATGGCAGACGCGATGCCAACCACGGAAGCAGTTACACTGGCAAGCAGAAATCCCTCCAGGAAACCGCCACCGCTGGTAGAGTGCTTGAGACGGAGGCCAAATGCTGGGAGAGAAATGTTCGTGTGGCGAGCAAAGTACACAAGTGCAGCGGTACCGATTGCGAAAGCTCCAAGCTCTACTCGGGGGTCCAGAAGGTAGTTCGATTTCTGGCGCTCAGCTTTCGCTTGTGGACTTGACCGTACCACCGAAACTGTTGGCGTTCTGTCAGGCTCTGAGTCTTCGCTCGGCGCGCCTTCCAGGTGACCGACTAGGAAGGGATGCATGATTTCTCGTGCATCTTCGCTGTGTCCAACCTGTAATCCTCAAGGAGGGAAGGTCAGCAACACAACCATCTTTGTAGATCAAGTGATACTCACGTCTTCATAAGCACTCGTAGCATCCGTTCCGGCGACTTCCATCAGGGCATCTGGCCCGCCAGGATGGTCGCGAGAATATTCTGTGACATTGTACACTAATATCTTCCATTAGTATCGAGATCAATTATTGGGGTTCGGATCGCGCTTGCTCACCTCCGCCGTGGATTACCATCCAAAGGTCGTTTTTGGTGTTGTGTTTTTTGACATCATCCAGCGACAATTGAGGTACCTCAACTTCTGTCTTCCAGTTCGCCTTGAGTTCTTTGCGATCAGAAGATACGTCCGGCATGATGACTTGTCTGATGTGTAGGACGTGTCGAAAGGTGTAGACAGTGTATGTGAAGAAGGTTTATCGCAAGTCGAGACTTGTCTCCTGCCGCGCTTACATAGATTTGGATCAAGAGGACCGACCAATGGCTCACGAGTAACCCGTGCATCTTCGATGATGGCAGAAGGTAGAAACAAGCTCTAGACCGGATCGGTAGATCCGATTGGCTTCGATCGGCATCAAGGTACAGAAGTAAACCAGCCTCGGCAGCGAGAGTGTTCGCGATCTGCGAGGATCTTCGAGCATCTGATTCCATCTCACCTCGGTGCCTCGGTGAGCTGTTTCGTTGAGAAAATAGTACATCGTGTTTGAAGGTTGCGGTGGATGCATCTTCAAGCCGGTCAAGCCAGCCTCGGTCGGTTCAAAGACACCATCGCCTTGAAAGCAGAACCTATCAGCCTTGCCGATCATGGCAAGTACAAGAAAGTTGAGATGTCTCAGTCGAAGTTAGCCAATAACAAGGTTTGGGGGCCGTCATAGGCGTTGACAAGCTCATCGTAAGCTTCTGACCGATCCTCCGGCCGCACCCGGTTGTGTCACATCCAATGCTTTGCGTGATGCTGTTATTTGTGTACGTGCCTGTATCGGCCAATAGACCGAGACTTGAGGTAATCATGCATCTCGAACATGACATCACTAGTGCTGTTCAGAGTCGGTAGCCGAGGCGTCCACAAGATGTTCCAGCACAGGAGCACGTTGACGGAGCCTCATGGCGATCAGCTACTGTAGCTGTCCAGTTGTTACGTGCATAGAACGAACTATATCCATCTGGGCTCCCGCCGATAGGGTCTAAGCCTGATCGCTACACGACAACACGGCTTCGTAATCTCATTTCAGACAGCCTGCCTCACTATGGCTATTCAGCAGTTCTTCTTGAGCGGTGACGGCGTGAGCACTGCAGTCGAGCTCGACATATCAGCAGTGCAGAACTTCGACGAGCTCAAGAGATCTATATCAGCACATTATGGCATTGTACAGTCAGAAGGCGTCGCCTTCCAGGCTGAGGAATCTGAGCTTTCAGAGTTGCACGAAGTTACAGACTCGAAAGTTCCGGTCGGGATCACCGTCGATGGCCACAGTGTCCGCGATGTGCCAGGTCCTCAAGGTCTTCCTTGGGTGGGAAACTACTTCGAAGGTATGGAATTCAACTCTTCAACATGGACGAGCTGCGACTGACATAACCATCACAGTCTACCCAGATCATCTCGGAAACAACCAGCGCCTCTTCGACAAGTATGGGCCTATCTTCCGATCTACGAATATGGGCAAGACAGTCTGCCAGACCAACGATCCTCTCATTGGTCAGATTGCTTTCACAGAAAGCGAGTTCTTCTCGAAGGAGATCAACGACGATCATCCTCTGAAGCCCATCAAGCAGGATGCAGCAGGCGTGTTCGTTTCGGACACATCCAACCCGTATGTTTGATGGCAATATCCTGTGAAATAAAGCCACCGTATGCTAACCGAACATCAAACAGAGCGTATTTCTCCTTAAATCCCAATATCCTGAAGGCCAACTGACTCAACTAGGTGGAAACTTGTGCACAAGTACTTGCCTCCCGCATTGGGACCCAAAGCCGTCAGGCACTATTCTGGAAAGATGTATGCGATTCAAACGATTGATCTCGTGTCCTGGAACTAATGTCTATTTTCCAGGAACGACGAATGCCGCGTCTCCTTCCCCGTATTCGACGAACTGAGCGAGCGAGGCGAAGCATGGAACGCATACCAATACATGCTGAAGCTCAGCTCCGCAGCTGTCGGCAAGATAGTCCTCGGGCAAGACTTCCATCATTTCGAGAGCGTAGACTCCTCACTACACCGCCTTCCACTGGCGATGGCAGAACTGCTGGTCATCAACAAGAAGATCGCTTCAATGGGCGAGTGGTACTCTCACCTGCCTTTTGGAGACCCGAAGAAGCTTCGCGATCTCCAGAAGGAGATTGGGGAGACGATCGTGAAGTCTATGGAAGAGGCGAAGGCTTCTGGCACTGAGGATTTGCCGTTGCAGGATGCTGCGCTCAAAGCGGCGGATGTTATTGGTATGGAACCTGGCCTGAAGTGTTGATGTTTTACAAAGCTAACAACACGAAGACTACCTCAACCGCGCCGTCGACTCCAACGGCGAACGCCTCCCAGTCGCCAACATCGTGCCAGCACTAACAGTCGCCGCCGGCGCCGGCTTCACAACAACATCCTCCCTGCTGTCATGGCTGCTCTACGGCCTCGTAGCGTATGATGGCATGCAAGCTCGCTTGCTCCAAGAGCTGGTCGATCACGACTTCAACGACGACACAGAAGTGACGCCAGAACTGCTAGAAGATCTCACTGAGCTCGACAAGTTCATCAAAGAGATGCAGCGTCGCCACAACCCTTCGTACCAGCCTGGCCGTACGGCACAGAGGGACTTGATTTTACCTGGTGGATATAAGGTCAAGAAGGGGACTGTTATCATTGTTGCGTTGCATCACATTCACATGAACCCCAAGATTTGGTTCGTGTTATCTTGGCCCTGTTGATGGTAGAATTCAGCTAATCGTGATAATTTACAGGGATAACCCCGAAACCTTCGATCCAGACAGATGGGACACAGAGAAAGTGAAGAACCGCGGAAGGACAGACTACATGCCGTAAGCTCCACGAGCAGTCCCTTCCACTAAAGTCCCCACCGCTAACGAGCTGCAACAGTTTCGCCGCAGGGCAAAGGATGTGCGTCGGCTTCAACTTCGCACTGCAAGAGATCAAGATCTTCATGTGTTTGCTGGTCTGGCGGTACAGGTGGCTGAAAGAAGGCGATCCAGAGGCGGATTACGATCCGTTCTTCCAGCTCATTCGTCCGATCAATCTGTACGTGCGGACGAAGAAGAGGGAGGTGTATCCGAGCAAGAGCGATAGTGTTATGACTTGAGATGTTCGTATACGGATACCTTGAATTTACCCATGAGATCGTCGTTGGACTGACAAGAGATGAGCAATGCATGGAGATGGTCGAGCATGGCGGGATTGAAAACGGTGCGGCTTCAATCGCAGATGGTGTAGTTGACAAAGGAGACCTCGCATTGAGCGGTACTGTAAGGTATATAACAAACATAAAATCGTCTCATATCCGCCCTAGAATGGTACAAGTTGCCTTCCTGGCTTCGAGTCTGTACTTACAAGGACATGCTTATCCCAGCACAGCCGCGACAATGATCACTGTCAGCACCACCACCAAGATCAGCAGCAAACAGCACGCTTTTCCTCTTGCGCTCTTCTGGTGGCGACTTGCTGTTCGCAATTGCTGGTCGGCATTGCGCGTATCATCACGTGTCTGAGTGACGTTGTCGCTGATAATGTCCAGACTCTGGCCTTGCTCGTGCACCATGTGCGCGACATCCCTGAACAGCTCGTTCAGCTCGCCAACTGACTGCTCAATGTTGCGAATTTCTGACTCGCGCTCGATGATAAGCGTCTCCTGGAAGTCAACCTCTGACTGCTCGGCGAGACGAGGTTCTTGCTGCTGTTGCTGTAATTGCTGTTGACCACCTGCGGATGGCGAAGAGGCCGCGGCGCCTTCTTCCTGCTCGAGCGCTGTTCGCGCTGCGGTTGCGCTGGCACGCTGCTTCTCGATCGCCTGCCTTTGCAGTACTTGGAATTCGGTCAAGCTCGCGCGGAACTCTTGGTTCAGTTTTCCTTGGGTGTACTTCTGGCTCGGGCCCAGGTCTTCCCAGTTTGAGACACGCTTGAGGCCCTCGCCAATCTCCTTGAAGCTGTCGCCTGTTTCCTGCAAAAGGTCCTGAACACGCTCACGGACGCGGTCGGTTTCGCGGCGGGTTCCGAGGAGAGAGATTTGGTTGTTCAGTCGTGAGATCGAGGAGGTCAGAGTGAAGAGCTGGTCGGAGAGCTTGGTGGTGAGAGCCTGGAACTCGGGATCGTCGGCGTATTGAGGGTCGTCTGAGCGGCGCCATGTTGTAGGCTGGGCTATGGGAGAGATTAGCACATGCGCGCAACATATTAGAGGCAAGGAGGCGTACACTCGAGCGCAGGGTTATCTTGGAAGGACATGGCGGTGTTAGCGGTCGCGGGTGCGACGAATGGTCAAGTGAATATGTAGTCGGAGCGGTCGTCGCCTTCACGTGATCGCGGTATGCTGTGCGACAAGGGAGGGGTACGCGATGTATGAGACAGTGGTATATATCGAAGTGGTCGCAGTCGATGTCTATCTGTGGTGCCTGGTCGTCGTCGTCCCGTGCCAGGATCAAATGACGTCTCGGGCGCGGCGGCCAGCCAGTCGCGCCAAGACCCGATTGAGTGTTTACCATAGAGATAGAAAGCTTCGAACATGTGACAACCCTGCCACTTTTGTGCTGCGACACGAACAGCTTAATACTTCACCTTCACTTTCGACGCCTTCTTTCCAGTAACGACATTTGTCTACGGACATGGCCGCTTAGACTCTCGAAGTCCTAAGCGTGTGCCTTGCGACACTTTTTCCTTTCCATCTCTACACCACCACTCTGGCATGGCGACTCGGACTACGACCTCATTCGCGCCCTCGAGAGCCGCCGCAAACATGGCTTCCAAACCAGAGCCCAAGGCTCGTTCATACAAGGACTTCCTCACACCAGCAATGCACCGCCGCTTCACAAGCGCGACTACTGGTGCCCTTGCTCTCTGCTACATCTACGCAGTCCTATTGTCCCATGGCAACCTATTCTGGAGATTCTTCCCACTCGGCCGCCCTGGAATTCGCACGATGCTGCTGTTCATATCTGTCCTGAGCGTCTTCATTGTTCGCCTTGCGAACTTGCAAGTCGGCGAGAGAAACACGACATCGGGAGTCGAAACGCTTTACCAGCATTTGACGACGGCGCGCACATACACCACGCTTTTCTGGTACCTCGTCTCAGCCTTTGTCTTCGGAGAGGTCTATATTTGGTCAAGAGGACATGATGCGCACCTGGGTTGGATCGACGAGGGAACCTCTGGTCAAAAGTCCAGACTCAACGAGAATCCTATTATTCTGAGGATCCTTTACCTGTGCCTGCCCATTGTGCAGACATGTTTACACCTCTACAGCGAAAGAGACACTGTGTCATTGTTGAGAGCAGAAGAGAACAACAACCAGGCTATCATTGAGGGTACACAGTCTGTCGGGCTGACAGACAAGCTCAAGCAGAAATTACCCGGCATTGTGACGAAATCCTTCAAATTTATGGTTGTTTGCCCAGCTGTCGGGGTTCTCTACTTTGCGCTCCTCAAGCCCACGGCCTTGTCTTGGACATTATGGTTCGGACAGTTCTTCTATCGCGATTCGCCCACAGACACAGAGGCGTCCGGCCTCATCCATCCGTTCGGGCTCATCTGGCAGGGTGGAAGCTCTTGCTTCTCATTGGTCTTCCTCTGGGAAATCAGCAACATGGTCTTCAATTTCTACGTGGCGCAACCACCTCTCAAGAAGGACAACCCTCTGACTAGCGAGATCAAGGACAACGCTGGCTCATATATCACAAAGTCGCAGGATCCAAATGGCTCTCTGCTCAACGGGCTCAAGAGCAAGAAGGAGGTCCCCAAGACCTTTGCGTTCTGGGAGCTGTACCTTATCTGCACTCAATTTGATGCCCGCAGAAAGACAATCTTCAACGAAGTCGACCGCAAGACGGGTAGTACTTGGGTTCAGATGAGCACAGCCTGCTTGGGCGAGATCGAAGCCATCTGTTCGCGCATCAGAGACTCGCAAGATCCTGAGGGCCGCGCCAAGATGGCTGCTGAGGAACTGGCTCGCAAACAGCAGGAGCATCTCATTGGTCACCCCCAGACTGAACCTATGGGCCTCCCTAGCATTGCGAACCGTGGCGTACAAGATGGCGAGGTTTTCGCCAAGCAGTCCTCCTCATTCGCCCAAAACGTTGGTAACCTCGCCAGGTCGATCGGCCAGAGCCCGAATGCCCACAACCCTCTTTCTCCTCGCGCCAGACGCGCTTTGGAGTGGGGTACCGATCGCGTTCTCTCCAAAGAACAACAAGCTCAGCTGAGCAGGCAAGCTCTGGGCAAGGAGACCAATGCCTACGTGCTGTCATTCCTGCAAAGTCCCGTTGGTATACCTTTCCGTAAGACATTCACCCGCCTGGCAAACGCGGTCGTCTTTGGCGTCCCGCGCAGCAACCGCGTGAACATCGTGCACGCCATCCGCAGTCTGACATCTCTTGTCCTCGCATCGCTGAAGGAAGACGATTACGGTCAGGCAGCCAAGGACGTCCCGGCCATCATTCGTACTTACACTGGAACCATTGGCGAGATCCAGAACTTCCTGGCCGTTCTCGAACCAAGCTGGACCGATGTCGAGTTCGACCCGAGGAGAAGCAGGCAGGTGCAGGAGATCACAGACCTTGTTCAGGAGCTGAGGAACGGCTTGGAGCAGATGTTGCTGGCGTTTGGCGAGTACGCTAATAGTCTGGGATTGACTAGGCGCGAGGTTCGGGACGCGAAGGAGGCTGTGGGCCAAGGCTTGGGTAGTGAGATGGTGCAGACTAGGTGAGGATGAAAACCTTGCATGTATTTATCGAATCAGAGATGAATTGACCTCGATTCTGACAATGTCCACAATCTCCAAACCTGCAAAGAGCCTCGGGCTTAGCACGATCGGACTCAACAACCGCCTGAGGACCTTGGACCTTGGACCTTGGACCTGTTTTCACTTCCTGTCCGACGTTTACCATCGCGCTCCTTAGCGATGCTGCCCAAACAGCAAAGATACATAATGCCATAAACTTCAATCAACGCCATCCATTGGTGTACAACAGTATACCACATCCCCAATGGTCTAGTGGCTATGATTTCCGCTTGTCATTAACACCGACAAGTCGCGGGAGACCAGGGTTCGATTCCCTGTTGAGGAGCATCTCAGAATCTGACAGTTCTTCAATATCACCGTCTTCCGGTGCTGGCTCACCAGCATCGTCCATATTTTTCGACTTTTTTACTTTGAGCCTATCTGTGTTGGGTTGCGTTGTGCTAAAATCGTTCTAAGAAAAGTCCTGAGAGCTATCACTGCGGCGTTGGTGCTTTTGTGACTATGTACGATGAAGGGGCTTGTTTTCTGATGGCATGGAAAAGGCTTGGGTGCTCGGAACTTGTAGCGTAGCAACTCTTTTGTGTAATGACAAATATGTCTCTTGTTCGATCTCTCGACTAATGCAACTTTGATACATATAGTACAGTTGGTGGACTACATACTCCTCGTCTGTGAACATTCCAAATTCGAGTCGATATGATCGACACTTATACCGTGCTCGAGCTCTGGACACAGCTTATGGTTCCCATACGATGGTGATCATATACGCTGCATGGAGATCTCGATTCTTTAGATCTCACACATGCAGGTGCTTTGTAAATAGATTCTGTGGTAGAATCAATCCAAAATCGTGATCGTGCAGGTGTGTTGTACCCTTAGGGTTTAGGGTTATCGGCATTGATGGTGCTATACATGTACATGTATGTAACTGGCCTTCACATGTACATGTATGCGTGTTTAGGCTTGTACATTGCTTGAGAATCATTAGCAGCCACCTATCTACCACGCAAGTATAGCTATTGGACAGCAAGGTTTCTATAAGCTTTTGGTTTCGATCATTTCAGATAGCCGAGAAAGTGTCAGAAATCTAGAGCTCATCAGTCATGCATGAGCGGAGCCTCCGCCGATTGTTACATCCACCAATGATGTGAATCAGTGAAGAGCCAGAGCATCGTTTGCGACCTCGCCAACGTCAACCGCGATATGGCTTGTACAGTATTGCTATCAAATGGATAGGGTGTCAGACACAGGGTTCGGCGACGCTTCACGTCAAGACTCCTAGACCATACATGGCAGCTGGAGGATCAAAGTGCGGCTGAATTATCAGTCGTTGTCCTAACGACTGATCGCGTCTTTAAGGACATCAGCGTGATCAAAAGATCCCTCCACCGACTTGTCTTATCTCTCATCCCAAACGCCGGAGCAAGCCATTCCGGGCAGATAGCGCATTGGTGAAACAGCCTCATATCTACCAAACCTGGTCACATGCGAGCAAGGCATATATTATATCATCATCGATCCCGTCAGGTATATGGAGGAGGATTCGTGCCCAGCCGCAGATAACTCCGAGCCGTTCTCGTGAACAGATCGATTCTCCGAAACGCTGCCCTGGCAGACAGGAGACACGGGAGGACGGCCAATCTTTCCAGGGCCGATATAGAATTGTTGCAAGCGACGTGACCTGTGCGATGTTCAGCGATGAAACGTTCAAGGACGCCTCGTCCCTCCTTTCTATCCAAATGTTGTGATGCAACGATGATGACTGTGTCGACTAAGCGCAGAAAGCAATGGGCAGCAGTAAGTCGGATCGACCGCCTCATAGAGCAACCGGTGAAGTCACGCGTTGCATCCTGAATCCTCACGACATTGATAGTCGTAGTAGCGTCCTACTATGCAACGAGCGTAACCAACCAGCGGTGGCGACTGCAGTCTAGCGCTGCACATGCTGAAGAGATAGGCTTGCATTTTGGTCCTTCGACAAGCCTTCATAGATGAAGCGAAACGTAGCGAGACCAGAAAGTGCAATAGGTGACCAGGGCATCGGACTGCGCTCCGCGTGTCAGGCGCTAAGGCCCTCTAGCACCATGTACGATAATCAATAATCACGACTTTTGCTGCAGCCTAGTGCCTGAGAATGTGGAAAGAGAGACGGCCAGAATCGAGAGGATTTGCCGAGAAGACTGACGTCGGATCGACGCTGAGGTGCGAAGTCTACTGCGCGTCTGCCGAAGGCCGCCAGGCGGTAACATGCAAATTGCATGTTGCTATTTTCCTATCGGAGGCGGTGTCCTTGATTGCTTGAAGGGCACAGCTGAGCCGGCTTGTTCCATATGAGCAGGGTCTCTAGAGGGCCAAGATCTTTGTTGTCAGCAGCTGACAGATTCGTATAAAGCGGATACGAGGCCGACGCAAGGGTTCTTCAGCGGCGCAGTGGTACGAGATAGGTCGGCTATCACAGACAATTTATCTCGCATGCGTGTGCCATGTGGCAATCACTGCAGCAAGCCTCGAACCGCAAACGATCCAGAATCTCCGAGGGTGGCCGGTGGGTGTGTATCAGGAAAGGTGCTTGAGCACGATGAGAACTGCGCTGCTGTCTTGCATGCTGTCGTGTGACAAGTTCACCCATGGAACAAGGGACCAGCCCAGGAATACCATGCTTGCAGCATCAGGTTTATATTGATCTAGGGTAGGACCCTGAAGATCAGTCGGTGCATGGAGACATGAAGCGTCAAGGCGAGCGCCACGAGCCATCTCCGAGATGCTCTAGAATGGCATGGTATGTGATAAGGGACCTTCGAGATATCGCAAGCCTCGTCGTCCTTTTCTTCTTCTAGCTCTCGACTCTCGAACGCAGCACGGCGGGTGCAGAGATCCGGACCGTCGTTTGAACATGGCGGGTCAAGTGCCGACCGCATGGATGCCACGCAGTGCTGGCCGTGCTGGATGTTTCATCTCTTGACCTCCTCACCTCGTGGCATGCTGTCAGGTCTTCCCTTGCACGTTAGCTCTTCGAACAGAGAATTATGAGCATGGGCTGCAAAGGGCGCCAGGCCACACCGCAACCATCATCGCTGAGGTCAAGACGTGGCGGTGTCAAGCTCCTCCACGCCACGTGTCGGCCGACCCACCTCGGCGCCTGGAGCAGTGGAAAAGCCAGCAAAAAGCTGCCCGCCAAGGCCGAGCCAGAGCCTTGAGGTGGAACGTGGCTTGCAGCCAGCCCACGTGGAAAAGTTGATTTGTGCCGCGTTCCGGGGCCACATAGTTTCAATGGCCGTCCATCATCCGCATCAGGGCCAAGTTTGCTAATGGCTGGTGAGCGGTCTGAAGAACGGCCAGCAGCCTAGCAGCCTGATGGCGTGGGTAGACAAGGCACAGAGAGAAAGCCTGAGAGAGAGTCAGAGGCGTGGGAGGCCCCTGCACTGCACGTGTGGGCTGGAATCATGAAGCGGGCGAGGGTAGGCGACGGCATTCTGCAGAATCGCAGTGCTGCATAGCGATCGAAGACAAATTCCGATCTGGCTCCAGAGTCCTTAGTCGGTGGTCAGCTAAGGGTTTCATTATTCCTTGGACTGCAGCCACCAGACTCTAAGAGGCTCGTATTGAATTTGCTTGTGGTATTTCCGGGTGGCAGCTGTTTCGAAAGAGAGCTCCTTGCCTTGCGTGGATCCACAGTTGAACCTTAGGGCCATGTGGGCTCCGATTCTCCGAGTCACATGGCGGCCATGCTGGAGTGCGCAAACATGATTACAGAATCGATGATGAATTCCCATCGCCCCGGCTGAAAACCGACAACGGTCGGAGAACCGTGCTACAGACTATGGGCAACTCGAACACCGCACGGTCGGATATGCTCGCGCCAAGGTCAGGCGAGTCATCAAGGAGTTGCAGGACATGTGCGCATTTGCTACGAGGAGTATGTAGATGCAGAAGTACAGCAGCGGCAGCCCGTCGTGAGGACACCGGCTTGCGCTCCCGCAGTCGTGTACTGTATGTCGAGCGGTACGTACACTGTGGACGGATATGCAGTCAATATCAGACACGAGGCAACCCTGCCCGGGGCCGCCCTGAGGCTGCCGTGCGACCATACGCCGCAGACGGGCATACAAACAACGTGTCTGAAGGATTCCCACTTCTGGCTTTGCTTGCGTGCGCTGACACACAATTGAGTGGGCACCTGGTGAGGGGAAGCGGAGCCGACTGCTGGCATGCGATGCGTTGCGGTGTCGGTGATTACATGGCCACGTGTATGCGAGGGTTGTCCGACCATCCGCCAGCCAAACACTCCTTGTCGCCCGTTTCACGTCTACCATACTGCCGCCGGCCCAAAGGGTCGGCGCCTGCGTGCGTGGAGATGGATTTGAGGACGACGACGTTCGCTCGCGATGAGCCCCGAGCAGAAGTCAGCCTCGCGCGCTCTTCACACAAGGAGGTCCACCCGCACGTTCTGCCTCTCCAATAGTACGGATTTGCGCAGAGCAGCCGAGATTGGCTCTAGCGGATCTGACAGGAAAGCTACCTGAGTCGATCGCTCGGGGCGTCGAGCGCAAAAAGCGTGGCTCGACAAGGACAGCGCTTCTGCCCACCCCTGGCAATAGAATTTTTGCGACCTTCTAGCGTCGATGGCCACGGTCATATCATCGCCCAGACGCCAGCGATAGACAAGCAGGCGTGATAGCGTGCGCTATAGCGTGCCCTCTCCAAGACCTCATGGCGGCTGTAAGGCGGCATCTGGGTCTGCACGAAAAAAAGTAGGCGCCCCATCAGTCAGCGCCCTCGACCGCCACCGCAAGAATGTGGCATAGTCATACCCACCCTCATGCAGCGAGGCCCGGCATGCAAGCCACGCACGTGTCGCGATCAAGGATTG
>Ga0265797_10004927_pt1 | contig 19934 bp, 22 predicted proteins | sample P2T30metagenome_FD_192433 | JGI IMG/M metagenome (GOLD analysis project Ga0265797, IMG submission 192433) | Plant litter microbial communities from East Loma Ridge, Irvine, California - P2 T30 | ecosystem: Environmental > Terrestrial > Plant litter > Unclassified | place: USA: California...
TTGTGATGATAGCGATTGCCAACAGGATGATAATGCCTGGTATCATTCCCAGTGTGTCAAAGACCAGCGGGATCGAGAGCACGCCGAGTCCGATTTGTGTTTTCATCATGAGGATAGATGTTCCCATCCAACCAACCTACGTTCGGTATAAGGATTGGTGCTTAATAGGCATTAGGGAGTGTAACTTGCATCTCGATACTGTTAAAGAGCACATGTTAGCATGTCATCCACCGGGTTGTCCTAAGCTTCGCAACACGACTCACGTTTGGGCCACCTTCTTGAATGTCACCAAAGACGGCATCAGTAATACTAATGCGTCTGCCACTTGCGCTGAAGCGGCGCTCTATGATTTCACCGTCCTGTTGCGTCGGCTGCTGGGTAAGGTGGTCCAGCCACTTATCGTCTTTGTAATCCGCCATTGTGACAAAATCGATCGAGTGCAAAGAGATATCGGCAAACAAGAATGCTGGAACAACTATCGAACGAACAAGTTCGAGCTGTAGAACGGACATCACTCAGACGAAGGAGCCATGTGAGCTCTTATGTAGTAGCAACCAGCGTTGCACTCGGGCCTTCACACGTGCACACGTGCCTCACCTTCAATCTGCGTACACACGTAACGATCAACCTTTCCTGCAGCGGAGGAGTGTAAGTTCAGAGCCGTTGACACACGCCCCATCATACCCCGGATGACTGCCCGCCTTTTCGGTGTCTTAAGGTACGCGCTAAGAGGTGTCGATCTAGACCTAAGCCTGCTTGAGGTTGAAACCTTGATCACTGTGCGTGGTGCGGGACCAGGGTGTGAGGATAAAGAGATAAAGAGGCGATAGCTGTGATAGCCTTCCGAGCGTGCATTCATCGTATAGCGTTCCGATGCTGATAAGCGATAAAAACTGCCATCCGAGATTTTGGGCAACTCGTACATGTATACCACGAGCAGGGATTGACCAGCAGTACTTCTGTGCTCATGGTCCACAGCAATGCATAAACCTAGTCTACGAATACGGATGACGCCGGACTGAAGATTGCCGCAGATAAAGATGAGAAAGCCTTGCACAATCTAACATAAGGATATCATTGGCTCAAATATCATCAGATACTGCAAAGCTTAAATGTAGTTCGTTACGCTTTATCCGTGATCTGGACTACTGACGAAGATACACACACCCAATGATGCCAGGCCAGTCGAGACCAACGTTAACGAAATCAGCCGCTGCATGTTCTGCTGGGATACGCCACCCGTGGCCAGCCTTGCGGTCAGTCTAAGCGAAGATCGAGGTGCATCCAAGATCGAGTGCCAGTGCAAAGATCAGATATCCGCTCACTTCTGCACACGTAGTTCAAAAAGAAAAGAAAAAGGCTGTCAAGCGTCTTCGCTGGCAGAGCCATGGACATCGTCCTGGCATTCTGGACGTCAGCACATGTCGAACACTGGCTGGTTTCGTTCGCTGGAAGAGAATCTCACGCATGATCGAGAATGTGAAGGTCCAGAAGCTCGCAAGTGTGATTTTGGTGTTGGTGCTCAAACGGCTCTGTCAGATGAATACCTCCCTCACCTAGCACCGACTCATCCGGAAGCAGGATACCCAGATGCGAGACCAGTAGGAGCACAGTATCGTCGCATAACCAGAACCCGCGACATTCGAAGCAGACCACTCCAGCAATCCAGCGCAATACCCAAATTAATCAACCCAGCGAACAAGAAGCCCTCTCGACTCATGATACAGAGTAAAAAGAATAGGAAGCAGCCCAAAATAAACAAAGTCGTTATTGTCCAGAGCCTCGTGGTCCAGGTACGTCACCAGCTCGTACACCGCAACCTCCCAGCAGAAGAACACGAAGAGCGACGTCAGGCCAAAGTCATATTGATCAAATAGCCAGCAGAGTATGATGCTCATCCAGCATGTGTGCGTGAGGCAATCGAGGCGGATGTAGCGTGCGAATGTGCGGAACGGCTCGGCGCAGTTTGCGACTAGGAGGTAGAGGATGATCACGGCGTGTCTTTTTTCCATCGAGTACATGTAGTATGCCGAGATTGCGAGGGAGAGGAGCGCCGGAAAGAAGGTAGACATGGTCTGGGAGATCTGGGTGTGAGTGACAGATTCGTGTTTTGTAGTCATGGGTGACTTTGTTGCGGTTTGTCAATGTTGCGGTTCTGCCTGGTCAGAGATTGTTTTGGTGTGAACTTAGAGGTCGAACAGTATGATGGGTTCCATGTTTGCAGTGCTGAATGAGCTGTGGCAAGAGCATTTCTCCGTGGCGTGTTGTTCATTGCCTGCCTTCTTCTTTCCTGATCGCGGCTCCAGCGCAAGTTCTCCTCATCTTGCAGTAGCACGACACGTTATGCATTCATGGCCCAAATTTCCCGTCTCATCAGGCGTAGTCGAAAGGAGGAAGGTGTATACACAAAATGTTGTTAAGTACAATTGGGGTAAAATGTTACAGGACAAGCGTCTTCTTTTGCGATGTACCCTTCGAAATTTTGAAACTCCCCTGCCGACTGCGCGCCTGAGATTATGCCTGGTATAACATCGCGTTTCTTTATATCGTACAATTCTTTTCCGCCATCTTACTCGTTGATCTTGGCCAGGAGCCTGCGATGCTTCGTTAGCTTTTTCCCACCCGGGTCAATGGTTGTTGATGGCTGCGCGCAACGTACTCGTGGTCCCTGAACAGTGTGTACTCCTCCTCGCCGACCTTGATGGGGCTGCCGCCGAACTGAGGAATCAGGACCTTGTCGCCGGCCTGGACGCCGAGAGGAATGCGCTTGCCATCCTTGTCGTGGAGGCCGGGGCCGACGGCGAGGACCTTGCCCTCGTTGAGCTCCTTGACGGCGCTATCGGGGAGGAAGATGCCAGTGGAGGTTTTGGTCTCGGCCTTCATGCGCTGCACGAGGACGCGGTCGAGAAGAGGTGCGAGGGACTTGATGTTCTTGAGGAGGGACTGGTAGATTGATGTTAGACTAGATGTTGGTGGTCGATGCGGGCTTGTATGGGCGTACCATGATTGCGGATGTATTGGGGGGATGTTGATGGAGAATTGGTGGATTATTATTGGATTGGTATAGGCGAGATGGAGATGTATCGAATGATGGGACTCCTTAACCCGCGGAATTTCTTACAGCAAGTCTCGAAGCCCGCGATGCCGCTCAGACCAGCGCTTGAGCTTCTTCCGAGGCTGGAGAGAGCAGCTTTCTTCTACCATCTTCTACCCAAGCTAACTCACTCCCGAACCCACCTCACTTCACCTGGTATTGCACCTTACTGGTCGCTGTTGCCACTACGCTAATACTGCCCATGACTGAATATCCGATGTCATCTTCATCAGATCAGCATGAGCCGGCGGGCAACGACGAGCCATCAGAATTGACACCTTCGTGCATAGGCAGTACTGGGTCGTCGTTCTCCGGTGGCTTAATAGACCACAATCCGCCACAAGAAGACAAAAACTGCAAGTATACGAACAATTTCTTCAAGGAGGCGCAGTTCAGTCCAGATGGAACGACCATTGTGACCCACAACAACGATGGCTGTCTTCGCACATTTGTCCTCCCTCAAGATCTTCTGGATGAGAGCGAACATCCCCATCACCTTGCTCCTTACTCAGTACTTACATCGCCCACTAATGTGCAGAGCTACGCATTATATCCAGGCTTCAGCCTACATGACCTCTCAACGACACTTGTGCTATCTGCACCTGTGGATCAGCCACTCCGCTTGACCAACGCCATGGACTCGTCTTTCACACACGCGACGTACCCTTACATCCACACGAAGACAGAAGCATACATTGCTCCCAACAGTCTAGCATTCCACTCAGACGGAAGCCACTTCGTTGCCGGCTCACATGGTGCCGTCTCCATCTTCGACACATCACGCATCAGTGAAGGTCCTGTCGCTAAGCACATCACCAAGCCAAAAGATCCAAAGATGGCAGCTACCAGCATGCGTGACGGCGGTCTGATCATGTCTCTTGATATTTCCAACGACGGGTTTCTTGCGGCAGGCAGTTCAAATCGCACAGTCGGCGTCTTCTCATCTTCAGGACACGGTCCTTGCGAAACTGCTTTCTCAGTGGCGCCTACACACGGCGACCCAGAAGCTTCGACATACAGTGGTACTGGCATCACTTCACTCGCATGGACGCCTGATGGTACTTATCTCCTAGTTGGAGAGAGGCAAAGCGACGGTATTCATGTATACGATGTTCGAAACAGACTCAAACGCCTTGCTTGGCTAGCTGGCCGCAACGCTCTCACGACACAGCGATTGGGTATCTCAACTGTACCAACTCAGTCAGGCTTAGAGGTTTGGGCCGGAGGTATGGACGGCGTTGTACGCATGTGGCAGAACCCTGGGCTGTTAGAGGGTATGCAAAAGCCGAACGGCGAGCTTGAAGGAATGCATGGTGATGCGGTCTCAAGCGCTGTTTGGCACCCTGGTGGTGCTGTCATGGCTACTTGCTCTGGCCAGAGACGATTCGACGACGACGATGATGATGAAGAAGATGATAATACGACTCGTCGCGACAACAGCTTAAAGGTCTGGACGGTCTGATTCTGTCGCCATTCTACCGCATGTCAAGGGCCGGAGAGTCTGCTACTCGTTTCATTAATGTATATCATGAATACCGAATGTAATTTTGATAGCTGCTGCTCGCCTGACAAGCATGGGTATTCCGCAGGACTTGCTTCATTTATGAGTCAATTGTCGAGTGAACCTGCGACTCGCGAGTACTTCCAATCGGGTATACCATATTTTCCGCCTTCTGCGGGGCGGTATACTATGCAGGGCATGACGGACTTGTTTCACATAAATAAAGCAGCGGGCTGCTGATATAGCGTTTATGTTCTCGTTATTCTCAGGAGTTCGTAATAATTCAAGTACGTGCTCGAACTCTGAATGCCCAAGAAACGTGACAAGACGGTCTTTCATGCAGGAAGCAAACCATGCTTATGCTATCGTGGCGCGGTGATCTATGGTCGTGTTGCTCACGTAAGGTACATGTACAATTGAAGCACTGCCGATGTCCGGACTTAGTCTGTGTTACAATAATCGCTATACACAAGACAGCGAGAGAAGTGAAGAGTGACAAGTGTGAAGTAAAAGTATAGACAAAAGACAGATAAACCAGGGGACAAGTTAGCACGTGAAGCGGTCTGGGTCTCGACTTGATGGACCTTGGAGTTACCTTCTACCGTTACTTGGTGCGGGCGCGCGTAAGTGGGGACCGTCCATACTAGACCAGCACGAGCAGCTGCCGGCACACGGCCTCAGCAAGCGAGCAGAAGCCCTCGCCCATCATTACCAACCACCTGCCCGGCCCATTCCCTCACGCCGCCTGGTATCTTCTCGTCCTCTATTTCCCACCGCCCTCGTCACCGCCAATACCACAGTTTCCGCCCTCACCACCGCCCAGCCTACCCTGCTCCGCCCGCGGAAAGTGTGAAAGTGTGTTTGGGAGCGATGACATCGGCGCTCTGAGCGGCCAGGCCATCCCGAACTTGCGTGCACTCGCTCAGCCATAACCCGCGGCTCTCAGTCTCAGTGAGCGCCGCCCGCTGCCACGAAGATCGTCCACGACCGTCTGTCTCTACGCCGCCTCCGGGCATTACTCAGCAACACCACACCATATCTACTAGACCCGCCGAACGCTCCCCATGACCGGCCTCACGGCCACCCACGACGCCAGCATGCCGCACTCCAGCGAGAAGCAGCGCAGCTTCTCTGGCCAGGCATTGAGCCCCAATCCCAAGGCCAACAACACCGCCGGCCAGAAGATCAAGAACTTCTTCCGCATCAACAGCTTGTCACGAGACGCCAGCACCGCCAACTCCGAGACCGCAAGCATTGAGCGAGGCCACGATGGCACTAGCACCCCGCAGTCGCAGCACAACAAGAGCAGCTTGCGGCACAGCAGGTTTATCCCACACCTCACTCGCGGCAGGAGTACAACCGTCGCTTCGGAGGGCAACCCACTGGACGATAGCATGAGCCCGACCGCACAAGCGAATCCTTATTTCCAACACCAAGGCCCGCCCGCATTACGACATCACAACGATAGCAGCGTCCCGCCTTCGCCGCCCGATACGCCCAACAACCCACACAAGACAGGAGACTCCAATCTAGGAGCCCCAGCCGCTGTCAACGGAAAGGAAGAACTGGCCAGAAAACTGCGAAGAGTTGCAAGTGCACCCAACGCGCAAGGTCTCTTCAGCAGCAAGTCCAAGAAAAAGAGCGGTGGAAGCGATGACAGCCGGCCACCTACTTCAGACTTTGAGAAACCAAAGATGAACGGCCTTGGTGTACACGGCAACAGCAGTGCGCTCTCCATGGTGGAAACAATGCCTGGTGATTTGGTTCCCATTCCCGGAATCGACGGCATACCCAGCCCTGGCAAGATCCGCGAAAACGTCGCATTCCGCCGCACGTACAGTAGTAACAGCATCAAAGTGCGGAGTGTAGAGGTCGGACCCTCAAGTTTCGACAAGATAAAACTCATTGGAAAGGGTGATGTTGGAAAAGTGTATTTGGTGCGAGAAAAGAAGAGCAGCAGGCTGTACGCTATGAAAGGTAAAGTTGATTGGAAAATCGTATATCACGATGTTTGCTGACATTGCTTTAGTCCTTTCCAAGAAGGAAATGATCAAGCGCAACAAGATTAAGAGAGCCCTCGCCGAACAGGAAATTCTCGCCACAAGCAACCATCCCTTCATCGTCACTCTATACCATTCGTTCCAGTCAGACGATTCGCTGTATCTCTGTATGGAGTACTGCAGTGGCGGCGAGTTTTTCCGCGCCCTACAAACTAGACCGAACAAATGCGTTGACGAAGATGCGGCGCGATTCTATGCTGCAGAAGTGACGGCTGCTTTGGAATATCTTCATTTGATGGGTTTCATCTACCGCGACTTGAAGCCAGAGAGTATGTCCAGCCGCTTTGAACTCTTAGCCGGAGTCCTCACTGACAATTCTGTTCAGACATTCTCCTCCACCAGTCCGGTCACATCATGCTTTCTGACTTCGATTTGTCAAAACAGTCCGATCCCGGCGGAGCGCCGACAATGATGTACGCAAACTCTCGATCATCCGGCGGTATCAGCTCGAATCCGAACAACAACAACTTGCCCACGATTGATACCAAGTCCTGCATCAACAACTTCCGCACAAATTCGTTCGTTGGAACCGAAGAATATATTGCACCAGAAGTGATCAAGGGTTGCGGACACACCAGCGCAGTGGATTGGTGGACATTAGGCATCTTGATTTACGAGATGCTTTTCGGAACCACGCCTTTCAAGGGTAAGAACCGGAACGCGACATTTGCGAACATCCTGAGGGACGAGGTGCCTTTCCCAGAAGGAAACGGATCACCAAACATTTCCAAGTAAGGTTTTTCATATCCCTTTCACTACGTATGGCCCGCGCTAACAGAGATCACTAGCCTTTGCAAGTCTCTCATCCGTAAACTTCTGATCAAAGATGAGCTACGCCGTCTCGGATCACGCGCTGGAGCTTCAGATGTGAAGAACCACCCCTTCTTCCGTACCACCTCTTGGGCGCTCTTGCGTCACTCCAAGCCGCCAATCATTCCCAACCAGGGCCGTGGCATCGACACTCTCAACTTCCGCAATGTCAAGGAGTCACATAGTGTCGACATTGGTGGCAACAGCAGTGGCGCAAACAAGGGCTTCGGCATCAACGCGAGCAAGATGAAGGGTGTGCCACTGGATTCTGGACTTGCAACGCCTGGTGGAGAAATCGCAGATCCGTTCGAAGAGTTCAACAGCGTGACGTTGCACCACGACGGGGACGAAGCGCACCACCAACAACAGCAAGGCAACGTAGGAGAAGCCAGATGATGAGAAGCAAAGTCTACACAGGGAACCAGCGTGAGCGCGTAACTTGCACGCCTGCCATTTGGTGGGCTATGGATGAGGGCTAGCAGTGGAGATTGTACAAGCTGCCGCAGCCCTCGAATCCTGGGCGTTGATTGTCTTTTTCTTGAATTTGCGACTGCGATGCATTCTGGCGAATTTTGGGGAGGTTATACGACTGAACGACACAATCCTTTCATTGAGTAGCAGTGGTAGCGGTGCAATTGGCAGTGGGCCCGCAGAGTGGTGTTGATGGACGGGCGCAGAGACGAGCCGGAACAAAAGTGTATATACGTCTCTTGAAACGAGAGCTTGATAGTGGTAGTCTTTGGGGTTTGAAGAATGCAGGATATTATTGTGAAACGCGAAGAGACACTTAGAGGATCGCCCTGTGCTACTGTATTCAATGTCGTTGGCTGCAGCTCAATACTGGTGAAGAGTTCGCTGTAGCTGGTCATCGCTGCCGTCTACGTTGCTTTCCGAAGACTATAAGGCGACCAAATGCTCGTGCTGCTTCAAGAAGTCACGCACGGCATCTACGAACTTTCCCAGATCATCACCTGTCAAGGCCAGACTAAGTGCAATGAAACCGCGCCTCGCAATATAAAAGCCTCGCTCGAGCAGGTACAGATGCAGCAGATCTCCAAGCTCGTAGAGCGGCTTGCCAAAGTCTTCGGGACATTTGATCGCTTCGATTGGCGTGGAAGTGAACGTGACATTCAAGATTGATCCAAGCCCGGTCCACTTCATCAGGGAGCCCTCACTGGCAACTTGGAGGTCTTTTCGCAGCTTCTCGCCTCGCTCGTGCAGTTGCTGCGCACGCTCAGGTGTGAACACTTTCTCCATTCCCACGCGTCCGGCCGCCATGGTGAGGACGTTGTTGTTGAACGTGCCAGCATGAGCTAGGAAACCCTTCTTTCGTGGATCGAACAGCTCCATGATTTGCTTTCTGCCGCCGAAAGCACCAAACGACATGCCGCCGCCAATCCACTTTCCCAGCGTCGTGAGATCAGGTCTGTACTTCTCTGCCATTTGCGATTGGACTCCGCTGCCGCCGTACAATCGAGAAGTCATCACTTCGTCGTAGATCAGCACGGCGCCTCGCTCGTTAGCAATATCCCTCAGACCCTCCAAGAACGAGTGTTCACCAGGAACAGCGCCTCCAGATCCAATCATCGGCTCGACGATAATAGCAGCCAAGTCGTCTCGATTCTCAGCACGTTCCACAAGCTCACGCACCGATTCCAACGAATTATACCTCGCGATCAAGTACTCGTGCGGCGCATTGACAGGACTGCTCTCGCCACCTTTGAAACTAAAAGCTCCGCCATGGTAGCCACCACTAAACACTAGAACCTTCTTGCGCCCGGTGAACACTTTCGCAGCAGACAAAGCCATAAGAGTAGCTTCCGTGCCCGAATTCGTAAACCGCAAGAGATCGATAGCAGGGAAGCGGGCTTTGACTGCTTCTGCCAGACGGACTTCGTCTTCATGCTGAGAGCCGAAACTAAGGCCTCTGTCGACTGCTGATTTGATGGCAGCGGTGATCAAGGGCTCTGAGTGGCCGTAGAGACCTGCTGTGTATTCTCCTAGCAGGTCGGTGTAGGCATGGCCGTCTGCGTCGTGGAGTTGCGCTCCGTGGGCGTGAGTGATGGATAGTGGGAATGGGGCGTAGTAGAGCACTGTGCGGGTGTTGCCGCCTGGGAGACAGGCGGTTGCGGACGCGTAGATTGCGCGGGAAGATGGGTTGCGGGAGATGTAGGATTCTTCTGCTGAGGTGTATGCGTGGGTGATGGAGTCGATGGAACCCATGATGGTTGTTGGGGATACCTGATGGTGGTCTTTTTTGATGAAGAGGTCTTGATGGGTGCAATTGAAGGGTCACTTCGAGGACTACGAACGTGGGATGTATTATGTCGCTGATGAGAATGCGAGTCACAATGCTCGTCGGAACGAGGTGACTCGAGGATGTTGTGTCGCTGTACTTTCGTAGGGCGTACGTAGGGCAGGGTCACGATCGGGGTGCACAATGAGACCCCGCAATCTTTGTACATTTGGTGTATGATAATGAATCGTTACGACAATTACTAATGGAATGCTCTTAAAAGCACCAAACATGTATCCATGTATAGATCAGACATACGAAAAAGGAAAGAAAAACACTCCTTCACAAGACCAAGGAGGAAAGCCGGAAAATAATAAAAAGACGTCCTTCGCGAGCCACCATCGCCCTCCGATTCTGCTTGGGATCCTTCAGAGAAGGCGCATCGGAGACTTGTGTTGATGCAAGAGCGTCAGAATGGTAGCAGGGACAAGCAGTACTGTACTTCTTTGCGTGTCGTTTCTTCGTTGTTCCGATGCATCGTGCATTGGATTGAGGATTGTTGGTTGATGTCCGAATTCGTGTTGTTGACGACCACTTTGATGTGTCGGTAATATGAAGCTGTCGTATTACACCTTGCCCCAGGGTGACTTGGAGCTGAAGTGGTCACTGTACCACGCGCGAAGGTCTTTCCATCGCCATGAGCCGGGCATGAGCTGGCCTTCTGAGACACGACGCATGATTGCTGATGACTTTGTGCGGGCTGATAGCCGATGGTAGTGTCGTAAGATGTGGTCAAGTCTGAGATGGTCGAGAAGATCTGGCTCGGTCGTCAGTACGATGTCACAATGATCAAAGAGCAGTGCCGCACGTGTGCGTGCTTACAAGACTGAAGATGGAAGATCGAGGCCTGGACTCGGTACTGGATGCTCGGGTGCGGCAGTGGAAAGAGACTACCAAGATACACTGCACAGACAAGTGGAAGTACCGCGACAATATACAAGTCAGAACCTAACTTCGAAGCACCGCAGCCTTGCGAGGCCAAGCAATGAAGAAACATACATCGGACTAAAACCCGTCCCACCAAGACACAGACTCAGGGTAATCTTCAGCTCACTGCGGACGTTTCAGCATCTAACATGAACTCATCTGCCAATGGGAATATCGTATCTACCATTGCTTTATTAGAAGAAACGGCCTGGAAGGTAGCAAGCTGTAGCTGCTGTAACATTCTCGCAAACGGGGACGTTGTCAGCGGTCGTGACGAAAGTGGGCGAGCGGAAGTCCGAAGATGTGATGAGTTCATCGCCCCAAATCTCTGTGCGACTCAAGTCTGCAAGGAAGCAGATTCATGCAGGGAAGAGACGGAACTCTGCAGTTGCAGCTGCAAGGAGACCTTAACTGTGAGCACTGCACGACTGAGCCGATGACGCTTTGAATAGATTGACTGTTACATGTGGGACAAAATAATGGTTGCGGATTCGCAGAAGTTTGGTTCGTCCGGGAAGTTGTAAACGTTCATGTTCTGCGTTGTCTTCGAAAGGCTTATCGGAGCGTACCAGCAAACCAGATCTGTGATGAATGCGTTGAACAACGATGGAGGAACGGCAGACATGCATGAGTCTCTCCAAACGTCAAAATAACCCTCATCTGGTAAAATTTCGCCCATCTCGAAATTGATATCTGTGGACTCAGCTGAACGAGGTGCTTTGCTTCCCTCAAGCTCGCCAGCCTCCAGGGGCTTTGCAAAAAGGAGTCTTTCGGGAGCTCATATTCGAGGGGAAGGTTATTACAGCCTGTGGAGGTGGCACCAATGCGGTTCAAGTGCCTGGGCTTCTGTGCGCTGTGGCCATGATCGGCCTGCCGGCATTGTGAGACAGCGTTCGGGACGGCGTGCAGAGGCTGGCATTGTTGTGGCAGGCGAGACACGCAGGCTGGCAACGACAAAACGATAACAACAAATGTTGTAGGATTGCTCTCGTCAAGCAGGCAATCTTGAAGCTGTAAATTCGTGTCATTACAGTAAGCATGTGAGATCGCGCTGACTTGCCGTATAGACGGTACGAAGGCCTTGAACGCACACTGGAAACGCCGTTCACCGACACGGCAGCGATCCTTCATGATTGTTATGGTGGAATCCTCGTCATTGACTCTGCCGCTCCGCGAGACGATCTGCTGCCCTGCGCCCAAAGCAGGCCACTCTGAGCTTAGCGGGCGATGCTTGTGGGCAATTCGCAGCGGCTCCCCAACGGCCAGCTGAATCTGAGTTTGGGTATACTCCACTGCTGCTATATCAACCGTGAACCATTGCGCCACCACACTCTTACCACGCCTGCGTACTGCAGGAATAGTGTTAGCTCGGATGGGGCCATGCGAGCCACGCTGTGTTGTGTCCACGTTGATCGTGCGTCCTAAACCAGGTCGCAACACGGACATCCCTACCACCGATTGTCTTCTTGCCTGCCGTGCGTGTGAGACTGAGTTCTTTGCTCATCTGTCATCTGTGACATCGTCTCGCCTTACATACTCGTGAGGGCTGCTCTGTTTTGCTTGGCCTACTGCATCGCCTTCTTCCCGTTTGTTGCTCGACCTGCATCCAACTCGGCGTGTGCTGCCTCCCCATCAAGCCAACTAACCTCTAGGACTTGCATCATGTCGTCTCTACCAGCTGGAGGGGTATGTTCACGCATTCGTACACGATTGGATGACTACGGTTGCTGACATGACTGTGATCATAGCAAGGACCACCACCACAGGAAGCCCCGCCCTATCGACCTACCTCGCAGGCTCTGGGCCAAGTGCCTTCGATCATTCCAGATGTCCCGGTCAACGCCATCTTCTTGTTGTTCTTCCTCTTGGGCGGTGCAGGACACATGTTCCTTCTCAAGTACAATGGACGTCACGGCAAGAAGTTTGGAATCAACGGCATGATATTCGGTATGGTGGTACACTTGTTGATTACCGAAGTCAAAAGATACTGACATCGGCCAGGTTTCTGCGTGACCCGCGTACTAGCAACATCTCTACGAATGGCATGGGCTGCTCACCCACACAACATCCGCGTTGGCATGGCTGCGATGATCTTCGTATACGCAGGCGTCATCCTCTTGTTCATCGCCAACTTGTTCTTCACGCAGCGCCTCGTACGCGCTCAGCACCCTCACTTCGGATGGTCGAAACCTTTCAGCCTTGCGCTGCCCGTCCTGTTGGGTATCATGGTCGCCACTGTTCTCGCTTTGATCGCTGGCGTGATCATGGAGTTCTACTCGCTTGATCATACCATTGGAGTAGCGGTACGCGACATTCAGATTTACGGCGCAACCTTTTATGCAATCATCGCATTCTTGCCCATCCCCGTCGTCATCATCTCAACACTGGCTCGTCAACACCCTAAGGTCAAGATGACCCAGACTCTTGACAAGTTCGGCGAAGGCTCTATCACAGCCAAAATCATTATCATCATCTTCTCAGCATGCATCTTGACCACCGGTGCCGCATACCGCGCCGGCACGACATGGCTTCCACCTATCCCGAACATGCTCAACGGCGCCCCTGTGAATGGTCCATGGTACTTCTCACGCGGATCCTTCTACGCTTTCAACTTCAGCCTCGAGCTCTTCATGGTCTGGTTCTGGCTAGCAGTACGCATCGACAAACGCTTCATTATCCCCAACGGCGCCAAGGGTCCTTACTCCTACGGCAGTGGCTTCGTCTTCGCTGGCGAGGCCGGCAACGAGAAGCCTCAGCTCGGCAACCGCGATTCCACACGCCATCTCACCGGCTCGCAAACCTCGGGCTTCAACTCCCAGCGTGGCTCGCGCGTCTCGTCGTGGACACTGGGCGGCCACAGTCGACGCAGCAGCATGGGAGCCGCCAGCCGTGTATCCTGGGGCGGCATCTCGCGCGAGGACGTCACAGCAGGTCTCGGAGAAGATGGCGTCGAAGTCATGCCTTACTATCAAGATGAAGAAATGGGCCACACCGCTGGCGACGTCGGAGTTGCCGGCGTCGATCAAGAAATGGGCTGGGACCCGAAAAGCGGCAAATGGGCTCTTCGCCCTGTGTCGCTCACTCAACCATCTCCAGTAATGATGTCACCAGCGACAATGTCTCCTGGTGCGTCAAGGCCGAACAGCACATCCAGGAGGAGTCCATGATCTGGGACACAACAACTACTAATATTCCTCACCCGAAGCAAGCAACAGTCCGGGCACAACATAGATTCTCATCTTTTCTTTTCTTTTTCTTTTTGTCATCATTGGCGTGGAGTTTAGGTCTTTTGGAAAACATATGCCTGCTCGCACGAATTTTCTTTTTACTGTACGCAGACATGTATAGCCACATCTGATGCAGTCTACGCATTAGCAATATTATTACAAATAAGTCAAGCTCAAGCAAAGTACCATTTGGCTATCTCCTTCTCAGCCTGCCTCAGGCTTCATCCGCTTCCATTGCTCCGCAGAGAGCTTACAGCCCCGTACCCTTGCCTAAATAGGATATACCCTAAGCTTTACACGCGGAGTGCCTGACTGAGAAGGAGGTAGCCATTTGGATCTTGTGAGGAATTTTATTATGTCAGGAGTTTGATTAAATTAACCCGAGTAATGGATACATTTCCACATCTGGTTGGAAGTACAATCTTTCTTACAACTCCTCCTTTTCCTTCTTCTTCAGGTGCAGTTTCGTTGCCCACTTGTTCTTGCTCTTGATCGCAGCACGCTTAGTACGACCCCAGGGGTAATTGATAGGTGATTCTGCGGATATGTGTTAGCAGAAAGTCATTACACCAACGAGATCTGATCATCCATGACTTACCTCCACCAGTAAATATCGCAAAGTCGTAAATTCCTGCTCCCACAAACGCACCGCATAGAGACGCGGCAAACGGCCCGTAGAACCAATAAGGATCGGTAAACAGCTGACCGCCGTATCCCAGACAGAGAAGAGCAAGGCGAGGTCCAAAGTCTCTAACCGGGTTAAGAGCCATGCCGGTGTTGAAAGAAAACGCAAAAGTCAAAGCTGTGATGACCAGACCGACGATGAACGAGTTCATACCTGCGCCGGGCGGGGCATTCTGATCGTCTCCAAGCGCCATGATTGTAATTACAAGAAAGACGGTGCCGACGAACTCGTTAAAGAAAGCGGTGGCCGTTCCGACGAAGTCTTGTCCTGGGTTGGTGACAAAGCTGCCGATGATACCGGCTTCGCCGTTGGCCGCGATGTAGTTCTGGATAGCGGCGTAGTAGACACCGTATGCGATGAACGGAGCGATGAAAGCACCAAGGAATTGTCCAGCCCAGAACTCTGGCATCTTGCGTTTGGGGAAGCCACGGTAGAACCATAAGGTCACTGTGAGCGTTGGGTTGAGATGAGCACCCGAAATACCACCAGACACGTAGATGGCAATCATTGTCGCAAAGCCCCAGGCCCAGTTCAGAGTGTTCGGGTTGCCGTTACCTGCAGCCAGAACTGACAGGTTTGCAGAACATCCGAGAGTTAGCTGGACAATGACTCCGAGCATCTCAGCCAAGCCCTCCCGGTACTCGGTTCGCCAAACAGACCAAGATGTGTGGTTGTTGAACACCTCGTCTTCCATCATCTCCTCCAAAAGCGGCTCCACTTCCTCAGGGAACTTTGCATCTTCCTCAAACTCGCCTTCTTCAGGGTCGACTGTGGTGATGGAAGCATGATCGTGGTGGCCATCCTGTCCAGTAGTAGCACTGTACTGGGGAAGCCCGTCGTTCGGACGAGTCTTATTGTGTTGGTGGGCGTCGTCCTCTTCCTCTGATGATTCAGGTTCCTCTTCTTCGTAAGTTGTCGGCAAATGTGCCGGCGCCGGTGCCGGTACTTGAGACTGCCTTCGTTCCTCGCGAACTTGCTCTGCCCACCTCTCTCTGCGCGAAGAGGATCTTGATATCCTCGACGATGTCCTTGCAACCTTCGATGCGACAGTCTTGGTCCTGACACCCGTCTTGACGTAATTGAGAAAGTTGTTTTCTCGTTGTTTTCTGGCATCTTTTACTTGTGCTGCGACCTTGGTGGGATCTAAACTCGCGTCCATCCTGCCGGCTTCGAGCTCGTTGGGATCAACATCCGCGCAGGCTTTTTGGCTGTTCTCCGCTGGGAGCTCAGGGTTAAGAGCTGCCTCTACAACTTCATCACGAGTCGGTATCATGCCCGGTCTTACGATACGAGGCATTGCTTTAGCCAATCCCCAGACTGGCTTCGCATGATGTGGTTGATCATATTCTGGATTGAGGTCTGCGTAACCGGGCGAGACGAATGGCTCGTGTGCTGTCCTGAGTTGAGGAGTATCGCCTGGGCCAGCTAGAGTAAACTTGGTTTGGCGAGCCGTGCTGCGGCCAACTGTGCGGCCATCGCTGAGATGGCTTCTGCGAGACCTTACAGTGTGTTGCGTGCTCCTACGTCTTATACCGGCTACTGGCGCTTCGGATCCTGTGTCCACGACGATTTGAGGAGGAGGAGCATTCTCGTGGGCTGCTGATCCGTGGGCATGTTGATCTGGAGTAGGAAGTCCTTCAGCTCTGGCTTCTTCCTATGAAGTTGTTAGCCGCTTGCTGTGAACAATGTCTATGACCTCGGCATACCGTGGCTTGTGGTCGAGTTGCGTTTGGTCCTTCCATGATCGTGTTTCTTTAGCAGTTGTCCCCTGGACTGACAGATGAAAGAGCACAACAAGAACAGATGAACAAGAAAGCAAGGAGCATTATGATCTCAGAAATCGACACCAGGGGCACATACGAACCTCGGACAGCCAACGCACCGAGGATGCGCCATGCCATGTCCACGCAACAACATCTTAGCAAAGGGTTTTGGATCCACGTTACGGTCGTATCCGTTCACGCTATGTGCACACCAGCGGAGAGATTCAGCGGAGGACGTGAGCATGCGGTGTCCTTATCCCACTCATATCACCTCAAGCAGTTAGCAAGCAGCTGTAGAGACGGCACAGGTTGGTATTTTTGGCTTAAGAGACCCATTACTTCTCGCGTCGACAGGAAACGGTCGGTTTGAGGAGACCGGATCCACGTTGAGAGTCGCGTCCCTACATCACGATCTTCAGGCACAAGCCTTTCGATTGCTGAGTAAGGTACGCCAATGGGAGCACCGGCAGACGATAAGTACGTCAGGTCACTCCACTCTTGGACGGCACGGCAGATATCGTCCGAATGTGATGTCAGAGATGGTGAAAACCCTCTTGGTTGTTTTGGACCGCAGAGCAGGAAGTGTGAGGTCTATCAAGTCGAAGACTTTCTTTGATATGATGGAAAGCAGACGAAAGACTTCGTTTATATATTACCGAGGTTCCAATACCGAAAGTAACACCCGAGATGTCGTTAACTTTACCATGAGGCTCTGCGTGCCCTCGCAGATCATGGTGGTCCGAGGCCGGGGGCACGGAGGACGGGAGGAACGGATGAGCGAGAGTTATGCAGGGATCGTGATCAGGTACGAGCTTTGGCCACCCCTTATTTTCGACCATCGTCAAGTCATGTCAGCTTACGATGGCGAGCCTCAACCAACATTTTTCGTCAGGAAGCATACATGTACTATGCTGAGCAGACTGCCAGGAGTTTGCGATGCGACGATATCCTTTAGGTGGCGTGCAAGATAGTCGTCCGCTGAGAGGTCTGGTAAATACTTCTTGCAGCGAACACAATGTCTCCAAACCGCCAACCACAAAGCTGATTGCAGGGCATACCTCCTAATGCAGAGCCGCAAAGCTTGTAAAAGCTTGTAATGAACAGTCTGAGGCTTTGACTCGATGCGAATGGCGAATCTGCTCTCTTTTGTTCTCTCGAAGATTTATAGGAGCCTATCCCGCGGAACAGCGCAACCTGCAGCTCTACAAGGCGCCCAAAGATCTCCACACGTCACGGATGACTGGTCGGATGGCAACTTATATGCCTCATTCCATGCGACCGAGTACTCGAGTCTTTCTCGGAGAGTCTCGACGAACAAGCCCCTTCTAAAGGAAATCGCCCACCGCCTGGACGGATGTCTATTTCAACTTGCTGGACAGTCATTCCGCAGTAGTCATGCAACAAACACGCTGAGCGCGATACGTGTCAGGGTGCGAACATTCCTGCGATACCTCGCACTGCTCTCGGCGATAGTCCTTTTCCTGTATTGTCTATCCTGATGCTACGGCTTACATACTTGGAGTGACGACGTCCAACGTCTCGATGTCTCAACCCTCACGGCACATCTCGGAGTTGTCTTTGTGCTTTCCTAACTAGGCTCCATCGTCACGGTGATGTATCGAAGGCATCTCATTCGACTACGGTCACGACATTGCTGGAGATGGAGCTGCTTCACGTGGCATTTACGGGGCACAATCCATATATGTATGTGATCTGGCCCGAGACACCCAACGCTCCGGAGATGCATCAACATTTCGAAGGCCATCATCGTTCCTGTTACGTTTCAAACAGCGATCGACCATTGCCCTTTCCTCCGCGATTAGTTGCCTTGCCCCAATCATGAGTGGCTATTGCTCATCGTGTCACTCCGTGAAACGTGGTGATGGGTTGTTATATGTGTACCCTGTACGCGTCACACTGCCCAACGGAAGCATGCCATTTTCGTTCGTTGCCCTTGCCGCCTGAGCGGTCGGAATATCATCAATATATGCCGTGATGTGGTTGAGCTGGGAACCTTAAAAGCAATACATAACCCAAGCTTGTCGCAGCAACTTCGACATATCATTTGGCTTACGGTGCAGTACTTTATTCTTGCAGGCGTTTCCTAGTTGTTTCCTTGTGCAGCAATCATACATTCGTTGTCTTTGCATGTTATATCCTGCTTCTTTAGCACGTCGCAACCATGTTCAAGGGGCTGCAGGAGGAAGCCGGTGTTCGTACTTTCCATTCATCAGAAGGAGACCTCAGCACAACAACTCTACAAGACGACAAACCTATGAATCTCTCCGAAACCTACAGTCGCGATACGATACCCGATCCTGTGCTCAAAGCACTAGGAAATGAATACCTCACGATCAACGACAATGGCCTGGTCACCTTCGCTCCTTCCAGTCCCGCCCATCCACGCGAATGGCTACAACGACGAAAGCTCTACGAAAGCGCCATCATATCTCTACTTGAGTTTGTCACGACAGTCATCAGCAACGTCGGCTCCAATGTCGCAACGCCCGCCGCCGCTCACATGGGCGTCTCCCTGGACGTCTCGATCTTCTGCTTGGCAACACTCTACATGCTCGGACAAGCACTAGGCGGATTGATCTTCCCTCCTACTACCGAAGTCTTCGGAAGCAAGTTCATCTATGTCTCTTCCACGGCACTATATGCGGGCTTATGTTTGTTGATCGGCTTCGCTCCTCATCTTAGCACCGTCATCATTGGCCGGTTTCTCTGCGGAATGCTCTCCGCAATGCCTACGTGTGTCGCTATCGGTAGCCTGGAGAACATATGGGACTCTCGGGCCCGGATCTGGGCGATTTCTGTTTGGGCGGCTGCAGGCATCTTTGCCATGGCAGTCGGACCGCTGTTTGCTGTTTTCGTGAGCGAGTCTAGTCTTGGCTGGTATGTGCTTTCCGAACCATCTCTCACATACCGAGTAAGCATGTGCTAACAATAACAGGCGATGGGTCTTTGTGATAGCAGGCATCGTTTGTGGCGTACTGTCGATCCTGTGTCTCACTATGCGTGAGTCTAGGCCTTCGCAGGTCCTCCGTCAGAAAGTGAAGAAGATCGAAAAACAAACAGGCTACACCGACTTCCGAATCGAAGCGCCCTCGCTACCAACCGTAAGAGAGTTCACGCAGACTTCTCTCAGATTACCGATTCGTCTGCTCTTCACCGAACCCATCGTCGCTGCTGCCTCGGTCCTTGGAGCGGTAGTGGTCAGTCTCATTTACCTGTTCGCCGAAGCCATTCCAATCGTCTACACCGAAGAGTTCCACCTCAGCCGCAGCACATCCGCACTCGTCTTCCTCGTTATCGGCGCTGGAGTCTTCTTTTCCTTCCTCCCACGCCTCTGGGACGTTCGCAATACCAGGCAGCGCGAACTGCGCAAGCAAATCGCAGAGCCCGAGGATAAGCTCTTCGGCTTCCTCGTCGCAGCACCTCTGCTGGCCACAGGTCTCTGGTGGTTCGGTGCTACAATCCCACCTGTCACTCCCAACATCTCGCCCTATGCATCAATGCCACCTGTCTCGTTCGTCGGTTTCGCTTCCGTCGAATTCGACACCGTGCT
>Ga0265797_10004928_pt1 | contig 19932 bp, 22 predicted proteins | sample P2T30metagenome_FD_192433 | JGI IMG/M metagenome (GOLD analysis project Ga0265797, IMG submission 192433) | Plant litter microbial communities from East Loma Ridge, Irvine, California - P2 T30 | ecosystem: Environmental > Terrestrial > Plant litter > Unclassified | place: USA: California...
TAAGGTCTATGGTGCTTGCGTGTCGTTATAAGCTTTAAACAAAGTCGGTTCTGCCGACGGTCTGGTTTCAAGTAAGATTTGCATTACATTAACCGATTGTGTTGTCTTTGCGCATGTCCCAGCTGGGTTTGAGCTGCGCGGCGAGGTCATCCCGCGTGCCAACCATTTGAGGCGGAAGACGTGATACGCGGTACGCGCCGGCGCGGAGAGCTTCGTTATGCATGTTGGAAATACCGGAACGGGCGCTGCGAATTGAGCCTGCGTCGCTACCGCTGTCACCAGCTCGGATGCGTCCGGGAGGAGCAAAGTCCAACGAGGTGTAGGTACCAGACTTGCGCATCATGTACGGAGAGGGCATGGGGCTAAGATCAGCCATGGAGTCGGCAAGTGGGACGTGGGATGCGACACTCGGGCTGTATGGGCGCATGCTGCCAGTAGGGCTGTCGGTGCCCCGGCCGGCCTGCCTGTCACGGTACGAGACAGGTGGAGCGAAGTCATCGGCATTGAAAATGGCGGTGTCGTCTTTCAGCATTCCAGGTGTTGGGAGCGACTTCAAGGGCATGGGAGGCGGTAGAGGTCTCTTCGGCATTGGCACTCGGGGACCGTAGCGGTTCATAGTCTGAGTAGACATTTGGCGACGGTGAGGACCACCAACGGGTGTCCTAGCTCCACGAGGCGGAGGAGTCATAGCACGACGACCAAGAGGCTCAGCGAAAGGCCTGTCGGTTGAACGTCCACCCGTCACGAAGCCGCCAGTGTCTGGGTCGTAGATAGCGGCATCGGTAAGGTAGTCCAGATCGTATGTATCCTGATAGTGAGCACCGGCGGGCTCAGGCTTGCTGTCATCAAAGTATTCCTTGTAGAACGAGCGAATCCTGTTGGCACGCGTTTCAGGGTTGTCTTCGGGACCAGGAGGTGGCAGAGGGCGGAGACCCATGACTGAGAGTCTGTTGTTAGGCATCGAGGGCTGGGCGAGGTTGAGGCCTTGAACAGACAGCCTGTTCCGCTGTGCGTCCGGAGCTTCAATCATGAGAGACGGAACTCTATTTGAAGGCGGCATGTCATCAATCTCGTCAACCTCAATATCTCCATAGTCGCTAGACTGAGTCGACATGCGAGGCGGGATAGCGATATGGGGCAACGAGGCTTTCTTATCGGCGAATTCAGACGATCCAACAGCAGCAGACGAGGTCCGAGGGGGCAGTGCTTGGTCCTCCTTCTCCGGCGGCGGCGGAGGAGAGTGGACATTGATACGAGGTCCGTTTTCCGAGATGTTCGGCAGTGAAGGCTCTGAGGGTTTGCGTCCACTTCCAGTCGTGTGGCGGGCTAATGATGTGTCCGAGTCGATCGAGTCTTGAGGCGAAAGTGGCTCATTTGAGAGTTTTGAGTCGCCACGCTTGGGGAACGACTGAGACATGCGAGACGCGTTCGCGACCAAGCCAACTCTTTCTGTTGAGTGAACGCTGGTGGCAGCCGAGTAGACCGAACCCTTTTCGTTGAACGCACGGCTGCGTATGGAGTCGCCGTCACCTTTGCCAAAGGTTACGGGTCCGTAAGGGTCGTGGTCGTCCTGCAAGGAGCGGGACATGCTGCGGACAGATCCTCCATCTCCGTTCATTTCTTGGGGAAGCAGATATGGGTTTCCGAGGCCCATGTCGTCCAGTGACAGACCGCGGTCCTTGCGGCCACGCTTTACATCGCCTGTCTCGCCTGCCTCGGTGACCTGCATCTCGGGACCCTTTCTTTGCTTTGCCCACTTGGATTCTTGCTTACCGCCCATGCCGTCCATGCCGAAGTCAAGTGACTTGTGCGGATCATTTCTGTCCTCTAATCGTTGTTTCCTGATGTGGCGTTGGTGCAGGAAGATGAGCACGAAAGCTGCACAGATCAATGGAATGCTGTATGATGATTAGTACTTGTGTTCTGCTTGCGAGAGGACCAACCACAAGCTTACCCGGCGCCTAGAGCGATGGCTATTGTCTGTGTGTGGGATCCGGCGACAGGCTTTTGGCATGCGGCTGACTTGTCATCGGGAGCGCATGTCGTCTCTGATCTCGCTGCCAGTGTGCGGGTGATGTGCTGCACCACAGTCGTCGCCGTGTCGCCGGCCACGCCGTCGAGGCCGCGCTCCTGCATTTGTCTCCAGTGCTGACCAGCCTCGGATATCAAGGCGAGCTTCATGATGGCTGATGTCCACGCTCCAGGCAGTCACTATCGGGTCCGAAGGAAAAGTCGAGGTGTGGCTGTTGGCACGAGGCCGGGGGGAGCGAGTAGTGGTGAAGCCAAGGTTGAAACTCTGCAAGGCTTGTACGAAGGAGAAGCTCGTGGAGGCGTTTCAGGGGATGTGATGGGCGTCGCAGGTGGTGTGGTAAGGAGTGAGGTGCCGCTGTACAGGGCGTATGAATGAGTGAATGCGGTCAATGGCAAAAGAATGTTGTTCGGACGAGCCGGCGGTGGTGGTGCGGTGGGCGATGTTGCGAGACTGGACGGCAAAACACACTGCGGTCGTCTGGGTCGTGTCGTGTGGCCTGGCTGGAAGGGAAGAGTGGAATGCGGCTACGCTCCTGGACTTGGGCCTGGCCGTGCACGGGACTAACGCTGCACAAAACGCCCCTACCGGCCGATGTGGAGGGCTCGATGGGATAGATTAAGCTGATAGCGGTTAGATGCTGTACTGTACACACTCTCCTTGATGTATTTTTATATGAAAACAGATGCCTCCTGCAGGTATGCATATGTGTATACATACCAACATCCCGTTTCTTTCCTCAAAAGCGACATCGTTCATTCAGACCTCGACGAGCTGATGTCTACTCAGACAATAATGCCCGCCATCTCTGCTACAGCACTCTTGTTCCAACTCCCTGCCTCGCCTGGCCCCGTCCCAGGGACCCATCGACAACGGGCAGATCACCTTCTCCTGGCATCTTAGCGCCAGGAACACCCGCTGCCACCCGCCAATCACAGCATCATCTATGTTGGTTCCTGCATTTTGCGGCGCAGCTGCAGCAGAGCGGCTGGCCAATGCCCACTCGGGCGCAGAGTGCTTCTTCAGAGTCCCACTCGCCTGCAGTTGACCGCTTCCACTCTGCTACTTTAGCCCTGACAGGATTGATTTGACGGCGTCCGGCTAGTTTGCACTGCAAAGAGCCCACTCTGGTGCTGCCATGTTGGGGCAGCGGGCCCATGTTGAGCCGGCCACTATTATATGTTGGAGATCTCACAGGCGAGCTGGCGTGGCTGGCCAATTTCCGCGTGCATCCTCATGCTCGTCAATTCGCATGTGCGTGCGTGCAGGCCGCGTCCGTGGCCGAAACACAAGTCGAATTCGCCGTGCTCATCCGTATCTCGCTGAGACATGCACGTGGTTCGCCCATGGTCACAGCGATGACGCCCGTGCTACCTTTGTGCTTCGTACATATGTAGTAAGCAGCGGAAGAGAGGCCTTCGAAGGTAACATCGTCCGTTCTGTTCGAGGCAGTAGTGTGTGTTGTGAGGGCTTGCAACCTTGTATCGATATGTTTGCAAGGATGACCCATCACAGTCAACCAAATTGGATGTCAGTACTTGTTGTTTACTGTTATTTGTCCGTACGTCATACAGAGACCATCGGCATCATATTATACTTGAAGGTAGTGAACTGTCTATACAGACTTTGTGCTTGGTGTTCTCGTTGAAGAACTATCGGGTGTTTACAAAAGAAGGTGGGCCGAGCTATCTTGGTGGGATTCTCGCACCCTGTCGATCTTTTGTGATTTGGCGAGGCTGATCCGGAGTAACACCTCGCATTCCGTATCCTGTAAATGACATGTATGTAGTCCAGAGACTCCAGATAGACATGATGAACATTTGATTCGTGGAACTCATGCTTGGACTATACTCCAATCGAAATCGAGGCATTCGCCATTTATGTAGACATATCGAACGATATATCACCCGCATGAATAACAGAATCGATCCAGTCGATAGCCCTCGGTTTGTAGATGCAAGAAATCCATGTTCCGCCATCACCCCGCGTCGCGTTGCTGGTTTTGCAACCACCAAGTCGCAATTTCACTTACCGATCCCGCTCCTTCCCTTTTAACACAACAACATCAAAAACATATTTCTGAGGTATACAAAAGAAGCAAAAGAACAGGGTCTTGCCCGGACTCGAACCGGGGACCTCTCGCAAGCGGTTTGTGATAGAACCCTAAGCGAGAATCGTAACCGCTAGACCACAAGACCTGTTGGTTGAATGATCGTTGCTGATCGATGAATAGCGGCTGCACAACAATGTATATATACTCTCAAACGTTGCTGAACGTGCGCTACACGCCAGATCGATCGAGGATCGCATAATGATGACATTTGGGGAACTATTGGAATATAGGGCGACAAAAAGTCTCTAGCGACTCAAAGAGGCACTGACGTGTCTTATCGTTTCCACAGAGTGTCAAATCCATATCGTAGATACCGACGAGACCCAGTGACCCTTTGGCACGCTGGAATGAAGCGATTAACAAAGTGTACACCTCAATTTTCAAATCAAATCGCCGACCTTCTCCAGGCATTTCCAACCCGGCTATATGGGTATTCAGCGATTGAATTGCATCGAGCTGTCAATCAATCGGACACATTTATCGTTCATTATCGATATCGAGCCAGCATTCTATCAAAATCAACGACAACAACGATGGTGACCCAAATGACAAGGGTTGGGGTTGGGGTTACGGCGTTTCGAAGTCAACTTCGAAAAATTGGAACTTCCAGCCGCCACGCACCTTACCTTCCGAGGAACATCGACCACCCGAATGTATACCGAAGTCAGAAGAAGTCAGTCTGACGACTGTGTCATTGGTACCTATGATAAGGGCGTTAAGCAAGTCTACTTCCGACCACGTCACTTCCCACAGTGATAGACTTCGATGCGGCAAAACCTGACCGACAAGACAGGTAGACCAACGACGTGCCTCAAGGATGTGCATCAAAGTAGAAACGACCGTCATCTCTACGACTACATCGTCGAAGTATTCATAGGTAAGTATCGAGTTCACGGTCCTGAACCAACGATTCTCGACATTTCCACTGGCGATAGACTTCCATACGGCGAAACCTGGCCGGCTGGGATTCGCATTTTCGCATTTCCAACAACGATGTCATCCAATTCTCAAAAGTACAAATACCGCCGCTGCCGACCATGAAATATAATCTACAGCCTCCTATACTGAACCACCAACCCCAATCAACGAAAATGCCCACCGACCACCACCCCCAAACAAGAGTCCTCATCGCCGGAGCCGGCATAGCCGGCCCAGCGCTCGCCATCCTCCTGAACAAAAACGGCTTCAAAACAACCATCGTCGAGCGCGCCGAGAACCTGCGCACAGCCGGCCAACAAGTCGACGTCACGGGCCCGGGAGTCGAGCTCATCCGCTACATGGGAGTCGAGCAAGCGATCCGCGCCCGCACGATCGGCGACGAAGGAATCCACTTCGTCGACGCAGACGACAGACGTCTCGCGACGTTCCCTGTGTCGGGCAGCACCACCAGTCTCGTGCGGGAGATCGAGATCATGCGCGGGGATATGGCGGATGTGTTCTACCAGGCTACCAAAGAGCAGACGGAGTTTATCTTTGGGGATCGCGTGGCTTCGCTCTCGGAATCGGCTTCCAATGGTGTTACTGTCGGTTTCAAGAATGGTCCGGATCGGGAATTTGACCTTGTCGTCGCTGCGGATGGACTCAGCAGCCGGACTCGGGAGGTTGCTTTTGGCTCGTCCAAGGACGCTGCTGTCAAGAACCTGTCGCAGTGGGTGGCGCTGTTCTTGATCCCACATTCACCCGCAGACGGTACTTGGTCTCGCGCTTACAACGCTCCTGGCGGCCGCTTTGTATGCCTCCGACCGGACGTGAAGCGCAAGCGGACGAGCGTCTACATCGGCCTGGGCACCGGCGACATGAGCATTACCGAAAAGAGCATCGACGAACAGAAAGCGATAATCCAGCGAACCTTCGCGGACGCCGGGTGGGAAACGCCACGGATCCTATCGCACCTGCAGAACGCCGAGAATTTCTACGTGCAGCAAGTCGCGCAGGTGAAGATGCAGTCGTGGCACAAAGGCCGGACGGTCCTGCTCGGTGATGCCGGCTACTGCCCTGCGCCCGTCAGCGGTCTAGGAACGACCATGGCGATAGTGGGCGCGTATGTCCTGGCCGGCTGCCTAGTCACGCACGAGCACGATCTCCCGCGAGCGCTGGAGCAGTACGAGACGGACATGCGGCCTTTTGTCGATTCAGCACAGAAACTTCCGCCTGGTGTTCCGGCTATTGCCACGCCGAAGACGAAGTGGGGGATCTGGGCGTTGAATACCGCTCTTGCGAGTGTTGGGACTGCGGTGAAGATCTCTCGGATGGCGGTTGTGGGAACGGTGCTGGCGTGGGCGTTCTGGCCTTTCTCATTGATATCGACGGCTTTCACCCAGATTGGTTGGTTGGGTGGGGTTGAGAGCCTGCCTTTGCCGAAGTACGAGAAGATGAAGGGGGTTTGAATGGTTGGTGGGGAGTGTTGGTGCGGTTAAAAGTGATATACCTACTTAGCGTCTCTCTCTTCTACTCACGATCCTCGGCGATAGCACCTCAGGATACCGAAATGACTCTGATCCATCGTACCACGAGACAAAGTCAAACAGGTGTTGTGCAAAGGTCATAGTAGCACAGCGAAGAGTAAAGAGCAAGATCAGACATGATCAACGAACGAAATTCCTCAGCAACATTTTGTATTCGTATTCTCTATCATGCCTCCAAAGACTGCCTATCAGCGACTAATCTCCGGTTCATTGCAACACTGGCTTCGTCACAGTGCTAGCTATTCTCATAGAAATCATCCGCCCGAATCGACCCTTGCTCTCAATCCACTCATGATCATGAAACACTCTAGCAGTTGAGGCGAACGGCTGGAAGAAATGTTAGTGAATGAGCACATCAAAGATGAAGACAAGAATGGATACATACCACCAGCGAAAAGGGCGTAAGAGTCGGCGTTGACGAGAGCCTGAGAGGCGGTGAGACGGGTGGAAGCAGAGTAGCCGTAAGCGTTGTCAACAGTGCCGGGGCTGAAGACAGCAGGAGCGTGGGTGGACTCGTGGAGGACAGTGGTAGCCTGGTCCTGGCCGTAGCAAGATCCGGTGAGAGCGGGCAGCTGGTTGAAGAAGGTGTTGCAGTAGGCGATGACGTTGGCCGACGGGAGAGCGTAGGCAAGAACACCGCTGGAGCAGGCGCCGTAGACGTCGGTGCAGTAAGTACGGGTCACACCGCTGCTGGTGGAGCCGCAGTCGTTGGCCACAGCACGGAAGCGGGCGGCGACGGTGGAGGCCGGGGCAGTCTTGAAGAGGTTGGTGTAACGAGCGCCGCCCTGGGTGGCAGCACTGGCAGCGCGAGAGGCAAGGGTGGCGCAGTTGCCGAGAGCATTACGGATGATGTTGCCGCGAGTGCCAGTGCAGTCGCTCTGGACGATGGTGCGCTTCGAGAGCTTGTGGACAGCAGTCTCGATCTTGGAGGTCTTCTCAGAGTCAACATCGAAAGTGATGGCCTCTGCAGAGTACGGCAGAACGTCTCCAGTGAGCTCGGTGGTGCCCTCCTCAGCGTAAAGGAAGTTTCCAGCGGTGGAAACGCTGTAGGAGCCGGTCTCAGTAAGCTCGTAGAGCTCGGCAAGCTCGATTTCAACCTCGATGGTCTCGCCGGCCTTGATGGTCTTGAAGACTTCCTCGTCAAGACCGCTGTAGGCCATACGCTGGTAGATACCGGCGAAAGGTGCGCGGGAGGCTGTGAGAATGTCAGAAAGTTGTCAAACCGGAACAGTCGTGCAACATACAGTCGGAGGAAACGATCAGCTTGTCGGTGGGAGCATCATCGAGGAAAGACTCCTTGTAGAAGAGCTTGTAGTTGGTCTCGGCGTTGTTGGTGAGCGCGACCTTGACCTTGCTGTCCTCGGTGTGCGTGAGAACGACAGACAAGGGAGTGTCCCTCTTGAGAAGGTCGACTGCTGCAGAGCTGACAGTGGATGCCAGGAAGGCGAGGCAAGGCAGAGAGTACTTCATGTTGGCGAGTACGGAGCGAGTGAAAGTGTTTGAGAACGGTTTGTTAACGAATGAAGTTGTTGATGTGCTGTGAGATGCTCCTTTCTTTGCGAGTTCCAAGGACCTACTTATACTCTCGTCGACCACATTCGAGAGATATCAGTACATACTCTCCTTCTCATTTCGTCAAGCGTCTCCGTTGATGGCTATCATACCACCTTGGCATGTTGCACAGAGGAGTAAATTATATTTCTTGGACATGCTTGGCTGTGTGTAGCAGGGCAAGAACCACCAAGGTGCAACTCAGGTAGTCACGCCCAGTGGAAGATAGAGAGATTGTGATACATGCAGGCCAGACCGGGAGATCAACAGTCAGGTTCGCGAAACCTTTGAGTAGTGACATTCGACGAAACAGCAAAAGGTCCGGCGCGAGCGGGAGGCTGTGCGCGAGGTTTCCCGTGGGGTTAATCCCTCACGTCGACCAGTCAGTGACGCGGGTAGCTCGAAGAAAGAGTCCTGTCAACGGTCGAGCAGGGATCCGGAGATAACCCATGCGTGTGCTGCGTAGCAAAATGCGAGCGACGCATGGCGTGCGCGATGGGAACCGTCCGCACCGCACGGCAGGATTGCTGTCGTGTGAACGGTATGATCCGTCTGGAGATCTTCTTCAAGGATCAACAATGACTCCATTGGCATGCCTTGGTAACTCGAGAGAAGCCGCAATACCCATTGATGGTGGTGGAAGCCGCCCAACAAGTGGAAAGCCATAGGGCAAGTGAGGTTACACATATGCCTCCACAAGACCATCGCTAGCAACAAAAGGTGTGCTCTGTCCACGCCTCATCCAGGTGGCATATACAGAGGCTGAAAGTAGTGGTCGATGGCTGGCGATAGCTTCTTCATGGAAGATTAACTAGAACCTTGTAGGCGATCTTGGCTCTGCCGCTTGACAGAGTTTCATCGTCGACTTGACCCAATCAAATTGCAAGTCGAGGCACCCTATAAGGATATAGAAGAGTCGAGAGACAGTTAGCGCTTTGTTGGCCCAGATTTGCGATGTCCGGAGATCAGACTATCGTGAAACGGGTGTCTTGGGGCCTTTGCAAAGAGCACGCGAGTCTGCATGTTTGGGCAGCGAAGAAACGGTGATGCATGACCGAGGTATGGTGTTATCACGCGATGTGGACAGGATATTCCGAAGACAGATGGGGCGGGTCATGACCGACGCCAATTGCAGAGTGCAGCTTGGTCAAGAGGTGAAGTGAGGCTCTCTCTTTCTCTCGCACCTTCCACGTTCGGCCTCGACCGTCCGCTGCTCGGCGCGTCTTGGCAGGGGAGTGGTTTGAAGATGAGCCCGCCGAGCGTCGCTACAGCAAGCACCTTACAAGTCACTTATGCATGATTAGCAAACCCTCCAATCATCGCTCGATGCGAATGGCGGAGGAGAGCGAGCCGTGCTGCTATCAATCCGACACGTAGGAATCCGCCAGGGAGAAGACCAGGTTGTAGATGGCGTTGCATGAAACAGAGGATTCGCTTCTGCCCTCGCTTCGATTCCTCCACCACCAGCTCCACCACCGACGACATGTGCTGTCGGCATGTCCACTACTAGTCCACTACTACTGTACTGTTGACCTTCTTGCTTTGACGAGCTCTTATCGCCTAGTCTACAGTAGGATGGTGGTAGTACCAGGCACTGTAGGCAGTAACAATATGTCTTATGTAGGTACCACTAGTGCTAACCTTCCACACCTCACCTCAACAAATATCAACATCAACCGAGGCGGCGGCAGTGACTATCTGCAGTAGTTGCCGAGCGTCTGTAAGCGCCCTAGGCACCAGCGATACAGCGATACCGATCAGCAATTATTACGTGAGCACGGCCGTCGTCAGTGGCCACGTCTCGACTCTCGACAGCAGCATCACCAGCCTCCACACGAACTTTCAAACCGCACCTCTCCATGGCCCTCCGAACAGCAATACTAGCAACAGCTTTCCTCGGCACCATCGCCACACTATACCACCTCAGCACTTCCCAAACCTCCATCATGACATCCACCACTCAAGCACCACTCGGAGACGTGGCAATCTCGCTATCATCAGCCCAATCCCCCCTCACAGTCAAAGTAATCATCCGAAATGACTCCCCAGACAAGACCTTTTCCTTCCTAAGCTGGGACTCACCCTTCGACCCACAAGCCATCAACACCGGCGTGCTTTGCCTGAAAGATGCCGAAACGGGCAACACAATCGACAGCCCAGGCCTGAAGCTGAACAGGATGTTGCCACCGCCCCGTGACGAGTTGGTCGAGATTAGTCCCGGTTCTTCTGTTACGAAGGAACTGGGCTTGACGTCTCCCTGGATCCCGACTGATGGAAAGAAGTACCAGCTTCACATGCGAGGCAACTGGAGGGCTGCGTGGGCCAAGGCGGCGGCGGACGTTAGCGATCGGGAGCTCGAGGCTATGGGAAGTGACCTTTCTTCGAGTGCTTTCGAGAGTGATTCCTTGGAGATGCAGCTCAAGCAATAACGACAGCAGGTCACCCAGATTTTACTGTAGGACTAAAGCAGCTGTATCAAGTCTCACGAGCCCTCAGACTTCACACCAGATGTACTCGAAATGCGATCATGATACATTAACGGCTGCTACCTACAATACTGAAATGATTACTTCCCTGCTGACCGTTGCCTCAGTAGTGTGTCCCCAACTCCCACTTTGATATCATCTGCCTAGAAGAGGCAGCCAGTCTGGTCGTTCTTGATAACGTCGTCGAGGTTGGAACCCAACAGTCCCGCCCTGTGAATCCAAGCCTATCGAAGTAAGTGTCAGCGCTGCCATGAACATCATCACTCCCGACCCAACGGCACGGAAGAACTCACATCAAGCACAGAGTCCTCAACCTCCCTCTCGCGGCTCAGCACAAACAGCGTGGTGAAGTTGTTCGACTGCACAATAGCGAAATCACCGGTGTAATCTGCAGTCAAGCAACGAGAGTCAGCCACGCAAATCAAGACAATAGAAGGCTCGAGGGAACCCCGTTGGCAAAAACTCCGACAGGACCAAAACTCACCCTGAACAATGTAGTTGGGACCCGGGCACGAAGGGCCAGCCTGGCCCGGGAACCCAACCTGGAAAACACCCGCAGCGCCATAAGTCGGATCGGCGGGAGCAGCGGTGCCCAGGATGTTGATAGCCTGGCTCTCAGCCTGGCAAGTGTTGTTGACGGCGACGGTGCCATTGTCCTGTTGAGAGTGAGAGAAGTCAGCCTACTCGTACTTTTTTCTCGTGTTTCTCATCCAAACCGGGTGGATTGTCTTTTTCGTACGTTGAGTTCATACTGCGCCTGAATGCACTTGCAGCCCGCGGTGAAAGGCGCGACTGTGCCGGCTACTTGGAACCATTTGCCCAGGTAGGACTCGAGCTGGAATCCGATGTCGGGTTTGGGGTAGAAGCACTCGCCGTCCCAGGACGAGGGCACGGCGTTTAGCGATTCTGCCGAAGCGAGGGCTGCGAGGGCCAGGGAGATGGAGGCGGTGGTGAAACGCATTCTTTTCCTTCGTTGCTGCTCAGAGGCGAAGTGAAACGGGGTTTGGGATAGATGAAGTGTGAAGAAGTCTGGGATTGATGTGTGTGTGTTTGAGGACGTGTTGATGTGCACTACTGTGTTTGGATGCAGGTTTGCTGGATACTTATATGTGAGGTCTACAGTCTTGTCTTACACTCTTCTGGCTGATCGAGTGTGTAATACTCGTCCATGGCGTTCTTGCCAGTCGATAGATGTATCCACAGCGTATTCGCTTGTTGTTCGGAGGCAACTCGATCGATATCGATGTTCATGACGACGCCGAGCTCGCTAAACGAACCATAAAAGTCGTAGAACCAAGGGAAACGAATCCATCTTGGCTGGACGACAGAGGCAAACAGTAGGTCGACGGACGCTTGTGTATTTCTAAGGAAGCTGGTTGGAAATCGCACTTCGGACAGTGTCGACAGAGTTGCGAATTGTTGATGGCAGAATGCTGGTGGATATTCTCAAGACATTTGAGAGACAGATCGAACGACGCGATCCTGAACGCCAAGAATCCTATACAACAACGCACGTCATGCCACGCGATCCGGGAATTCCGGCATTGGAGATCGCTGACTTAGCAAGAGAAGAAGCCGAGGAGTGAGAAAGACACGGCATGACATCTCGTCCATCCTTTCACTATTTGCAAGGGCTGTTCATACGTACGGGACACGGCTACGTCCAAGACTTCTAGCCGGGCCCTTTTCAACACTTTGCGGATCTCTCCACCACTAGTACAACTCTCAGTGGCTCAGACGGCCTTCTCCAGAAGCTCGAGGTACTGGCTCGTAACGTCAGTGACCATAGCCTCCAGCGGCTTCAGCTTACGCCCAAGGACCTTCTCGACTTTCGAAAAATCGGAGAGACCAGGTTTGGACTTTTTGATTGGGGAGCCCGAGAGCTGACCAGACTCGAACTCCTTTGGGAACTTCTCTGCGGCGATCTTGGTGATGTCCTCCCAGGCAATGTCTGCAGGTGTTAGCAAGATGGCAAACCTTGCGCTAGAATGAACGACGTACTCTGGCTGACGAAGAAGTTCTCGACGCCTGTTGTTTTCTTGACCTTATTCTGGTCGAGAGCGAGGACGTGAAGCAAAGCAACATCGTCGACATGGACCGAAATGCCGAGCTCCGGAGGCGCGTTTGGGTCAGACTGTCCGGTCAGGATAGACAGAAAGACAGCGTTCGTGCCTTCAAACAGCTCCTCCTTCGTGGTGGCGTGGACGTTGCGTCCGATGACATACCTAGCAACAGGTCAGATTCTCGTTCTCGACTTAGCAGGGTGTCCCGAGAACAGAGCTACTCACGGAGGCTGAATGTTCACAACATCGAACGCGGGCGACTGCTCCTTCACGAACCTATCGGATGCGTTCTGCGCAGCGATCTTGGAAGCGATGTATGCAACGAACGCGTTGTCGAACGGTGGTTCCATATCAGGGAGTCTGTCATCGCCGGAGACGACGCGAGCCGACGGCGGATCATCAGAGGGCAAGAGGATGGAAGGAGGAATGATTGCGACTGCGGAAGAGGTGATGATCACGCGTTTGACGGTGCTGGACTTCTGAGCGGCTTCCAGAGCGCGGAGAGTCGCTTTGACGGCTGGAACAATCAGTTCGTCGTTCTGACGCTCTGCTGGAACATCTCCGTGAAGTGGAATGGGCGAAGCGAGGTGGACGATATAATCTGCGCCGGCAGCAGCCTTGTCGAGGGCTCCTGGAGCGAGGAGATCCGGCACGATGATAAACTCAGCTTTCTCGATTCCCTTTAGGCGACGGTTATTGAGCAGGGCTTTCTCCTTGGTGTTGCTGCGAGCCACAATGCGGACATTGTAGTCGCGCTCGAGCAGAAGCTGCAAGACACGGCCGCCAATGAAACCTGTGGCGCCGGTGATGAGGACGGTCTCTTTCGTCATGGTAGTTGCGGGAATTGGGGTGAGTGATAGAAGGTAATTTTATTGGATCTGGTGGATATGACCTGATGTCGTGGAGGTTGGTCTTTTGTGGCGATGTGCCGTCCTTTGTGAGGCCGCGTCCTGCTTACAATCCAAGACGTTATTCGAGTCACTTACTTTAGTCATCACATCGTCGCCTCACTCAACCTGATACAGTTGATGATAGCACCACTGGGACGTCAGCAGCTGACAGCATAACGATGGCGACGACTCACGATCACCAGGTTTGTATGATTTGCATCGTAAATTCATGTCGCTTACTGTCTTGACACACTTGTGCTCCGAGGTGTTCAGTAATCGACCAGGTACTGATGGTAACTTCCATCTTTTGGACCGAACAGGAGACTGACGTACCCGTGGACGGATACATGCACATGCAAAGATCATGCCATCAATAATGATGTACTGTAAGCACTGTCATCTGGAACTTTTTTAAACTGATAAAGTGAAACACTTACCATTGCCGAAGATGAGTGATCAATGGCGCTATGTTGCAGAGCATGAGTTCCTGCACCTACACGGCGCCTTCCGTTGCGTCTCTCGACTCGACGGTCGTACATGCTGTGCAATTAAACCCACACTGACATTGCCAGTTCCCTATACCTTAACGATGACTTTTGAATTTGATGCAGGGCACGTCAACTTTGGCATGCAGCCGACTCGAGACTGTGCCCGTCGATCACATGGACGCACACTATGTACTGGACATCGACTGTCTTGAGAAGTCACAACATGCAAGTGCACAGCAAGCGTCTTCCCTGCTTCGGAAGTGTACATCTTTCGGCATGCCGACTCGATCTCGGCCGATCTTCCCAAACCACGTGCTTACCGCAGATTCAGTGTTTACGTTCTGACTGTACTACCTATGTGTACACACAGAAACATAACAGATTTACCTCAGCCCTCATTTGCCCGATTATATCCAATACAGCTCTTTACCACCTCTACGACCCTATCAAACTGTTAAATCCGCCTACAACAAGCATCGCCATGGCAGCAGATCCCACCCGCGCAACGCTAGTCCGCAATCCAGAGTACGAACGGAATGGCCTGAAATCATACGTGCGCGCTCTGCAGAAATACGGCATCACTCCGACAGTGGATGGGCCTTATTGTCTCGCCAGCAAGCCGGAGTCCGACGTCCAAGGCGTCTTTACAGACCACGGCAGCAAGATCATCACCCAGGAGTACCAGCTGGTGAAGAGGGACGCAGAGACCGCTCGCGCTGGCACAGTCCCGGTATGTCTTGTTCTGTGAAGAACTCGAGAGTATCGGCAGCGATGTGGATTGATGCTGATCTCAGGAATCAAGGCCGAGGACGTCGAACACAACTCCCTGTACATTGCAGAAGTCTGCATCGGCACGCCACCACAATGCGTCAAATTGAACTTCGACACTGGCTCCGCTGACACATGGGTGTAGAGCACCCTGCTCCCCGAAGAAATCAAAGACGGCAAGCACGCCGTCTTCGACCCGACAAAGAGCTGCAGTTGGAAAGACACCGAAGGCACATGGAAGATAACGTACGGCGACGAGAGCTACGCCAAAGGCATCGTCGGGCTGGACGACCTCCACATCGGCGGCCTGGTCGTCAAAAAGCAAGCCATCGAGCTCGCAACCCAAGTCAGCACAGCCTTCGTAACCAACAAAGGAGACGGCCTGCTCGGCCTCTCCTTCGGCATCAACAACACAGTCTCGCCCGTCCCCGTCGCCACGCCGGTCGAAAACATGATCCTACAAGACGACATCCCCCCCTCCGCCGAGCTCTTCACCGTCTGGCTCGGCAACCAGACCGAACACAGCTTCTTCACCTTCGGCTACATCGACGCCAAAGCCCTGCAAGGCCAACAACCCACCTACACCCCAATCGACAACAGCGGCGGCGCCTGGCTATTCGACTCCGGCGCCGCCTCCCTCAACGGCAGCCCAATCGACCGCTCAGGAAACAAAGCAATCGCCGACACAGGCACAACCCTCTGCCTCGTCTCCGACTCCCTCTGCCAGCAAATCTACAGCTCCATCCCCGGCGCAACCAAATCTCCAAGCCAGCAAGGCTGGGTCTTCCCCACTCCCACCGACCTCTCAACCCTACCCCAAGTCGCCCTCTCCCTCGGCGACGCGCTCTTCCAAATCAAACCGTCCGACTTCGCCTTCCAGCACCTCGACGACGGCACCACTTACGGCGGGATCCAATCGCGCGGAAACCAGGAATTCGACGTCCTGGGCTGTGTGTTCCTGCGGTGCGTGTACGCGATTTTCGACCAGGGCAATACGCGTTTTGGGTGTATTCAGAGGGATCTGCCGTCGGCTGGGCAGCCGGCTCATCCGGAGGGTCTGAAGCGGTTGGAGCCGGCGCCGACGGCGGAGGAGCCGGGGAAGAAGAGGAGGAAGAGGCTTGGGTTTTTGGGGTGTTGTAGGGGTGTGTGATGGTTCTGAGAGTGGGGCGTTGGGTTTTTCATTCGGTACATGTATGCATCACCTGGGAAGTACTAGTCAGTAGTAGACTGGCAGCCTAGAACGATAACATCATTGAGTGTATCATCGGAGGGGTTCGCACCCTCGACTGTACAGTTATGTATGTACGTATGTACTGTTATCCTAATGCTGTGGGGTATCATATTTGCCGTAAAGTCATATCGTCCGTTACAAACCGAAATCGTCGCACCGTCATCGTCGTTGCTGTATATCCCCATGCAACACTGCCCTGTACTCGTCCTTGATGTTGTCCTAAACACCGCCGCCGCTCTCGGCGTTCTCAGCTTCATCCTCTCCGGAGCCAATTTCGGACCCCTGCCAACGGCTGCTCACCCCATCACCATCATCATCATCATCACCATCCTCTTCTTGAAGAGCAGCACCGCCACCGCCGAATACCTCAGGATGGGCCGCCCTGAAAGCCATAATATCTTCCGTCAAAGCAGAAGCCCTTTCCTTCTCAACCTGATCACTCAGCCACTCGATCGCTTTGGTAAAGAACTGCCGATCGACACCGTGAGCGTAAAGCTCGCTCTTGAGAATCACGTTCAAGTGCTCAAGCTGCGTCAGATGGTACTGCAGCGGCGCCATCGACTTGCGCTGAGAGAAAGCCAGCTGGAGCGCCTTGGTGAGGACGCTGTCGACGTGTGCGAACTGCAGCATGATCAAGACGAGGAGTGTAGAGCTGCGCTCGACGCTCGGGTAAGTCCCTGCGCCGGGCCGGATCACGCACGCGGTGGCGAAGCGCCATGAAAGCTCGAGGAGGAGTTTGGCGATGCGGTCGGCGACGTATGGTGCGCTTTTGTCTTCCTGGATGAGGGCGTAACCGGGAAGGTGTGTACGGGACGGACCTTGGAGGGTGCGGTCTGTGGTTTGTGGATGGTTGCGTTCGAGCGTCGTTTTCGCTGGCGAGGAGCCCTCGATACGAACGCTACGGGCCAAGGACCATGAAAGTAGGCGATTGTAGTCTGCGTAGTCTCCAGGTTTACGGACACGGCTCACGGGAACCTTGGGTGCGATGTCGAGCAATTTCTGCAAGCTGTCGGTGGCCTCGTATAGACCAGATGCGAGTGTGCCAAACAGCTCCAGTTTGGATCGCTTTTCGGCGCCGCTGATGAGAGCTTTGCTGACGATGGCATCGAAGCGCTGACGGGTTGCGCGCTTCAGGTGAGCGACTTCGATCGTACCGCCGTCCGAGTGGGCAGAGTACGGTGGGAAGCGTTCTTCGTCGTTGAGGTTACCGTATGCAGGTGGCAGGCCGATGTGTTCGTCTCTACGCTTGGTAGCAGCTTCGTTCTCCACGACTCGAAGCTCGTCAAGGTCAGATGTGATGGTGGCGTTGATATCTGTCAAGTGCTCAATCTCTGTCTGGAGGTCTTTTATCGCGGGCCGATCACGCTCGCGCCTGATGCGCTCATTGCGTTCCTTCCTGAGTTCCTCCTTCGACTGCCAGATTTCCGCCTTTGCCTGTCTGAGTTCTTGCTTTGCCTCACGGACTTCATCCTTCCAAGCTGCGTTGTCCATTACATGATAATACTTCTCGCGGTTCAAGGCGGATTCGGCTTTTTTCCTTAGCTCCTCCTCTTTTAGGAACTTGAGGAATGCGTCTTGCGCCTTTCTTTTGTAATTCCTAACCCCGGCCTTGAGGCTGACTACCTCTAGGCTGTCCGGTACCCATGTGTTCTCTTCACCATCTTCAGCTCCATCATGTCGTTCAGTGAATGAGCCCTCGGCTTGTACTACCATATCACTCGATGAGTACTTGCGGCGTTTGTGTTGCGACAAGCGTGGAGACTTGGACGGTTCCGGGTCCTTGCGCTTTAGATTTTTGCTTGGGTAGCCGCCCAACTCGTCAAGTTCAGGCGAGGAGCATGGCGAGCGAGTGTCTGGTGGTGCGATTGGGGGATCCATAACGAGTGGTGGACCTTGGATCTTGGTGGATGAAACGGTGCGAGTGTGTGGCGACGGAGATTAAGCTGTGTTGAGAGACTGTATAGGTACTGTATGTACGTCTGGCGCCGGGCCGCAGCACGTGAAAGTACTGACTTCACATGTGAAGACAGAGAGAGACGAGGTGAAGGTGATGTGAACGCTCTCATGGGACATTTGCAATCCTCACAAGGAGACAAACGGACTGTAGTGAGTGAAGTCTGGAGCCTGGACGCGAGGCGCGATGCAAGCGTGCGCGCCTGGGGATTGTCTTGGCCTACATGTACACGTATGATAGATGTGTCGTCTTCGTTGCGATATGAGGCAGTCGCGTTGCGTTTTAACCTTTCGCCAACCCTAACCCTGCCTAGAGGCGCGTCGCGTGCCTCGGTGGGTCCCTTTGACTTCGCTTTGGTTCAACAGGTAGAGTTACCATCGATATTCACATACGACTTCATCTTAGACCTTACTAAGGTACGTCAAAGAGAAGCACCGTTCGTGAGAGAAAAGGTGCCCGCAAGGATTGCATACATATAGAACAGCCTACCGAATCCCACCATGAGTCAATACGCGTTCAATCGCATATCCAGCGACGACTTCGACCAAATCCTAGCCCAATACCCAGAAACAGTGCCTTCAAAACTAGCCAATCTGGAAGAGCAGAGACTGTCAACCATACCCGCAACCCTGCAGGAGAGAAAAACAAAAGGCAAAGCACATCTAACCAAAGACGAAGTGGCCGCACTAGTAGACTGGAAGCTGTAAGTCCTCCGTCCACGAGAGCACTCCCAAGTGATAAATCCCAAACACAACACAATCTAATGAAAATCCCACAGATCCCACGGCACATTCCGCCCCTCTCTCAAAGCTCTCGTCCAGCAAAACAGCCCCGAGTTCGTCGAAACAACCACTTCAACAGCCTTCTCCGCAGCCTCCTCCTCTTGGCCCGAAAGCCTGAACACTCTCGTGAAATTGAAAGGCATAGGTCCAGCCACGGCAGCTCTACTGCTATCTACCAGCAACCCTAAAGAGCTCCCGTTCTTCTCCGATGAACTTTTCCGCTGGGCTTTCTGGGCCGATGGATCTGGAAGCCGCTGGGATCGCAAGATCAAGTATTCGCTCAAAGAGTACCGAGACTTGGTGGCTCGGGTCGATAAGCTGAGGGCGAGAATCGGCAGAGGGGCATTGGAAGCTGAGAAGGTTGCTTATGTGTTGGGGAAGAGAGAGACGTGGCTGGGGAGTTCCGTAGAGCCAGACGAAGACGAGATGGCTGCTGGAAGTGTCGACAACGTTCCTGTCAAACGAAATGCAACAAAAACCACCAACGCCGAAAAGACGACTGCGGCTTCTCCCAAACGCAAAGTCGCCGAGGACGAACCGGAACTTGAGAGAAGAGACACTGGGAGCCAGCCAACGAAGAAAAAGAGAAAGACACCCGTCGCTCCGACCTCATCCCGGATCACACGCTCTTCCAGATCGAACCCAAGCTGAGGCTAATCCATGCACCAACCAACCAACCAAACCAAACCTACTTATGCCTCACAACCAAATCAACCCTCGCCATCCTCCTATCAACCCCCCTCTCCCCCGCCGCCATCAAAAACCCCCCATCCCCAAACGCCGCCCTAACAGCCCCATCCCTCACAGGCCGTCCCAACCCAGGATTCCTCCCCAAAACATCCCCCACAGCGCCCACAACCAAAGCCCCCAACCTCGCCAACGCAGCCTCCTTCCTCCTCCCATCACCATCACCACCCCCAACCAACCCCCCAACAACCCCCTCCCACTCCCCGCCCCTCTCCCTCCTAACCCTCTCCACCTCCCCAACCACCCCCTCCACAACACTCACAACCGCCGCCCTACTTCTCCCCCCCTCCACCTCCCCCGCATACCCCAGCGCCCCGCGCCTCAACACATCCAGCGCCTCGTCCGCGCTATACGTCCCCGCGCGC
>Ga0265797_10004929_pt1 | contig 19930 bp, 11 predicted proteins | sample P2T30metagenome_FD_192433 | JGI IMG/M metagenome (GOLD analysis project Ga0265797, IMG submission 192433) | Plant litter microbial communities from East Loma Ridge, Irvine, California - P2 T30 | ecosystem: Environmental > Terrestrial > Plant litter > Unclassified | place: USA: California...
GCGGGTGGTGGTACAAACAGGAAGAAGGGTGTGGTGATGTCGATAGGTAGCGCATGCAGTGTGAGGAAAGTGGCCACTTACCTCCATGTCCTCCAGGCTGTCCTGTGCTCCAATGACTCGAAGCACATTCTTCTTGCTGCTCTCTTGCATTTCTCCGGCGATCAACAGCTCGTCGAGGATGAAGTAGGCCTTCTGGAAGTTGAAGATGATGTCCAGCTCGCAGACGTTGCCGTAGTACTTGTCCATCTGCTCGACATAGCGGTGAACGATTTCGAGGGTGATCAGCTCATTGTCGGTGTTGTCGGTAGCGGCGATGAAGAAGAGCGAGGCATAGCGACGGTAGACGACTTTGGTGTCTGTGGGTGCAGTGGTTAGCAAAGGTGGAGGCGGCAGAGAGTGCAGGTGAAGTTGGTGAACATAAGCATGTCTTGGTATGGGAGGTCAAGGTGGTGGGGGACCATTGCAAGGGATAGGCTACCTTTGTACTCGAGGAAGTTGCACATGCGCGTGCGACGGGCGAGGACTAGCTGGGAGACATCCTTGATTATCTTGGCCTTGTCCTTGGGCGAGAGGGTGGTGAACCACTTGGCCAGGCGCTGAGGGGTGGGGGGGGTCAGTGGTGCGGGCGGGGAGGGTATGGTGATGATCAAGGAGAACACACCACTTTGCCTTGGCGGGAGAGGAGGATGAGGTACCTGAGGCGGCGGTGTCAGTGGTGGTGGTAATTAAGAGGCGGCGGAGCGGAATACCTGATAGCCATGGTGTCGGCGGCGGAGTGGTAGATTCTTTGTGTGGGTGGTGGAGCTGAGTGGTAGCTAGCTAGTACTGTATGCACGGTGGTTCTTCGCTCTCACGCTGCCTGCGCTGTCTCTCCATCACAGATCACAGATCACAGATCAGGCAAGCGCGCCTGAGGCAACCCCGCGTTATCGTTATCGCTCGTGCTCTTGCTCTTGCCGGATTCTCTGGCCGGGCTCGCGTGAGGTGTGCTGAAGAAGCAATGCAATGCAATGCAGGGCGTGATGAGCTAAGCAGTGGAAGAATTGCCGAGCTCTGAAATAATGCATCATCTTGACATCAAGCCCTTGTTGAGACGCTACACACTTACTACTGCACATACTATTCCCACTGTACATGTACATACCACATACCACATATGCTGTGTATACCATAGATCGACAAAGTAGACACCCAGCAGCACCAACAGCACCAGCAGAAGATCGCCCGGCATGAAGCTGATCCTCTCGACCTCGTACGCAAAGACCCCTCAATCACGACATCTGATCTGCCTTCGAGAGCATGTCTGACTAATGTTTGTCGTAGAAATATTATGGGCGCCGGCTCGTCCGTCCGCCGCTCAGTCGGCAACAAATCCAACGCCGAGTTCGTCTCGTCTCTGCGCTCCAACCTGGACGAGCAGTCGACTTTCGAGTACGAGAACGGAACCACCAACGGCAATGGCGCAACACCCCATGCGCAACCTCACTACAAGACCTGGACCACGCAGAGCTCGGATGGTGCCGAATTGCAGATCCCAAGCCTAGACCTGGTCAACTCCGGTCTGGAGGAAGAGCGCGAACAGTACGATATCACACTGAAATTGTTCTACTTGCCCGGCGGATCAAACGATGCTGCTTCTCGCACTACGCAAACACGCGAGGCGATCAACCTCGTGTTGAAGGAGCTTGGTGTGTCTTCTGTCGATCTGCTGATCGTCTCATTCCCTGGTGTTTACTTCGACGAGCAAGAGGACTGCCCGAGCAAGATCTCCACTCGCGGACCGGTGGAATCCGAGCCGGAGAGCATCGAGAGCAACTTGGAGTCCTGGAAAGCTGTCGAAGCTTTGAAAGAGGAAGGTCTGGTGAACAAGCTGGGTGTGGCGGAGTTCGGCGCAGAGCGTCTGTCCATGTTCTTGGAGGGAACCACCAGGCGCCCCATGGTCGACCAGATCAACCTGCGCGACTGCTGCTCAGTACCGCGGGATCTGATGGCTTTGGCCAAGAGCAAGGGTGTAGAGCTTTTGGTGCACAACGACTGCTCGAACATCCTCCCTCGCGGAACTTTGAGAGAACTTCTCGGCCCTGGTCCTGATGGTGTGGGCGTCCTTTCTCCTTCGTCCAAGGCTGGTGACAAAAGGAAGTCACTCCACGGCGAGCCGCAGACAAATGGCGTCAACAACCATGACCTTCTGCAAGGCGAGGTGCAGCCTCAGTGGGTTGTGAAGTACACTGCTGTCGTGAAGAACCGCGGCATCGTTGAGAACAAGGGCTACTTTGCTTGCGCTAAGTTGGAGAACTGAAAGACGTCGTTCTATAACTTTGAGGCTTGAGCGCCCTTCACGCTCCTTGAACGTCTATTTGGATGACGATCCATACAGCGCATTTACCAAAGATACGGCCATGGAGGTCTGAGAACATTGAAAGCCCCGGACTGCCTCCGCATTCGCTATTGAGTGCATAGTTGCCGAAAGCCATCCATCACAGAATTGAACTCCGACAACACAACTTGAAAAATACTTCAGGCCGAAGTAGCTTCTTCGCCACTCATTGCTGGATGAAAATCAACCAACGTGTCGATCAACATGGCCGAAGGTATTGCGCTCACGACTGCGCATGTCAGTCTTCGTTCTTGCCCAAAGGCTTCACTTGTCGACTCAGCATGGAGATGTCAAACGCTCAATCAGCACTCACTGCTGCCACCTTCGACGCCTTCTTTCTCAACCTTTTCTCGCGCTCGCGCCTGTGCGCATCTATCCATTCCTCTTCAACTTTACCCTCAATTACTGTGGTCTCCGGCACGACAAGGTTGTCAACAAGAAATTTGCAGAACTCGCTCTGCCCGATCTGGGCTTGCAAGCAGCTCCAGCATTGAGAATCTGGCACCACTTGTGGCGGCGCTGGTGAAAGTGGACATTTACGCCCTCTGGCGAGCGACTTTGTGCAACGAGTGACGATAGCCGCGGTGCGGGCGTGGCCGCAAGCATGAGCGGTAGCTTGGGTGGTGTGGCACATTTCCTTGAATGAGGGTAGCCCTCGCCGCGAACGCTAGAGAGGGGTCAGCCAGGCGCTTCTCCAACAACGACGGGTTGTTGGGTCATCACTCACTGTCGGGTTGGCTGTCTGGCTGATGGGTGGGATTTAGCTTTCTGCTGCGAATACCAGCTCGCCGAGGCAGCTTCAGAGTCTGTTCCTTTGCGTGAGAAGACAGGCAAAAGAAGTGTAGAAACAGTATAGTCGCGGGCGCGAGCTCTTACAACCTACCTACTTGTACATGAAATTCTGTTTACACTATTCAAGTCTGATGAACCCTTGAGGACGCTTGAACCTTCAGCCCTGAAACATCCATTCACTGGGTCATGCTGCGTGAGCTATGCTTTCGAGTCGCCGAGTCAGATGGGTCAGTCACGTATGGTGGGGTTCTCGGTAGTCCGTGGATATGCGTTGTCGCTGGTGATGAGTGTTTGAGACAATTGTCCTGATGGTAAGGTATTGGTGTGAGTAAAGTTAGAATACCAAGTCACCACGTTCCAGATGCCCTCACCCAAGGTTCACATGAGCAAGATGGTAATATGTTGACTGGCTTTTCCCGGTGACTATATACTCATACAAACAGCCTAGACACTATCCTCCATGCTATGCTAGAAGATGGAGGCAGCCAGAAACAGGCCCATGAGGTACCAGGTATCCAATTCTTAAAACGAACAAGATAAAACATTCTATATCAACACAAATCAAGCACCCTCCCACTTCCCAAACCTCTTCCAATCATCATACACGCTCCTCAACACCGCGCGCTCGCTATTGTTCATCCCCGCGCTCAGCGCCTTCACAGCATCCGGACTCTGCACCTCCATCGCCTCAACAACAGCCCACAACCCCGGCGTCAGCGCCTCGCGGACACCCTCCGCGAGCGTCCCGGCGAGAATCTGCGCGCAGAAACCGTGCAGCAGCGTCGGGACATACTGGCCCACGTGGGCGCGCGCGCGACGCGACTCGTCGATCAGGTTGTTGTGCTTGCTCGCGCCTGAGGCGCTGTTGTTGTGCGTGCGGGTGGGCGGGTTGCAGAGGAGGGTTAGCAGGCGGGTGTAGGCGCGCGCGTGGCGGGGCGCGAGAATTCTGCGGTCTGAGGAGTCTGCGGAGGGTTTCGTGGGGACGAAGAGGCGGGCTTGAAGAGATTGGAGGGTGGCGGTGAGGAGGTGGAAGCGGCCTTGCAGACGGGCGCGGTGGTGGAGGAGAAGCGCCGAGAGGAGGGAGCAGAGGTCGAGGTAGATGAGGCGTTCTGCTGGGGAGGAGCAGGCGAGGCTTTGGATGGCTTGGAGGGTTGCTTCTGTGAGGTGTTGGTTGAGGATGAAGGGTTTGTCGCGGATGATGGTGAGGAGGCATGCGATGGCGGCGGTGTAGGTGGCGAAGTCCTTGGTTTGTCGTAGAGTCTCGAGGAGTCTGAGGTAGAGGGCATGGATACCCTGCTCGTCTTTTGCGATGCTGTCTCGAGACACAGCAGCAAGAGCATTTTGCAGGATCACGATGCCTTGGGTGGACGCATCTTGTGCGCTTGGAATGACTTTCTTGAGGACAGACAGCTGCTCAGACGTTTGCGATTCCTTGGCTATGCGTTTCAGCTCCTCGATCAACAGCTGTCGATCTTTCGGTGAGATACTGGACCCAAGAAGGGCTTCACCTAACGAAGTGCAGGCCTCAAATCCGCTAATATGAGCAAGCAGTCTGAAAGCCGGAACCAGAAGATAGTTGGTGCTGGTAGACGTGCTTTCTGTTGTTGCATCGTCACCAGACGATTTGGCCAGAATTTTGTTGCATAATTTGACAAGTGCTTTGTCTTCAGTGGCCAAGTTTTCACCAAGGAAGCCAGATTTGCGGAAGCAGACGAGTAGCTCAAATAAGACTTTTGATGACACAACGGTTTGCTCCACATCTTCTTGCTTCTTGAGTGCTTTGACAGAGCTTTGGGTGTCCTTGAGGAGACGCTCTGAGAATGCTTTGAGTGGTACAGTGACATCTCCGGCAAGTTGGGAGAAGACACTCTTGCCAACACCGTTGTCAGTCTGCTGTACGATGGCCTTGATCATTACTAGGCGTCCATAAGATGCCGTGCTCAGGTCTTCGGTCGATTCCATTTCCTTGATTACTCTCTTGACAAGAGCCTGCAACACCGTTCGGGATCGTTCTTGGTCTTGTGTCGCAAGCAGATACGTGCACAGTGAGCGTGTCAGCTCTTCGAGCATGGCCAGCATGTTAACTTTAGAAGTCGCCCGTCCTGCAGCAGGCTTCTTCTCCTTGCCAGACCTCGACTTCTTGGAAGCAGAGGGGCCGCGACATAGGTCCCAAATGATGGAGGCGTCGGTACACAGATTAGCGGACGCGTTCGGGAGCTGCATAAGCCTGACCATCACGGCGTAGCGCTTTGTGAGACGTGCTTCGGTCCCTGAGCTGTAGTCGAGTCCGGTCGCCCAGTTGAGTATGCGCTCACGCTGTCCGCGAGCTAGTGTGGACGCAGGAGTCTGCAGTAGCAAGTCGAGCACTGTGTCCTCGTCTGAACCAGTGGCCTTCAGTACAGCTGCGATGACCTCGTCGGCGAGTTTTGTGTTGGAAGATGCAGCTGCCGTGTTGACGAATGCCGCAAGTTCATGGTATTGTGTTGTAACCTCGGTCTGGCCGGATGATGAGCCGATGGCAGAGGTCACGAATTTCTCGATCATGTTGTGCCTGTCCTCTTTTCCGAGATTGAGCAATTGGTCAGGGAAAGCCAGGAACACAGGTGAGATGGTTTCTGTGGTGGCTTTCGCGAGGCGTACAGCAAGGCTTGAGGCCAGATCATGACATCCTTCGTAGCTCTGGAGGTAGGTACAGAGAAGACCGACAAAGGTCTCAGCCAGATCAGCTCCCTTGCCAGAAGTACTTGCTTTCATGATACGTTCAACTGACTTGTTTGATAGCAGAGATTGTGCTTTTTTCGAAACCAAATCTCTCTCCGTCTGCTTGGCGGCCCACGTAGGGAACCAGAGCTTGAACGTAAGACTGAGCAGAGTCCAGACATCGGTTGGGATGGCCTTGACTTTAGAGCTTTCTACCAGAACCAAGAGAGTGTCGAAAAGATCACCAACGCGTGTTTGCAACCTCTGTATCAGCTCATCGCTCCTCGCTCCCTTGAGCAAAGCATGTAGCAGGACGGCACCTGCTCTCTGGGACTCAATACTGGAGTCTTCTTTGCTTGATTTCTCGCTAGAAACTTCAATGGCACTACGCAGGGTATCGAAGAGCTGTTCGATCTGTTCCATAGTCAGGTGTACTTCCAGCAGCTCTGCTAACAGATCGTCAAGCTCGGTCCAAACGGTCCAGATCTTCGAGTCCTCGATCGTCTGCAGCTCTTGCTGCCATCGCAAGACGAAGTTCTCCAGCTTGCGGCTTGTCGCAAAGGCGCGCATGACAGGCTTGGTGATCGATTCGGCCAAGAGTGCTTTCTCGTCTGCATTACTGTGTGATCCTTTCTTCGAGGTCTTGGTCAACGCAGGGAAAAGCTGGTCTGCCATAACGGGGTCGACAAAGACTGTGGCATCCAGAGCCACGACCTCTGCGACCATTGCAAAGTCAACGGAGCTTGCTTTCTTTGGTTGGGCAAGGCCACTGTAACGCTGTACAAGATCCTTTAACGTCGTGCCCGGTAACGATGCACGGGTGCCAACAATCTGGAGCATCCCGGACAATGCCTTCTGGCTGACAAGTTTTCCGTCCACATCGAGGCATGCCAAAAGTTCCTGGAAAATATGCTCCACCCAAGGTCGCTCCTTGCTGCGCTGCCGAGAAGTGGTCATTGGTACACAACGCAGGGCGACATCGAGCAGTTTCGGCAAAGATTCGCACAGCTCCTCTTGAGGGCCGTCTGCGGCTGCGATAGCTGACGTGACGCTAAAAAGCTTTCCAGCAAGCTCGGATACTGTCTCCTCAGAGACCTCCTTTTCGATAGACTGGAAAAATGCCGAGCGTACAGGCAAAAAGACATGCCTGGCAATGAGGATCTCCACGTCGTGGGCAACGTCGGCGTCCGTGGCAGCTCCCTTCTTAGAGCCTCGTCTTCGCTTGTTTGAGCCAGAGGAAGCGGATCCGTTCAATTGTTGGAGTAGCAACGAGCATGGAACCAGACAATTGTTTGCGAACGCGTCGTTGTCAGAAGCACTGGGTTTGCGCGCAGCCCAAAGACGCACAGCAGGGAGTGCCAATCGAACGTTATCGTTGAAAGCTTGCTCGGAAGCATCAGCGGCGCTGATCAACGTAGACACGCGGCTCGTCCAGACACCAAGCAGTGCAGCAGCAGAAGCGCCATCCGTACTGAGCAGTTGCTTTACCACCGCACCATCGCTTCCAGATGAGATTTCCTCAAGAGTTTCGATTGCTTTGGTGATTGCATCCAGTAGTTTTGCAAGTTTCTTGCCTTCCAGATCTTGCATTGAAGTCCTTGCGGTGTCCAAGAGGTGGAAGCGGGCGAGCAGAATGCCCATTTTCTGAGGGGCGACCAGGCGAAAACAATGCTCTAATAGTGTCCAGGCTTCCGCGTTTGATGCCGCCTTTGCATCGCTCTGCATCTTGGCCGTGAGCCATTTAATGATCATCTCTGCTCTGTGGCCATGGTTGCAGTATTCATTCGCAGTTTTGAGTTGCGATTTGAGATCCGGGAGAGAGTCCAGTGTCTTGAGCCGTTGCAATGACGGCTCAGTGGCATGCTGGGCATCCACATCCACCATCTCCAAGTCTTTGCCACCCATGTTGAGTGGTGCTGTATCTCAAAAACGGCTGTGAGGCCGAATGATAATTGTCCGAGAATCTTTAGATGCGGCTTCAACTTTTTGATATTGCGGCACGTGCACTTTCGCGGACGGGATCGGCTTGATTCCGAGAGCAGCTCCCAGCCAGCCAGCATTGGAGACGACGAGCTCCCAACAGCGATCACATTGCAATTGACGACTCTCTCTTGACTCTATACCCACCCAAATTACCTTCACAATGGCCGACTCCAACACCAACGCACCCATCACCGCTGCCGCCGTCCGCCCTAACAGGCCCATGAGCGAGGCTCTTTTGAACGAGAAGGTAGGAATCGCGCATGGAAACTTGCAAGAGGAGGGACATAGGCGCACCGAATACACAAGGACGCGACCGGATAGCAATTGCTAATATGCGATCTTGTAGTGGGACCACTGTCTCAGCACCCTCCTCATCCGCAGCACCCTCGGCGCGTCTTTCGGTGTGATCTTCTCTGTCCTGCTCTTCAAGCGCAGGTCGTGGCCGGTGTTCACAGGTCTTGGTTTCGGTGCCGGCAGGGCTTGGGAGGAGTGCGACTCTGTAAGTCTTGCGGGATCCTTGGAGAGATTGCGACATGGTGCGGCGACACTGTACGCGGTCACGGAGTCTAAGGATGTTTCCTGCGATTGCCGGCCTTGTGGTGTTACGGTTCCTCGCTGCGGCCATTCTCTTCTTCGATTTTGAGCAATACTGACAACCCATGTACAGAGCTTCAAGCGCGCATCTGCCACCTCTCGCAACGGTCTTCGCACTTTCCCCGGCTCCTCTTCTTCCGCCTAAACGACGACCCGCAACACGTACGATGAGATCAGAGCAGTCGCAGAAATTGGTATTTGAGCTACGATGGTCAGAGACACCTCGAGCCTAGAAGGTCGGCTTCGGCGCCGCGAGCCAGCAAACGTCTGCTGGACAGTGTACATATAATGGTGGTGTACTACGAGCTTCGAATATGCAACAGACATGCAAACTTTATTTATGGTTCAAGATGAGATCGTCGTTCTATCACCGGATATGGGTCAAGTGGTATTGTTCGGTCAGATATGGTGAGAGCGAGTCGGTAGAAAGAGCGGCCATGTGCACCGGCGCAACTTCTATGAGTGTACATTTCAGGACGCTCTATCAAACTCCAGTCGTCCGTGAGCTTACTGGCGGAGCAGAAGCTGGATTTCGGGCTGTACAATGGAGATATCTTCAACTTGATTTGGCATAGGACCGATTTTTAATGTGGAAGTGGCAAGCCTTCAAATCTCGAGGAGTGCTGCTTTGGTCCTGTTAAGTGCTTTCGACTGACGAGCTGAGCATATTACAAGCCAACGCAACTCTGCGCGCTGATCTTGGCGGTGACCAAACAACATTCTACCTCTTACAAGATAGTGGTAGGATAGCTACGGCTGAGAGACTTTCTCAGAACCGTAGGCTGCTTTCAATTCAGCCTCCGATGCCCTGCGGTACTCGTAACTCAGCTCGTCGCCACCACTAGCAAAGTTCAAGAAGTATCGCTGACCATTCTCGACGGTACGACTCCCGAAGCGTCGATGCATGCGGTCATCCTTAGTCGCCAGCATCGTGGTTTCTCGCAGTCCTGCGCATCTGCTTACACTCTGACATACCAACTCGAGTCTGCTGTAACCAAACATCAAGCATCCTGTGCATTTTAAAGCATCCAAGGCTTCAAATCTAGAGACTGGAAGTCTTTCATGCTTCTCATGTTCAGCAGTAGGGTATACGATGGTAGACACAGTTGAGCGGATCTTGCGTGTAACGATGGACTGGCTGGGTTCGATTTGCGGAATATGCAAAACAGTGCCGCACCCATTAAGATGTGTTACACATTAAGCTTGTTGGCCAGAAAATTCTCCAGATGAGAAACAGATCAATCAAGAGCGACCGGACGTTAGATTTCAGGGCAGTCCTCTGGTACAGATGTCATCAACACGATTTCTTGGTGGGTTGAGAGAGTGGTCTCAAGATGATGATCAGGTCAGAATATTAGAGCATCTGTGGAAAGTGATGATTGAGAATTGAATGTTGGTATATATTACAAACCGCTTGATTCACCTGCATGAAATAGGTCGGCTGGCCCAATGGCAAGGCGCTTGACTACGAATCAAGAGATTGCAGGTTCGATCCCTGCGTCGATCAACTCATCAGTCTCGCAAAGTGCGAGACCTTTCTTTTGCTTTTTGCTTACTATACATGATGAACACATCCTAATTCATCTTGTCTTTGACGTACAGCATCTTCAGGCCACCCATAACTCCGACATAATCTTCAGCAGTCATCTCCGATCGAGACTTCCCTTTCACCAACTGCGAAAGAAATTGAATCAACAGCGTCCCGTCCCACTCGACACCCGCCGGTTTTCGAACAACAGTGATCCATCGCCACTTTTCGCTCACTACCCAACAATCCGCGCGTGGGTCGTGTCGAAGGTACACGCCAATTGCGCCAGAAGATGGAGAATGGTCGTTCATCACAGTAACATATCTCGTCCACAGCGCCAGACGACCAAGTTTGGACAGGTGAGGCTGGCTATAGTGCAACCAGCGATGCGCATCCTCAGCCTTCTCGCCTTCAGTGTGGATGATGAACTCGTTGCAGTCGTAGTACAGTGGTAGAGCTTCACGGCGGACCTGCCGGCTGACTCTGGTGATGGGCGGTTGGGAAGCTTCTTCGTAGCTTTCTTTCTGGAACTTGTCGAGGCGGAAGGTGACGGTGGGTTTTTCTGAGGTCACTGCGAGGGAGAAAATGTGTTCCCGTAGTTCCGCGGGCAAGTCGAGGAGACGAGATCTGAGTGGCTTTGTTGAGAAGAGGTCCATGGTGTTGTGCTCTGTGATATGTCGATGGAAGTACCAGATTATTAAGATTTACAGTCGATGCAGTTTCAAAGTATTTAGATGGCGGATGCTGTTGATTTCGATGGATGGACAGATGAAGTATTCGACGACGTCAGACGCGGATGACGGAGGAGGAGCGCTGAAGGAAGATGCTATTGACTTCACGTAGCAGCCGAGCTTGTTTACTGCACGGGAGAGCTTTGTCCTCGCGGGTCAGATTGATGCTTGATGTATTTGTATGTAATGATTGCCGTTGGCCGTGTGCCTAAGAAATAATGCGAGCTGCCAACGAACGCATTCAGACCGCCTCACCCGCCGATGCCGGAAAGATCTGGAGGTTCTGCGCCTTTGGCTGAGGTGAGACAAGCACAGTGCATGAACGGATGTTGGGATCGGGCAAGTGGCGTTCTCTTGTGCTGTATTTACATGCTCGTATTGAAGGTCGCTTTCTGATCTTCAAGCAGTAGCGCTTCTCATGCTCGTGTGTTGCAGATTGTCACAAGTCTGCACGTGGGGGTGTGGAAAGCAGTATTGATTAGTGGCGGTGACGATCCTTGCCCATCCATGCTTGATCGTAGTAGTGTCAGTACATGAGAGAGGTCCCGCAGCATTTTGCTGTGTCTTGATGGAAAACACGACCCCTTAATATCGCTACAAGGTCGTGACAGTGTAGTGAAGATGGAAGTATACTCATAAAAGTCGCATAGCCTCTAGGGTTAGTGTTGGGGTTGATTGTTCAAGTGGTCTATCGTCCTTTATGCGGTGACATCGTCCATCTCATTGCATATCGCTGTCAAACAGAGTTGTATTGTGTTTTGAGTGACACTGTCTGCATATTCTCTGTCCCTGATGATGGCGAGAAGTTCAGAGGCTTTGTAAACATCAGATACCATTTCTAAGCCGTCATGAAGCTTGAGACTGGCATTCATGTATGCAGCTTTGTGTCTTGTTGCACCTCCCAAACGCATGCCTGATTTTGGTGTTCTATTTAAACTCCCCACCTATAGCATATCTTGGTCATCTTTCATAGTATCCGTTTGAGAGATATGGCACTGCGTGTAGGTCGATGCTGTGAGCTGGCCTTGCCTAGGGGGCTTTAATTTGAGGTACATAAATTGTCACATATGACTAGACATCATGTTACATCTATCCGATATAGTCTAGTGGCTAGGACACTCCGCTTTCAGCACAATTTGGATTGTCTCAAGCACCGGAGAGGCCGGGGTTCGATCCCCCGTTTCGGAGTTTCATTGTAATTGTCTTTTTGCAAAGTTGAGGGCAACTCGATTTTTTTTTTTGATCTCCAGCTACCTCCTTCCGTCTTATGCCAATCCAGACGGCCTCAGCCTCTAACACCACTCTATTGATGATGAGAAGTGGCCTAGACAAAGGGGCATCGATCTAGTGTCGATAGAGCGATCTCAGGAACGACTTCAGAGACCATGTGTTGCCCTGCAATCAGACGACCTTGTCTGCTATGTCAGTACTCGCAGACCGACGGCTATAGTTTTTCTGAGCGTTCGGTGGTTCGGTGATACGTTAGGGAGGACGAGTGTAACTCTAATGCTGCTACAAATCTGGCTGGGGGCATTTGTCCTCGCAGCCCCCCAACCAGCGATAACGATCATGATATCTCACATCCGCCAACAAGCCGAATACAATACAAGTCAAAGAATATGGCATACGGCATACGGCCTCTATGCATCCTCGGGCGATGGTCAACCACACTGAGCGAGCGTAGACGCCCCCCCATCATGACCATTGCTTGTGACAGACTCCATGCAAATATTAGGTGTAGGAGACAACCGTAGTTCGCCCCTTGCGCACTGGGAACTTATTGCATACGCTTCTGTGAATCTATAGCCTCGAATTACTATCAGAGCATTTTAATCACTGCATATACATCAAAATTGAGTCGCTACCGCTCGCGCGCATCCCAGCCCCTTCGCCGCAAAATCGGAGCTGACGTCCGTGCCAAGACTCAGCCCTGCTAAATGAGAAAGGCGCACGACTCGCCCGTGATAGATCTCTCATTCAACCCATGTACGCCCATTATTATTGCCTTGTAGGTTCTCCTCGTGCGCCAGGCACTGTGACACCAGCGTACAAGAAGGGAGTCTATACTGCTGGTGTCAGTAGCCCAGCCAAAGCGCATGTCCTGCGAACGTTTTGACGCGAAGTCTTGAACGCGTCACTCAAACCAGCCCGCGGTGAACTGATCCCCAACCTTCTCAGCGCTATCGGATTGAGCACAATAACCGCTCCTGCTTGCGCTAGGAGGCCCTTTAGCAAGCCCGAAATGCGACAGGTTCGGTACATGGTGGTACGATCTGATAAACCAAACACTAGCCATTCATTTGGACGTCCGAGCTCTCTAGTCCGTGTCGCGCGTCTTTACAGGAGCTGACGTATACTTTCCGAAACTAGTCCAAGGAGAACTGCTCTTGAAACGAAAACTGCAGACAGTCCAGCTGGGACAGTAGGAACGTCGTGACGATTGGTGAAGGTCATCACTCCTCAATTTCTCTTCCACCCCCAAGACTTCAAGTGGAGGGAACGGAGCTCAAGCTCGGACACTTCCAACATCGTCCAAGAACAGGCAGTCCGACTTGCCGGCTGGGCTGAAGCAACTACTTCCAGCGTCGTGGATCTTTATCTACAAGACCCCACCCCTAACTATTCTGATTGGCAGCGCATCACTCCAGCGGAGTCCGGCAGACTCGGAAGCACAACCGTAACCCTCCTGTAGGGATGAACTTAGCACGTTTGGGGGCTTGGTATCGATATCGCAAATGCTCGCGCGCGCCTACCCTCTAATTGTATTCGTCACCTTGCGGACGTGGTGCTTGCGAAGGCGGAGGCGTGTCCCCCTTTGCCTTCCGGGTGCTTGCCTTCAGGCAGGGCTGTACAGAGTATGGCGATATCAACTTCTACTATGGTGTGATCGCTCTTTCCTCATGTCTTGATCACTCGCGATGCATTTCTTCTCTCTTGTCTCAATTGCCATCTTGGCTTGGCTCACCACATGTCTAGCTGACCAACAGGCCTTCGTCAACGATGCAAGGTACAATGATGGCGATTATGGCCACTATCCCCACCAAACGTTTTTCAGCAGGGCAGGGATCGAGGCACCCCGACCAAATTTCATGAAGCCCTTCACCAACTGTGACGATGGCTCATATCTCTTCGTATCGTTACGGGGCAATTACGCTGAGGCCAAGCCGTACATCCTTGACGCCGCCGGAAATCTGGTCTGGACGTTCGATCACTATGTAGGCGAAGTCTACAATCTGCAGGTCCAGGAGTACAAGGGCAAGCCATATATCACCTACTGGGCTGGAGATGACTCAGTCGGTGGCCATGGCGCGGGAAAGTACCACATGCTCGACGAGCACTACGAGGAGTTCAAGCAAATAGAAGCCGCCAACGGCTTGGACGCTGATCTCCACGACTTCCGCATCACTCCCCAGAACACCGCCTTGATCACCGTCTACGAGATCATTGAGGCTGATCTTTCCAGCATCAATGCCTCACTGGCCAAAGGCGAGATCTGGGATTCACTATTCCAAGAAATTGACCTCGAAACCGGTGAAGCACTTTTCCAATGGCGTGCATCTGATCACATCGACTGGGACGAAGCCTACCTTGACATGAACAAGCAAGCGGACGGCAGCAAAGGCAGGCCCTGGGACTTTTATCACATCAACACTGTCGACAAGGATCCCGCAGGCAATTACCTCGTATCCGGCCGCTTTACACGAAGCATCATCTACATCAACGGCACGTCCGGTGAAATCATCTGGCGCTTGGGTGGCAAGCGCAACGATTTCAAGGATCTCTCGAAAGGAGCAGCAACAAAATTCGCAGGCCAGCACGACGCACACTGGACTGACTCGTACAACTCAATCACATTCTTCGATAACCGCGCCGACTGGTTCACTCAAATAGACAGCAAATCTGCCGGCGCTAAATTGAAGCTCAACACCTCCTCCGCTCTTGATCAACCGACGGCCGAGCTCGTGCAGACGTACATCCATCCGGACAAGATCTTGAGCATCTCGCAAGGCTCCATGCAAACCCTCCCATCCGGCAATATGCTCGTCGGCTACGGCTTCAACGGTGTTGCCACGGAGTTCTCGCCCTCTGGAAAAGTGCTGTGCGATGTCTACTTCGAAGCGTCCGCATATATTGGCACGGGAGATGTGCAAAGCTACCGCGCTTACAAGAATCACTGGACTGGCTTGCCTACTACGCCTGTCGATCTTGTCTTGCACGATGGAATCTTCTACGTTTCGTGGCTCGGAGCCACGGAGGTGAGAGAATGGGTCTTGCGCAGTGGTTTCTCCGATGACGAAGAGTGGATTGAGATCGCACGCTTCCGTAAGGACGGATTTGAAACGCACTACACTCTTCCAGCGGAGCAACGGATCAAACGCTGGGTGAAGGCTTATGCACTCGGAGACAACGGGCAGGAGCTCGGATCGAGTGAGAGCTTGGACGTCGCTGATCAAATCACGATGTGGTATGTACACGGACCCGTGGAGGACAAGGAAGAGGAAGACGCAGAAGATGAAGAGTCTGAGAGTGAAGGTTCTGTTGATGGATATTATAGCGCTGCCGGTGCTGCTATGGCGGCGATTGGCCTATGCGGGATGTTTGTTCTTCTTGGTGTACTGGCATGCTTGCCAAGTTGGAGAGCAAAGCTAAGGAGCAACGGCGCCAACGACATCTTCGCGCATACTCCAGGTGACGAAGAGCAGTCCCCATTCCTGCGGTCGCAGATGAGAGAACAGACGAACACTGAGGTCGGCGACGCAAGAGATTTTGCCTGGCAGCCAAGGGCTGAGACATAGGATGCTTCCAATCATCTTCGTCTTTCCCAATATTGAGTTTTCCGTCTTTGCATTTCCATGAGGACCACCGCCATCGCTTTGCAGGGCTCTCAAATTGACTACAGCTCAGCTGCTGTTGGTAGCATCACGGATTACCGAGTTCCAGACACCTCCGAACGACCGTCCTGCTGATGCATACTATACGATTCTACTGAACAAGCAATGCGCGCCAGAGAGGGCGTGTTCTCCAAAGTATACGTCTCAGTCGTTGACCAATACTCTGAATTTTTGCTCAGTCACATGATCAGCGCACGTGAACGGGCATTGGTCTACGCACTCGCTCTCCATGACATTCCTTGCTGATACCCGTCAGGCACAGGCATTGAGAAGTGACTCCAGCACTGTGTAACTACTATCTAACACACTGAGGGGAATACTGTAAATTTCAGTGAAACGCTGCAATGCTTGTTATTACTACCTAGGATCTGAATGCTAACCTACTCGGTACCGAGCCTCGCTGTCATCTCCTCCACCCGACAGTCTGCCCGCAATTAGAAGTGATCAGCTCGTCCTAGTGCTGTGGTTTGTTGAAGTCTGAGTTTTTTCTTTCGAAATTTGGAGTGCTTTGAAGAAGCGCTGGAGCTTTGACTTTGCGTGTACCCAATGTGTCGGGCACGAGTCGAGGTGTAGAATCTTCGTGCGCTCTCCCGCTTGCAGGCCACGAGGACCAGAAGCGCCAGTCGTGTCAATGTTATAGTGACTGCGATCTTTGCTTCACACCTTGTCTATCCTAAGGATCCGCCCGCATGTTTCTCTCACTTCTGCGCCTCTCCGTAGCGGGAGCTCCACGCTCCTGGACATGGAGATAAACGCGGGGGCCAGTACTGACAGTACTACTGCTGACGAAGTGACTGGAATCTTTGTCCCACACCTCCTCGGTGTAGAATTCAAGAACGTCGTTCTCATCCAGATCGGAGCGCCTTCGTGGAATCCTGGTACGTTGGTGCTGCGGGCTAGCTCCAACTTCGCGAGGGTACATATAGCCGTGGTTCATGACATGCACAGTGAGGGAGAGCTGTTCTTCCGTGCCAGTCATCTCGACCCATGTCTTGACTTCGAAGTAATGTCCGCTACCGCTACCAGTGCCGGCAATTGCGGGAAATCCGTGGTTTGCCAGAGGTGGGAGGTCGGCGAAGACGAGAGGATAGGAGCGAATTCCAGCCCGAACACTGCCATCTGCAGTCCTGAGCGGCGAGGAGTTCGGGAAAATCCTCTCACTCCACCATAGATCGACTGTGAGGCGGCCAAGAGGTCCAACTTCGACGAGGAAAGTCATAGGAGTCATTGCCTTGGGGGAAAACTTCCGGTCTTTGAATTTCATGATACACTTGAGGCAGTCATTCACGATTTTAACGTTCGGGTCCCATCGAGATGCCTCCACGTCAGCGCGGCGATGTTTCGAGGGCAGGTAAAGCTCTTGCTGGGTGATGTAAAAGTTGCAGGTCGGAGGCAGACTGTCTTCTTGGAAGACATGATGCATCAGTGCGCCTTTAGCACACGGAATGTCTGTTGTGATGTAGCGGATGTTGACGTTGGTCACATGTCTGCTCCAGACTTGGGCACAACCAGTGCAAAAGTTGGTCAGGGTCCAGTGTACTGATTAGGTAATCAACTCAATGCATTGATAGCCTCTCATCAATCAGTGTAAGTGAGGTATATCAATTAGTCGATTAATTGAGGCATATTATGGGAACACCTAACCCTAACCCTAAACTCATCTTCCCCATGTTTTCCTGCGCAGGAAGCGCGGTAAAGCGCAGGCCGTGCTTCAATGCCTAGCACCTTACCTGATTCGGACGGCTCTACATACTCTAGTACAACTCCTCGAATTCCTCGATCTCTCCTTTTTGGTGGTAACAAATACCACTACTATACGACCACCAATAACTATAGCCTCTATAACTATAGACTACGTCTCAAGTGCTCCTCTAATAGACGATCTTGAAGTCCTATTGGAGCTATAGCGTATAGATGACTTTGCTAGTATTAGCACAAGTAGGTCGACCATAAGCCTCTCTTGCACTGACATTAACAAAATCGACTGGCACTGGCTCCATGGCTATATTGCAACACCACGCCTATCTAAACGTCCTAAATCGTTCATATGGATGCACGGCTTTAAGATCAAATATATTACAAACAATTAGGAGTACTGGCTTTGTAAGATCTGTTATAATCAACGACCACTTGCATAAGAGCCTATAGGCTATATATACTGCTGTGCTTCTATGACCATAGCAACGTTGCACCTTGAGAAGAAGCACTGGATTAATCAACATAGCTTCATACCTGCAAATTCGCCTACAAACACACAGCAGACAATCGACTCTTTCGACAGCCTAATTCGCGAAAGAAACATAGCGATATCTTAGTTCGACTTGGCCACCTTCAAGGCACTTCTTGTTCGATTGTTTACTGTTGAGCAGTTAGCGTTAGTTAAGGTCGAGTCTCAGGCCTTTAGGGACCTTCTTATCTACCTACAGCCAGACCTTTATGGTTCTATACCATCCAGAAGGTCCCTAACTAGGTACATTAGCTACGCCTACAAGAAGTCACTTTCAGACATTAAGATCGCGCTTATAGGCGCAAAAATAAGGATCAACTTATCCTTTGACCTTTAGACGTCCCTAGGCTGCTGTCTATTGCTCCTTGGTGTTGTTGCGCATTACTTAGATACTTAATAGAAGCCTATGATAGTCCTACTAGCCCTACTAAGGATGTACAGTCGTCATACTGGAGTCAGCATCGCTGAACAGATATACAAGATTTTGACGCATTTCCGCATTGCTAACAATTTTGGCTACACCATTGCTAACAACGCCTCTAAGAACACTGCCTGCCTAGACCACCTATCAGAGCTCCTTGGTATAACCCTAGACTCGCGCTGCGTGATGTGTATAGGCCACGTTATCAACCTGGTAGCATAGGAGTGCCTATAGGGCTCTGACATTGACGCCTTCGAAGAAGAGCTTACAAACATCACTATAGAAGAATTTGAACTACGCAATTGGTAGAGGCATAGGCTAATTGGCAAGCTCCACAACCTAATCTAGTACGCTACACACTCATCTAAGTAGAGAGATCTACTGGACACAATTCAGCGGTCCTAGTACTGTTGCCTACAAAGCAGCCTTACTTCTGCCTCAGAGCCTCTACTGCCATTGATTGTTTACCAGCTGGTACGCAATAATCTTATAAGGTGGAACAGCTAGTACAACGCTGCTGTTCGTGCTATTGCCCTCTGCGCTGCTATTAACGAATTCATTGACTAGGAACTCGGTGAATACTGTGCTCAGGTGGTAAGGTACAAGGGTAGCTGTACGCCTTCGAAAAAGCCGCCAAAGGAGCTGTCGCTTGTATCAGATGTTCTATCTACGAATGACTGGTCTATGATAACGCAGTATGTAGAGCTCCTAAAGCTGCTTAAGGACGCTACATTACTTCTTCAAGGCTATGTTAGCACTACTAGCAAGGGCGCAAAGGCTGTACGTGGTGGTATCTGGCAGGTGCTACCAATCTTCGAGTCTATGATGAGTGCATTCGAACACGCGCGACAGCGTCATTTGCCTACAAAGACACTGAATAGCTAACGCTCATAGCATGCCAACACGCAGTTGTCTGCTCCTTTGTCACCACTCGCTACACCACCCCCTAGACCCCTACGCACTATAAGGAGCTCTTAGGGTATACCTATACCTTGGACCTCCGCGCCTACTGATAGCCCTACTAGCCAAAATGAGCTGGTAGTAAGTAAGGAGCAGATGAGCGAGTCAGGCAATGCTGAAGACGATGAGATGCTTAAGTCTCAAAAACACTTCTTAACAAACATCAATCTTAGCTGGCAAAAGATGGATAACTACTTCAACAAGACTAACGCTACACCTATCTATAGGGTAGCAGTAGTACTTCATCTGCGTCTCAAATAGCATTGGTTCGAGAAGTATTGGGCCAAGAAGCCGCAATAGCTTAAGGCAGCAAGGAAGGCAGTTAACACGCTTTGGGAGCAGTATTGACACACTCCTGCGTATGATGTTGAATATACTGATTTAACGTCGCCCCTAACGCTTATACGCGATGAATGGACACCTCTTGATGAACAGAACGAACAGATTGATCAGCTTAAAGCTTATCTAGCTGAGGGCTTTGCACAGATCTCAGTAGATCAATTGCCAATCCCCTACTAGATAAGCAAACTTAGCGTCTAGCTACAACTTGCATAGATGGCCCTTAACATATACAGCACACTACCTTATAGTAATGACCCTGAACGTGTATTTAGTGAAGGTAGTGCGCTCTTAGTACCACGACGACGGCAGCTTGGAGGTAATCACGTACAAGAGATATTGTGTTTATAGAGCTGGTAGGATACTGGTATAATTACGTTAACTAG
>Ga0265797_10004931_pt1 | contig 19921 bp, 12 predicted proteins | sample P2T30metagenome_FD_192433 | JGI IMG/M metagenome (GOLD analysis project Ga0265797, IMG submission 192433) | Plant litter microbial communities from East Loma Ridge, Irvine, California - P2 T30 | ecosystem: Environmental > Terrestrial > Plant litter > Unclassified | place: USA: California...
TCACTTCAAACTGGCTTCAGTACAGCTTCCTGTGCGTGTCGGAGTTAACCTCCAACGTCGCAAGGCTGCTTCGAGCAACACCTGCAAAAACACCTTCTGGAACGTTATGGTTACGCGAAAGCCTTCATCCCAATTCACATCATCATCGACGAGCTCCTCCCGTTGCTCCTCCCTCTACCCACCTTCTGCCTTGACCGACGGCTGGTCAGCAGACGAGGCGGACGAAATGTCGGCGGACGAATCATCTCCGCCGCGACCCTTGAGCGTTGCTATACCCAAGGTTGCCGGGGCACATGGACCTTACTGCCCTAGGCGACCAAATCTGAGAGAAATCCTCGCGAACACATCTCCTTCACCATGGACACTGGCGGCTTTCATGGCGTACCTGTCCAGCAACCACTGCCTGGAAACTCTGGAATTCACCATGGATGCAGGACGGTACAAGAAACACTATGCAAAGATGCTATCAAAAGCGGAAGATGGGGAAGCACCCCCAGCAAAGGACAGGGAATATGTGCAGCTTCTTTGGACCAGGCTGATCGACGCTTACATCCAACCCAATGGCTCCAGGGAAGTCAACCTGCCTTCGGAAGTACGAGACCCCATACTCAACCTGGAAATTGGCGATCTCCCTCCTGCACCTGAGAAGCTGGACCCTGCCGTGGCCAAGATCTACGAATTGATGGAGGAATCTGTACTGGTGCCTTTCATCAACAGCTGCTACCCGCAAAGTGCGGCACCCACAGTGTCATCACTGCCCGTCAATGTATCGTCAGATAGCCTATCAGGCGGTAGCCACTCGAGCGAGCGAAGCACTCCTCAGTCATTCAAGCGTCATGGACGTCACATTCGCAGCTCTCCACCTCCACAGACTGCAGTTGAGCCATATGCACACACCTACTCTGCTCCGTCAATGCTCAACCGCAAATCTGCACCCTCGACTCTAACAACAACACTCCACAAGGCGAGGTTCAGCATGCGACTCTCACCTACAACCTCTGCGCCTACATCGTCAACGTCCAACGTCATTGCACCTTTTGCCACGAGCATTCCCGAGAACGCATCTGGCTCGGGAAGCGCTCCAGGAATGACCGACGATAGCACGCCCAGTCCGACAAACGAGAGCCCTATGACACCACCCACGAGCCCGCCTATAGGTGATCTTGTCTCACCCGTCGGCAGTCCTCGTACCAGTCGTGACAGCAACAACATGTGGAAAAAACTGGGTCGACTAAGTGGAATGAAAGTCGGCAAGAGGAGGAGTCACTCTGCATTGAAAGAGGACCAGCAATGACGTTTGCTTCAGCCTTTCATCAAGGCCTGGTTCTAACGAAAATTTGTCGATTATTTTTTGGCTCCCACGAACTTTTAGCGCGGCGCGACGATGGGGATTTCGGGAATTCTTTTGCATGTGAGCGATTGTTTTTCAAGGCGCATCCGAGGCGCATATGGAATTGAGATCCCAATGACGGGATCTGGAGTTATTCAACAAGAAAAGATTGCAGGGCCACGCAGAGCGCGAAATGGGCACTGTGAACGGAGTTTGGTTGACATGTGGACGAAACGTTTTTCTTTAACTTTTAACGAATGTCGCTATGAATGGGGCTCCCAAGGGAGAAAGGAGTGAACGGAATAGAAGGATTGGGCGGTGTCTTTGATATGCTAAAGCCAGTGTTTCACTGCACTGAATGGGACGGACTGCGTTGCTTCTCAATACAGTCATCGATCTTGATCGTATCAACACAAAGAGGAGATATCATATGATGTCCCTCGCCTCTTCATTCTCGCATACCTTCCCAACTCTGTCACTTCTCACTCTACTGCATCTGCTTCACAATATCTTCTGTATCGTCTCGCCTGCAAGACATCGAATGCTGACTAACGCCACCCTCTCAACCAGCATATCTAACTAACCCACCACCTCACCGTTCAAAGAACCATTACCAAGCCACATACCCGTACAACGGAACACTCTGACACCTCCAACATCCACACAACAAAACATAAACCATAACTCCCAACACACCCATCGCCTTCACCACCGAACCCCGAACCCGTACCTCGTCGCTACACTTTCTCACCATCTGACAGTACAACTCGTCGCGCCAAAATACCCAGCATACACACGCACGTACTACGCTGTCCAAGGCGAACGCGAGCCAAAACGCCTCGCAAACCAACCAACCAACTCAAATGCTCCTCCCGCAAATGTCGCCGCCGCCAGCACCTTTTTGGGGACGATCATCACCGCGGAAACCAAACCATACTGTACCTCCCACCTGCAGGCTACAGTACACGCACACCTTATCTCCGCGGATGGGCACCTCGTCCCGAGCATCCGCGCACGTTCTGCTGTGCATGCATGCTAGAGTTTGAAGTCGCAGAAGACTTGCGATTGACGATGGGATGTTGATTCGTTCGCGATGGGCAAAACAGCTCGAAGCATTAGTAACAAGTACTCTTTTCCCTTTTCCTTTTCCCCTTGGAGGCGAAAGTCTGGAAACTCTGGTTAGTGGGAGGTGCGGAAGCATTTTCGAAGCTGCTGGGCGCGAATCCTTTCCTTGGTGGCTTTGTGCCTTTGCGTTTGGGGCGGACGTTGAGTTTATTCATACTTCCTGGACCCTTTTTGCGTATGTTAAGGTAGCTTGGCTTTTGGGCCCCTTTTGCCCGCCAGTGCACATTGAGTGAATTTGTGGTGGTGGTGGTGGCCTGGTGATGGTGGTGGCTGTTGTGGGCTTTGGGGGAAGGGTCTTGGCTGGGAACTGAGAAGGCTTGTTTATGGTTTGGGTGTAGATCTTGTGAGGGTGGCGGATGTTTGTTCTCTTCTGATTCTAGGTTGGCACGGTAGGGCAGGAGGTTTGTTTTTCAATACTCGCACGGCATAGCACGAGAACGTGTTACTGAACGTGGCTCTACATATATGGCTGGAGAGACGATGCTCAGGGCGATGCGATGTCGCAATTGCATGTCGACTAGGACTGCTGTAGAGAACGAGAGAGATCTACCAACAGCGTGTATTCTCGTGAGCAGGTGACATGATGCAGTGAGGTCGGCAGATGGAATGCTGGTTCAAAAGACCATGGCGACAACAACGGCGTTTTCTTTCTTGTCGTGCTTATATCCAATTAATTTTCATGTTTTGACAGTGCGCAGGGGTAACCAAAGACATAAAGTCCCCCTCGAACCAGAGTTGACTATTGACTGGTAGTCTAGGACGGAGCGCGTGGTGCTGGTGCGAGGGTCGCACAGTCGTGAAGAAAGACTACCTCCAACCTTCGGAGCTAGCAGTGCCGATCCCCAGTTCGTCAATCGCACAGCCGCCAATCACCAGCAGCACACACATCGGCACAGATCTCGGAGAGGAGTGCGTCGACCGAATAGGAGCACGTCACCAGGCGTCCAGCGCAAGCGCTGAGTCGACGACGAGCAAGGAGCTGCTGTCAAATGATGCCGATCCACGGGTGGGGAGCGGGCAGCGCTCCATCGCTGCCACTAAGGCGAGCAGTATGTGACTACAGCACTGCTCAGTCGCACCCGGTCGAGCGTTGCAATCTACTACTGCACTGTAGTGCCAATGCGCATCCCATCCCATCCTAGGAGGTAGTCGCAGCAGAGGCAGAAAGCAATGCGAAGAGCCACTCACGTGTACAACACCTTTCGCGACACTGGCTAATAAAACCTAATCCTTCTTCACCACCGACTTCACCTAGCCCGACCGCCGTCTGGCGCATACAGCCCATTCGACATGCCCTTCGGGCGTCTCAGTCCGGTCAGCGAATCCGTCAGCGAGACCGACACAGAGAGCTTGTACTCTCCTCGCCCGGTGTCTGGCGACCTTCAACCGCGCCCTCTCAATTTCTCCCGCCCAAAACCACAGGATCTCTCTTCGTCCCGCAACATTCAGCGCGATGGCAATTATGCTGCTTCGAACTCGTCTGCCTCCAGCAGCACCACAGCCGGCAGCACACGCGGTGCAGGCGCTTTCTACGAGCCTCCAACGCATGACTATCCCACAGAGCCGCGTTTCTCAGACGACTCCGATCAAGACGGCGAGGGCGATAGCATAGCCCCTTCAACCCGATCAGCTCGCTCCACTGGTTCGGACCTGGTTTGGGATGTCGCCGCTGGTGAACTTCGCTCTCAGCAAGTCAACGGGCGTCGGAACGGCGACTTCGATGCCCAGCGCTACGCAGCTCCAGCTCCACGCCGCCACAGCGACCGCTCAATCCTAACAAACGACAGCTCTGCAAACAACCCAGAGCTCCCGCTCATTCCCGAATTGCCTGGCGACGTGCCTTCACCTCACATCGTCGCCCAACAACGGCATCAGCAGCAGCGAAAGGAAAAAGAGAGGAAGCTAAGAGAAGAACCGAGACACAGAGAGGAACCAAAGCAGCAGAAAGAGGACCTCAAGCCGACCTACGGCAATTTCCAGGTAGAAACTGCGCCTCGCATTGTCAAAAGCACATCCGTCGAGCAGCAGTACGAACGCGCGAACAGCATCTCTTCCATCCATACCGCCGCAACGCAGACCAGCCTCGGTAGGGTAGCTGGCTGGGAAGACTCTCGCAGCAACCACACGCCTTCGGAAAATGGGGATAAGAAGGATTGGAAGAGCTCTGAGTTCGATGTGAGCGGGCTGAGCGAGAAGAAACTCGCGAAGCTGAAGAAGAAGGGAATCAACCCGCAGTTATACATGGAGATGAAGGCTGCAAGAGGAGGGAAGGGCAGGCTTGTTGGCCCACTCGTTGGAAACACGTACATTGGATGAGGTGCGAGAATGCTACGGCTGGTGCATGGCTGGGCCGAGACCTGTTCTGACCTTGAGCGCAAGAAGCGCCATCCACGCGTGGAGATCAGACATAGTTCGACCTACCTCTCATATGTGATGGCGATTTGGAAGAAGAGTAAGGTTGTATAGCAAGCATCGATACGAGAGCCCCGGAGAGCACATGGCGGTATTAACATAAAATGATCTGAATAGAAAGACCTGGTGCAGGGTGGAATGGGCCTCACGTAAGAGGCGGATAAGAAGGCACTCGTTTGGATATCAGGCGAAGTGCCGCTGATGATAGACATGATATACGCAATGGTAACGAGCAATAATAATAGGCGTGACTTGAGAAATAATTTGATCGAAGTATTTAGTGACCAACTTGACCAACTCATAAGGTAGCTATGCGCAGTACACTTAGTCTGCATATCAGGCTAGCCTGGCCGTTCTACTCTTCCTCCCACAGGAAGGAAGGTCGTAGCCATCCTAACATGATCCTGCCTCCCATATTGGCGTGGCCTCATCACATGCACGTAAGATTCTTCCAAACCACTCTTGCAACAAGAAGCGTTTTGCGCTCATGCTCATCCTGCCATCAATGTTCACCGCCGAGGTTGATTTGTCGCTTCCCACCGGGCCTCGGCTCTCTCCTGTCACTTCACTTGGACCCACTCGCTTGATGCTCGCTTATAGGGCAAATCCCCGCCTTCAACTTTATCCCCGGATATTGATGGATGGATGGCTCAAGGAGGGAATATACTACTTCACTTATGACCTTGAACTTCATTGTTGTTTCATTTTGGTGAAGACTGTAATACCTGCTGTGGATCTTCATTGTCGATAGTTCTCCTATCTCCTGCTTGTCCAAACGAAGTGAATTATAAATCATCTGATTCGTCTTACACGAACTGAGGACAGCTACATCGCCGCCAGCAGATATCCATTTGAGACATAATCCACATCACAACATCATATCACATCTCCCAACAATGGCGCCCAAACAAAAAGACCCCGTCTACGTCCTCGGCGTAGGCATGACCAAATTCATCAAACCTCGCGGCAAAGTCGACTACACCGAACTCGGCTTCGAAGCCGGCGTCAAAGCCATGCTCGACGCCCAAGTCAACTACGACGACATCGACATGGGCGTCGCCTGCTACTGCTACGGCGACAGCACCTGCGGCCAGCGCGTCTTCTACCAGTTCGGCCAGACCTCCATCCCCATCTGGAACGTCAACAACAACTGCTCCACCGGCTCCACCGGCTTGTACTTGGGCCGTAACATGATCGCTGGCGGGCAGGCGGACGCCGTCCTCGTCGTGGGATTCGAGAAAATGAATCCTGGTTCTCTGCAGTCTTACTTCCAGGACCGCGCCAACCCCACGGGTACTTTCGGCGAGATGATGAAAGCCACCCGCGGCATCACCAACGCTCCGGGCGCCGCGCAGATGTTCGGCAATGCCGGCCGCGAGTACAAAGAAAAGTACGGCGCGACGAACGAGGATTTCGCGGAGATCGCGCGCGTGAACCACGAGCACTCGAAGCGCAACCCGTACTCCCAGTTCCAGGACGAGTACACGCTCGAGCAGATCATGAAATCGCCCATGATCCACGAGCCGCTGACGAAGCTGCAGTGCTGTCCGACCAGCGACGGCGGCGCGGCGGCTGTGCTAGTTTCGCAGAGTTTCCTCGATGCGAGACCGCATTTGAAGGAGCAAGCCGTTCTGATCGCCGGACAAGTGCTAGCCACCGACACAGAGAGCGTGTTCTCGCGCTCGGCGATCGACCTCATGGGCTACGGCATGAACGAGCACGCGGCTAAAATCGCTCTCGCCGAAGCCGGCGTCAGCGTCAACGACATCAAAGTCGCAGAAGTGCACGACTGCTTCAGCGCGAACGAGATGATCGTCATCGACGCCCTGGGCCTGAGCGCCAAAGGCAAAGCGCACGAGATGGTGCGCGCCGGCGACATCACGTACGGCGGCAAAATGGTCGTCAACCCTTCCGGCGGCCTGATTTCCAAAGGCCATCCGCTCGGCGCCAGCGGGATAGCGCAGTGCGCGGAGCTGGTGTGGCATTTGCGTGGGTGGGCTAATAATCGGTTGGTTGAGGGCACTACGGCGGCGCTGCAGCATAATCTTGGGCTTGGGGGTGCTGTGGTTGTGAGTGTGTATAAGCGTGCGGATGGGAAGGCGAGTGATGCGGTTAGCTCGGAGGAAATTGGTAAGAAGAACGGCCTGGGTTACAACCCGGCTGTGGAGGCGAAGGGGTTTACTAGAGCGCAGGTTGATACTGTGAGGTCGAAGAAGGCGCGCAATGAGTGGGCGCTGGGTGACGTGCACGACAAGGTCGAGGCGAGGTTTTAGGGGAGAGATGGTAGTGTCGTCTTACCTGCGCTGATGGCATGGAACGAAGAGGAGGGACGGTCTCCTTAATGTAAACAATTTCCTCAAATTTATGATCTAGCATGAACCGACGAAAAGACAAACAACTTTGTGTTCCGTTTCGCAGTCAGTCCTTGTGGACGTAGCTCGCGTAGATAAATCCCTGGTATCCCCAGCACAGCGCCTTGTAACTCCTGCTCCGGACCGATGCGACCGTGAGGCCTCTCTTGCGGTGGTAAGCAACCTTTGTTCCTCCTTCTTTCTCTTGCCCTCGCCCATCTATTTACACAGCCTGGGAAACACCATCGGCCTCGCCAGAGTTGACGGCCTTGCCGGTCTTCTTGATCTTCTCGAGCACGGTGGTGTAGTCGAGGCTCTCGTCGGTCTTGATGGTAGCGGTCTGGGAGTCGAGGGAGACGTCGAATTCTTTGACACCTGTCAGGGAGGGGATTTGTTAGTAAAGGAGAAACGGGTCTCTCAGCGTGTCTTGCAGTGCAGACAGGAAGCGACTTACCCTCGAGCTTCTTCAGCACGCGCTCGACGGCGCCGGAGCAGCCGCCGCAGGTCATGGTGATGTTGAACTTGTAGTTGTGCTCGGCCATTGTGGTGGTTGGTCGGTGGGTTTGTTGTGAAGTTGGTGGAGAGTTGTGTGGTTGCTGAGGGGAAGAGGAGGATGAGAAGAGAGAAGGTCGGTGTGTTTATGTGGTTGCTTGGTAATTGAGAGATACAATTCACAAGCGAGGACTAGGATCGGCGGGAAGCAGGGACTACGGTACTATGATGGGCAGGGGAAAGGTGTATTTTATGTGGCTGTAATCCACTATATACTGCTACACTTGGCTCTTTGGCGAGACACATGCGACACCGCTCCGAGACTCTTGGGTCATCTCTGAGCAAGTTTCGCTTGTTTGGGCGTTGGCGTGTGTCGCGAGTTGAATGGCGTGCCCCGCGAGCAGCAAGCCACTGCTCGTCGAGACCCCCACCAACAACGCCACTGAACCAGCGCCACACTTCCAGACAGCCCACCAAGAAAGCCACAGTACGCCAGCGATGACTTCACACCAGCCGTGAGCAGTGCTGTGTTGTGCTGTGTTTCTTCTCGTGCCACCATCACCTTATTACCCACCACCTCTCTTTACGGCCATCGATATAGCTCGCAAGCATGTCGGGCAATAGCAACATCCTCCCCATTCCCTTTCGTCGGACGCACAACTTATCCCTCTCCGACGCAATCAAATCGTACATTTCCACGAAATACGACCAACACCCAGACACCTTCGCACGCGACCTGGAGATCATCGACCAGCTGCGCAAAGATGCCGTTACCTCTCTCGAGCCACATGCGAGTGGCATACGAAAGCTGCAGGCCTATGCTGCCCAGCTAGTCTGGATGGGAGGGAAGTTCCCAGTTGATGTACGTACCACCATAGTCACAACATTCTAAGCACTTCAACAGCACCGCTAACTAGCAGTCATCTATGAAGTAGATTGGCGCAGATTTCACCTGGTATCCTGCCCTTGGCTACCACACCACTCACGCCCACACCGAAAACAACCTCCGCTTCGAGCTCGCAAACATCCTCTTCAACCTTGCCGCCATGTACTCGCAAATCGCCCTCTCCTCCAACCGAGCGACATCAGAAGGTCTGAAGTCAGCCGCTTCGAACTTCTGCTTCGCGGCAGGCGTTCTCAGCTACCTCAAGACAGACATCATTCCGGAGCTAAGAAGCAGTCCACCAGAAGACATGGATACCTTGACACTTGAGAGTGTGGAAGCGTTAATGCTGGCGCAAGCTCAAGAGTGCTTCTGGCAGAAGGCGGTCAAGGATGGACTGAAAGACGCTTCCATCTCGAAGCTTGCCGCCAAAGTCAGCGACCTGTACTCAGATGCAGGCGACTGGGGAATCAAGAGCGACAGCATTAGCTCTGAGTGGATACACCATGTCAACGCGAAGCACCACCACTTTGCTGCTGCCGCGCAGTACAGAGCCGCTTGCGATTGTCTAGAAAAGAGGAAGTATGGAGAGGAGGTTGCTCGCTTGAGGGACAGCATGAACTGCGTGAATGAGGCTCTTAAGGAGGGTCGATACATCAACAAATCGGTGCTGGCAGACCTCAACGGACTGAAGACAAGGGTCAGCGAGGATCTGAAACGATCGGAAAAGGACAACGATACCATCTACCTGATACCCGAGCCTCCAAAGGCGGAGCTCAGACCACTGGATCGAGCGAGTATGGTCGCTTCACGAGTTCCAAAAGAGGTCAGCAACTCGCAGGAGATGCTTGGCGATCATGGTGAATTGGGCAAGCCGCTTTTCGCGAAACTGGTTCCGTACAGCGTTCATGTTGCAGCATCGATCTATGCCGACAGAAGGGACCGCCTGGTGAACAACAACATCATCGAAGAGCTCGACAATCTTACTCAGAAGATGCATGAGCTACTCTCGAGCTTGCAACTGCCCGGATCATTGCAGGCATTGGAGAAGCCACTTGGATTGCCACCAGGTGTGGCCTCACATGCCGAGGAGATACGTCAAGCCAATGGTGTGCATCGACTTCACACCACCATCGCTGATACTGAAAAGTTGAAGAACAACAACCGCAAGCTATACCAGGAAGGTGTAGATTTGCTACGACAGGAGGCAGGGGAAGATGAAGCAGCACGCAGGAAGTTTGGCACAGACCGCTGGAGCAGATTGCCTGGACCGAGTGCTGTACCTAAGCTCTACGCGCAGGTAAACGATATCGACGGATACCTAAAGCAAGCAGAGAATAGCGATCGTCTGGTGCAGAGTCGTCTGAAAGAGAATGAAAGCCTGATTCGACTGTTGGGCGGAACAGATCGAGACCTGGAAGATTACGTGCCCTCGAGTCGCCGGGCGACTATCACGGCGAAGGTCGAGCGCGAAGTCAATATGCTTCGGGCATCACTCAACGAAGTCAACAGGCTTGAGAGCCGGAGGAGAAAGAAGGTCGAGGCATTGAGATTGAAAGCTAGGGAGGATGACGTGAACCCAGAACTGCTACGCGAGGCAGCAAGACTTGAGCGTGAGCTTCCGATGCAACCGCTCGCGGCTTCACAATTCGAGTCATTCTTCGACGAACGACTGCACAAATACGACGTCGACGAAGCCGAAGTGCGCAGAGAGGAATCCGAGCAGAACCGTCTCCTCTCACGCGTACAGGAAACCAACAACTCTTTTCAGGCCGCCAAGCGTGGCGACACGTCTTCCAAAGAGCGAGAGAGCGCTCTTCAGAATCTGGAAAACGCTTACATGAGCTACAAGGAAATCCTGCGCAACCTTGACACTGGTCGCAAGTTCTGGAACGACCTGTCGGCTATTACGACACGCTTCCGCGATGAGTGCCGAAACTTCGTTTACGCCCGCCGCTCGGAGGCCCAGAGTCTCGAAGCCGACTTGTCCGACGCCATGGCTGGCCTTCGCATCCAGCAATCCAACCAGGCCAATCTGCGCCAACAAAAGGCTGCACAGGAGCAGCAACCTGCCGCTCCGCCTGCTAGGTCTGTCGGTCAGGAGCCCATGCCAGCGCCCATGCCTCAAAGACCGCAGGCTCAGCCGCCACCTGTTGCTACAGTGCAGAGTCCCGCGGTACAGACATGGCAAGAGGGCATGCCTATTAAATTTGGTGGGAGTACGCCCGCCCAGGCACAGCAAGGTGCTCCTCAGGGCTCGAGGGCTGGAAGTGCTGTTGATGGACGCTGGGATCCTGCGAGAGGAGTCAACTTTGGTAGGTGAGGTGGGTTGGGTATAGCTAGTCAGCTGCTATTGAGTTGAAAACAAAGACATCATGATTGACGTTAGAAAGATCAGCGTTCAGTAGGTACCGTTTGCTCAGTGTCATTATTAATTCGTTGAGATTGACCTGCCTATGCTGGGTCGACGATGCACATTGGACCTACTCTGTGAGATGCGTCTGGATTCTCATCAAGATGTGAATGAGTTTTGCTAAACCCAATCATCAGGCAAAGAGTGCAGCCCAAGGGCCGCGAAAGCGCGAAGACGCTAAGAGAGGTGTATTGATGGCCAAATGCAGGGTGGAGGGGAAGCTTGCATGCTGATGGCGCGTAGCCATCAAGTGCGTCAACCCTTCAACTAGCTACCCACCAGGCTACACCTTCGACACAAGCTACTAGTACAACTTAACCAGCCGCGAAGCCTTGTGAGACCCCCAGAACAATGAAAGTGAAGGCAAAGACCGGAAATCACTCACTTACATTCGCAATTGCAAATTCCTTGAAAGGAGCGAAAGTGAAGCCAAGTTATTCACTCAAATCCTCTGAGGGACAGCTACCACTTCCTTGGCACAGTACCTCAGGCTGGGCTGTGCTTACAAAAGAAGATTCTCTTCCTCACTGGCTCGCGACAAACCACCAAACTTCCACATTCCAACTACCACGATGGCCCAACTCGGCGACGACACCCCTCCTTCCTTCCTGGTGGACCTGCCAGAGGAGCTCAACCTCGCGATAATCGAAGAGCTAGACATCGCATCGATCTTCGCCCTTTCTCAAACCTGCCGACATTTCCACAAGTTAGCCAACCCAGCCGACGAGGCCAGACGCGGCGAGCTCCAGGACTTTCTTCTCGAAGTGCAAGACTTTGACCGATGGAGCGATGGCTTCGCTTGCTTCTCTTGCAACAAGGTCCTTCATCGCAAAAGCTTCGCTCGCAATCAGACCAGGCTCAAGCGCGGACGGAACGCCGCATTCGAACGACAGATGCTCCGATATTGCATTCCTTGTGGATTGAGCGAGAACAGGTATTTGCCTGGGAATCAGGTGGGGCAAGGTGACGAAGTACGCTTCTTTTGTGTGATCTGCAAAGAACTCCGAAACGGCGCGTTCTGCAAGCGATGCGTAATCTGCAGTCACTGCGACTGCAAGCTCGTCAAGTTGAAGCCGTGCGAGGGAAAACCAGGACACGAGATAATTGGGAAGAAAACCAACAGCGGAGCTTCGGCCTGTGTTTCATCGACTCTAGCCTCGCTGCGTCTTAGGGACAACTCCGATGACTCTGACGATCACAACGGCTACAATGACTACCATGGCGGTTACTACAACTCGGACGGTCGGAGAGTGAGCCAGGAGTGGAGCCCAGAGTGGTACGACGGCCCCGATGATGATTAGCGCAATCCGAGTCGATATCCTCAACTTCAGTCTCGGAGCACATCCTTCGGCTCGAGATGACAGAGTTGCTGGACGGGAAGCGACACTGTGAATGGCAAAGCTGTAACACAATCCTCAGGCGGAGTGAATCGTCGGGCCTTCGGTGAACAGGTCAAAGGCAGACAGAAAGGCATAAGTGTGTGAACCAGGCCGCATGGAATGTCTTGGTATGGAGCTTACTGGCACAGCGTTTGACACTCGATTTTGTGTACAAGTGTGGAACGAGGGATGAGAAGTCGTGTAGCCTAAGTACACACTGCCCAATGTCTATGATCGTACTAAAATACTCAAAATGACTCGCTCCAACGCCCAAAGAAAAGCCGAAACACGGAGTGACCATTAGAGTATACGTGCCATAGAAACCAGTCGTAGGCGACCTGTTCTACTTCGTAATCGCGAAAGGAAACCAACTCGACCTCGCAAACCCAACCACCAAAGCCAGCCCTCCTACCACAAGACTCAAATTCCACAGCGAGTTCAAGAACGCCTTCTTGATCGCCACCACAAATGCCTGCTCAAGCGTATTCGCCTCATTACGATGAGGGAACACCACATCAGGCTCTGACTTCCCTAGGAACGTGCACAAAGGGCCCCAGCCACTGCCCAACTTGTATTCGAGCAGCCTCTCCGCAGGCACGACTGCTCTAATCGCAGCATAGTGAGCTTCGTAAGCCCCGGCGGAATTCGCCTTCGCTTTGGCGAGGTTAGTTGAACCGAACAAGGCTTCGATCCACGCGCGCCCTAGTCCGTTCCATCTGCCTGTCCATGCAGGGTCTGTGAAACGCAGGACATAGCCTGCAACCGGGTTTAGGACGCCGGTCAGTAGGAGCTCGCAGCTGGGCAGCCACTTGTTGAGATCACGCTCAACCAGCACGATTTTAGCCTCGGGGTAAGCGTCCATGAGTTCCTTCCAGAACAGAACAGCAGGAGCATCTGTAACAACCGCACTATGACCCAGCAAACTATCAAAATGCTTCTTCCAGTCCAGTGCTGGCCCGCCGTGGAATTTAGAACGCAGGGCTTCTTGCCACATATCTGCGTCGCGGATGTTCTCGAAGATAGAGGAGTAGTGGTACGGGTACGCGTAGCCGAGTATGGAGTAGGCTTCTTGCATTGAGAGGGTGCCTGTTCGTGGGCAGCCGAGCGAGAGGACTTGCATTGGGACTGTGCGGCGACTGGTGTGGCGGTCGATTTGTTGGTCGGGTTCAAGCATGCGGGCCCAGGCTCCGAGGCGTTTGTAGTCGGCTTCTGTTGCCATGTTTGGTTTGAACTTCTGGATCTTGTGAGAAGGTGAATTGCGCGAATGGATGTTGTCGGCTGTTCAACTGCCGGGAGACGAAAGAAATGCGGTTTTCGCGAGAGTATGTATCAAAGAGGAGGATGGCAAAACCGAGAAGAGAATTATCCTAGGATCTACAAAAATTTCGGTGCAAGCGAGCTCATACTAGAATATCAGCACGAGTATGTCGACCGGACATAAGTCATGCAAAGGGCCTTCAGCTCCGCTCCTTTGGCCCTATCTGTCCATAGTGCCATTCCTTCGAACATGAGCGAAGGGCTCGATGGCCTCTATGAAACTGTTGCCATTATTTCAGGCCCTTAGAGCGCGAAAGCCCCATGGCTTGCTGTGTTTAGTTGCAGTCTTGATAGTGAAGGGATAAGGTATGGAGGTGGTGAACAGTGGAAGTGCGGTTGGACGACAGCCCGGGGATGGCAGCGGCAGCTCCGAGCTGAACGAACCTGTTTGGCTCGATTACGTGTTCCTTGATCCTGCGCTCTTACAATACGTCCAAGTTTCACCTCAATTTTATCTCGCTCCTGCCGTTCAACCCGCAAGCTGCTTCCGAAATACTAGCAAGGCTTGATGCGGTACGAGACCTTGCCGTCCTGGCTTCCCTGGAGATACCAGGTTCCTGAATACCTGAATCACGCGCGCCCTTTTGCTTCATGACCAGAGCAGGCCGTTGCTCTGCATTATATACCAAACAACAAGCGGAGCCTGTACATACGACCATAGGTCAGTGAAAACTGGGCATCCCGTCCGCTCTGCCATACATAAGCACTGAACCGGGCGACTAGTACTAGAGTGGGTGACCATCTGGGAATCCCGCCTGATGTATGTTTTTGCTTTTTGGCATTCTAGCAGAAAAGGCGTAATAACTATTTGTTTTTGGAGCAAATAAATAGTCATTTCCCCTTAATATGATATCGCTTCCCAGTGCGTCGTGAATGGATTGCATGGTCTTGAAAAGCATGATTATCCTCGCAGCATATAATAATATCTTATCGCTTACCTAGGAAGTGTCCTAACCCCAAGTTCATCATAGCACCAATATACTTCTTAACATTCCCGCATAATAAGTAGCCATACCTATCCTCCGACCGCAGATACTACCGCACGTCGGACCGAGACGATAAAATGCGGCCGCCGAGGCAACAGAAAAGGCTGAGCAGTTGATTTGTCGGAGCACTTGCATCAGAATGCTGATGAACGGACACACTTCTCGGATCAAGTATTAGGCAGCTCCATATGCCGCCGATCCAGATCATGATCTAGCGGCGCCGTATACCTCGCAGCAAGAATGAAGTTCAGCGCACTGGCTGATATCCCCAGCATACCGAATGCCACGATGAATATGCGGCGACGGGTGATGTGGCTGCATGCTACTAGCGGAGTCTTCCCTGTGTAGCTCATGACTGTTGGGGTAGGTGCCAAGTGGAAGAGCTGGGGCGTTTTGCTGGGGGAGTTGTCAGGGCCGTCGCCACGTGTCGATCTAGGTCAAGGTGTGGCTCAGGCACTCCCGCTCCCCAAGCCACGATCTTTCCTATTCAGTACGACAGTCCAAGCGTAGCTTTTGTCTTGCAGGCAGTCCGTTCCGTTAACGGCAGCTTCTGGACTCGAAAACGCTCCTTACTGGACTTGCGAACACTCCTCGATGCCTGTTCCTGTCCATATGGCTCCGGCACGACCCATACGCCTCGACCGCTCGCACTCACTGGCGATCTCCATGAGACCTGGAACCATGGGACGGCACTCAAGTCACAGCTTTAGGATGCAGACCAAGACCGAACGTGATAGCTGAGATCGCGGCTGTAGTAGGTTTGTTACAGGCGAGGTCCAGATGCAATGTGCGGGATGTCGAGCTCGCGAAATGTCGCAAGCAGATCTACATAAGTACACTGTCCCCAATGGCAATGCCATGATCCCCCAATCTTCACACAGACCACATCCTCTTACCACCAGCACACCATCGTTAGATACCCATGCGTTTCGCACTCGTCGCAGTAGCCTTACAGGCAGCCAGCTCTGTCAGCGCCGTATTGGTTGACGGGCTGTGCAGCACGAAACTCGGCGTCTCATCAGTTAAAAATGTCCCGACATCGACCACGACGATGGGCTTGCCATTGACAGCCTATCTGGCCAAATGCGCATACACGACCAAGACAATTACCCCGAAGCCTGTCACCACTACATTGACGGAGACCTCAACTTCGAGCACCACAACAACAGCTGAGCAAATGACTGGCACGGTTACCACGACAAACACAGGTAATCTTTCAATGTCGCTTCCCCTTTCGACTGACTGTCCAGCTAATAGCCATCTAGCCACTCAAACAAACACGATCTCTCTCTCCACGACTGCAACAGTTTTCACGACGACTACTTCTACCATCACCAGTTACCCTACTTCCACCATCCCCACGGTTGCAGGCTTCACTCCAATCGCCTCTGATGCGTCTTACGTTGCCAAGAAACGTGACATCCCCGAACGATTCTCCCTTCAACAGCGCGCAGCAAGCCAGCTTGTGAAATCAAACAAGCTTGGCTCTAACAGAAAGGCAACCTACTCCCCAGCCGCCTATCCCCAGTCCGTCAAATGCGTCAAGTACCAGAAAGAAGTGGTCACTAAAACCATCACCATTCCCTTCTGCACAAAGACGAAGACCACCACGCTTGCCACTTCCACATCCACGATTCGTGAGACCGTGAGCACAATTACCACTATCACCGAAGTTCCACCTGCCGCCACAATCACCGAGTCCGCATCCACAACTGTCACTGTCGAGACCTCGACAACCTCAACTCAGACAAACACCGAGACTGCCACAGGTAATGCATCCCGCCCGATGCCCACACACTCACGTACATGTAACTAACCAGCCTCGCCCACCAGAAACGCAAACCTCAACAGCCCCGTCCGCCACAGTCTACGCCGCCTGCGCCAGCAACAACATAATCGGCGCAGCAAACGGCAACCAAGGAATCACCGCCCTCACCTACTACCAGGACAGCGTTACGTACGCCAGTGCGAGGACAGCATACGACTGCTGCGTGGCCTGTCAGCAGAGTGCAAATTGCGCCTACTCCAATTTCTACGGTATCTGCGAAATAGTTGGTACCTCGACTTGCAACCCGGGAGGCAGCGCCCCGGGCGTCTTCGAAACCAGCGGTGGATTTGGGGCTAACCAAGGATTCATATTCAGTAATGGACCTTGTGGGCGGGTCGTGAATGGCGGGAGCTACTGAATATGTTCCAGGGTGAGAGGGGACGTTATACAGAGTGCTGGGGATTGTATCTAGCCGTCAATTAGACAGTGCGTATTTGTTCAGGATTTGAATCTCTCAAAGACGGCGCTCGCTTGAATGCCCACAATGCGCAAAGCCGTTGCAGTGGCAAGCAAAGCCCTGTTCTTTCGCTAAAATCATGTTCACTTGTTCACTGGCTCGCATGATACATAGTCGTGTTGCGACATGTACGCACAAGGGGCAGTCATCGGGCGCGGAGGTGCGACCGGGTCAGACCGGGCCAGAATTTGGCACGGGTAAAAGTACAGCACGATCAAGCAGCAACACTCGAATCATCTTCCTGCGAATCATCTTCCTGCGTGAAACGGAAAAAGTTGGTAGCTGGTTAATAAGCCATCAAAAATCATCGCAATACTCTATCGATTTCAAAGTGCGACTTCAGAGCGGCACAGCCTAGGTCGTCGTAGAACAGCCAGAAAACCCTGCTAAAGATCTGCTACTAGGAAGCTAGATCCAGCTGCCTGGGACACTGTCATAAGCCTACTCAACTGTGTTATGCTTCAAACTAACGCATGGTCCCCTTCGGTTGCTTGCGAACAACTCTGATACTGCTCGACCTGGCGTGCTTACGAAATGGTCAATCTACCATCAGGCTACAACAACACTGACGAATATGCTCAAGACGTCATTGCTTTCCTGCAACAGCCGCTCTCGGTGAGGATCACAGGCGGCATACATGTAAACGATGCATTTATCTACAATGCTTGGGCAAGTCTGCCATCCGAATGGACCGTATGGTGGGAGGCATTCCCCAGTCCACAAGAAGCACAAAGAGATCTGATCAACAGCTTGCGCGGAGAGCCAGAAGCTAGAGAGAATGATCTACCTGGCCGACCGATCGGCTTATCTCAATGGCTCGAACGGATTCGAAAGTTGAGTCTTGATCGTGAGCAAATGGTCCTGCCCGAAGAGATTCCAGAGGTCGATGTGCCAGCGGGTTTGGCTGCCCGTATGGTGACGAAGAAACTCGCGGAAGTTCTTGCAGGCGCTCGCTACATCAACCAAATTTGCAAGACCAACGGTATTACTCGCGTCGTCGACATTGGCAGCGGACAAGGCTATCTTTCTTTGACACTTGCAGCCGTGTGTGGACTTCGAGTCCTTGCCATTGACGGTAGCTCAAAGCAAATCGAGGGCTCCCGAGCGGCGGCCCAAAAAGCTGGACTTACTGAAGGAGATCAGATCACGCACCTCACGCGTTTCGTCACGAGCACAGATGAGATCGGTGCAGAGATCGAGGCATGGGCTGCGGGAGAGAAGTGTCTGCTTACCGGCCTCCACGCCTGCGGCTCGCTCTCGGAACACATGATCCGCTTGTCGACCACTGTTCCATGCATCTCACATCTCGCAGTGGTAGGTTGTTGCTACAATCATATCACACCTCTCTCCATCTCTCACCCTCTTGGGTTTCCGATCTCCTCGTTCATGCGACTCCACAAGCTCAACTTGTCAACCTCGGCCCTGATCACAGGCTGCCAGGCTCCCACGAACTGGATACACAATCCCAACTCCTCATTTGGACGGAAACATTGGTACCGCGCTGTTCTGGAAAAGCTGTTGTACGACAAGAAGTTGGTCAACCCAGAACAAAGACCTGTCTGGGCCATCCGGAATTGCGATCTGAAAAGTTTCCCTGCATATGCTGCTCGCGCTCTGCACAGTCTCAAGCTGGATATAGGCAAAGACGTTACTGAGGAAGAAATTGCAGAGTATGAAGAGCGATACGAACACAGGACTGCTGAAACGGCAATTCTGTGGACACTGTCGGTGATGCTTTGCCGCGTCGTGGAATCAGCGATTGCTTTGGACAGAGTGTTCTTCTTGCAGGAGGCTGGCCTGCAGGATGTCGATGTGTTGCCGATATTCAACTACAAGGAGAGCCCGAGGAATCTGATGATAGTTGCATCGAAGGAACAGCGCCCAAACGAAATATAGATATGAACCTTCTCTTCTACACGCATGATAGTCCGGACAGGCGACACGGCGCTTGCGACTGCGGCTGACTTCACCGACCCAGCTCTCAGCTCTGTTATACGACGCCACTTGTAATACTCCTAGGCATCTTATCTACGAGGCAGGTGATGACTATATATCGACTATAATATTAGACTCGCTTATATCCACACCTCTAGCTTAGTTATTTAGGAACAATTCTCCCTCAAGCTTTCACAGACCAGACACAATTTGTTTTGTTTAGGATTGAGAACAACAGTTAAGGTGCCTCCGAAAGTCGTGTCAATGAGTCTTCACCCTCTTCGTGCAACATCATTTGTCATCGCTCGAAGCGTAAGGTACCATGCTCACTGTACCGTGGCGCATTTCCAACCGCACGAAAGGCGAAAGATGCCGTGGATGCAGCGCTCGCCGAATTGGGCCTGGCGCGGGTCCTTCTGGTCAAAGATAGTCTACAGCTAGGCGCAGCAGGCAGCCCCGGACCCAACACGATCCGCCCTGCTATAAATACTGTACAGTTGCGTTTGCAAAGATGAGCTGAGAAGCACATCAGTGTACCCTCAAGTGCGAGAATGACCACGTTCGACCCAAGCAGAGGACAGCCAGTCCTCCGCGGGCCTTTTCCTCTATTTGACGGATCATTTGTCGTTGAATTCGTCGAGGCGCCCAAGGAGCTCGACGCTACGTGAGATCAGCGCGCGCAATCGCAACGATATGATGTTCGTGCTGACAGTTTACACGCAGTGTCTTGATCCGTGTGACACTCCCGTCGCAACACCCTCTTCTTCGAAGAGGAAAAGACCATCCGTCTTCGCCGCCTCTCCACATCCACTTCGCGCAGACCGAGTCCTTGCTCGTGTTGCGTGGCAAGTATGGCCTGTCGATCGCCTCGTCACCCCGCGACTGGCGCATGAGCGATCGCATTGTCACGCCCGCCGATGGCGTACAACAGATAGCAAGTTGGACCCCGCATACCTTGTGGCCAGTACCGGATGCCAACGAGGATACTGTGCTCTTGCTTTGGGCGCACCCAA